>Ga0116127_1001591_pt1 | contig 13005 bp, 11 predicted proteins | sample June2015DPH_16_1_FD_89731 | JGI IMG/M metagenome (GOLD analysis project Ga0116127, IMG submission 89731) | Peatland microbial communities from SPRUCE experiment site at the Marcell Experimental Forest, Minnesota, USA - June2015DPH_16_100 | ecosystem: Environmental > Terrestrial > Soil > Wetlands... | reverse complement strand
CAGCAGGTAACCGATGAAATACTTTTCGATCTGGAGGTCGCGCTTGTAAACGTCCGCCACCCACGGAAGCGTGTCCATGTCCTGAATCATCTCGCGCTCGGGGTTGTGTTTGATTTTGCCGTCCTTGTCCTTGTAGGAAAGCCCGGCAATGGTCGAAAGGTCGCGGTCTTCGGCAACTTCCTTGCAGGTGAAATCAAATTCCTTGCGCCCCACCCAGTCAATCGCGGAAGACGCTTTGAGTGTTTCGGCAGGCAAAACCATCGTGTGCGCGCCGACGAACCCGATTTTGGTGCCGGGCTTCTGCGCCTTGATGGCCTCGGCCACCTTGCAATCGTTTTTCAACGACGGCGTGCTGGTATTGATGATGACGTGATCGAAATCCTTCGCGATGGCGAGGCACTTGTGTAAATCAATGTCGTGCGGCGGACAATCAAGCAGCCTGGAATTCGGCGTGAGCGCGGCGGGTTGCGCGAGCCATGTGGGATACCAATAGCTGGTGACTTCGCGCCGCGCCTGATAACGCGCCCCGGCGCCGCCGTCAAAACCGTCGAAGCTCGGAGGTGAAAGATAGAGTGTCCTGCTCATAAAAATTTCAAACTTGTTTGAGTAATGATTGCAAACGCAACAAACGCGGGCTTTTGCCTTGCAGAAGCTCCTTTACCAATCGTTCCAAATTGCTGAGACGTTGGTTGATTTCCGCGTGCAGTTGCAGACCATTGTCGCTGTCAAAGCCGAAATCGGTCATCTTCAAGCCTGCGTCATTGGTTGAACGCACCAGCCATTCTTCCAAGCGTGGGCTCAGCACTATCACGCGATTGCTTCGTTCCTTGTCCGACAAAACACGCACCTCATGTTCCCAGCTTTGTTCTGTCAAACGCTTTAAGTAAGGCTGTGCCGCCGAGTCAGGGTCTTCATCCACCAGACCGACCACGCCGTTGCGCCGGGAAAGTTGGGCGCAAACGCTAGCCCTGCCAAGTGCGTGCTCGATGTCACTACGAGAAACGCCCAAGGCGAAAGCCAGAGTTTCATCGGATTTGCACTCCACAAAAAGACTCATGCCTCGACGAGTTTGTCCAAATTAAGGAACGCATCCGGACCGTAATCAAGAATTTTGGAAAGGCCGTCCACAGACACTTGTTTTATTTTCGTGGCGAAACCTTCCATGGAAGTAACGAATACGGCCAAATCTTTCACCGGCGTTTTGCCGACAATCGAACTTAAGATGTAAGGATTATGCGTCGTTAAGAAAAACTGGTTAGTTTCGTCCAAGGCAATTCGTTCCGCGAGATAAGCAGTGTAAAATGGGAAAGTGTTGGCTTCAGGTTCATCAAGTAAGAGCGTTGAATTTTTATTTGTCTCCAAAACAGCCATGTAAAAGACGATCCGCCTCCAAGTCTCGGAAACCGATTCGTAGGGGAAACTGTAAAGCTCATCGTCAATCGCTTTAGCAATGAGCAACTCCATTTGAATCGGTTTTATTTCTAATCGAAAGTTGCGAGTGCGAAACAAATCCGACACTCTGCGGCGCAAGCTTTTGTTGGTATAAAGAATGGACGTAAGATTTGCGCCATAAGGCGGAATAAGTGATCCAAAATCTTGATTTGTTGTCTGTCCAGAAGATTTGAACCGATAGTATTTTATCCCGTATTGCAGATTAACCCATCCATTTGTTTGTCCACTCTGATCCATGTAGTAGACATCCGGACCGACTTTTTGTGACCACTTGAAGTTAAGTTCGAATCGTGGGGCTTTGAAACTAATGGTGCATTGACATTCGGGGGTAGTCACGCTAATGGGAGTTGTGACTTGCTGGTCAGTAAAAAGATCGGCGGTACTTCTAAATCTAAATACTTCTCTGAATTCATTCGGTCCGTGAACGCCCTCGGAAAACAATGCCAAAGCTTCCAGAATGTTTGTCTTGCCGGTATTCGGCTCTCCGATGAATAAATTCACCCGCTTCGCATCGAAAACCAAATTGCGAACCGACTTGAAATTCTTAATGTTAATTTTTGTAAGCATTGGCTACCGGATTCAAGTTTGAAAATAAACTTATTCCGGTCCCACTTCAATCTTCTTCACATTTTTGATCTTGGCCAGCAAATCGTCGCGTTGCGACGTGTCGCTCGTGCCGCAGACAGTGCTGACGTGCGTCTCATGGTGCTCCTCTTCCTTGCGCGAGAACGCGCCGCGCGCGCCGGCAGCGGGTGAGTTGATGGCAGCCTTTGCCTCGGCGAGATGGCCTTTGCCGATGGTGAAACCATTGAAAGCGCGCTGCGCCAATTCCGGTGAGGATGGAAACGGCCTGGGTTTCGCACCGAAGTTGTATTTGATGTTTTTCCAGTTGTCACCGCTCTGGTAATTCGTGCCGAGCGCGCCACTGGGGTCGTAGCCGCAGTGGACCATGCAGTTTTCGCAACGCGGGTCGCGCGCGACGCCGTCCACGACGCCGTATTTGTTCCAATCCACCTTCGCCAGCATTTCCCGGTAGCCATCGTAATGGCCATCGGTCATCAGGTAACACGGCGCTTTCCAGCCCTTGATGTTGTAGGTGGGAATCGCCCACGCGGTGCAGGTCAACTCGCGTTTACCGGCGAGAAATTCCTGATACACCGGCGTGCCAAAAATCGTGAAGGCCCGGCCCCAGTCGAGAATCTTCGCGAATTTCTGCCGCGTCATCTTGCGCGTGAGGAAAAAATCCTCGGGCTGTTTGCCGAGACGCGTGACCATGTCCTTCTTCGCCGCGTCGTATTCGTAGCCGGGCGAAATCGTATGGCCGTCCACTTCGAGCGAACTGAGGAATTTGAACATGTCCTCGATTTCCTGAACGTCGGTTTCCTTATAGACGGTCGTGTTCGTTGCGACCTGGTAGCCGAGAATCTTCGCCATCTTGATGGCCTCGATGCATTCTTTGAACACGCCTTCGCGCTCGACAATGAGGTCGTGCGTGAATTCCAAACCGTCCACGTGAACGTTCCAATACATCCACTTTGTCGGACGGATGACGGGCTTCTTTGAAGTTTGGGACTCGCGGAGCTCGCCCCTCCGATTCGAGTTGCGGATCGTCTCGGCGTCCTTGTCGGAAATCAATTTTTGGTCGAGCAGCTTTTTCAGCTTCGGCTCGACTGCCGGCGAATAAATCGCGGCAAGATAATCCTTCATTTTCTTCCGCATGAACATGGCGTTCGTGCAGATGTAAATGACGCGGCCTTGTTCGCGCAGACCGGCGACGAGTTCCTCGATCTTCGGATAAATCAGCGGTTCGCCGCCGCAAATACTGACCATCGGCGCGTCACATTCCATCGCCGCGGCGAGGCATTTTTCCAGCGGCACCATGTCCTTGAGATTGGTGGAATATTCACGGATGCGTCCGCAGCCGGTGCAGGTGAGATTGCACGTGTGCAGCGGTTCGAGTTGCAAGACCATGGCGAACTTCGGCGTCTTGCGCAGTTTGTGTTTGATGATGTGACTGGCGATTTTCTTCGTCAGTGCAAACGGGAATCGCATAGAATTATCGGGCTTGAGCGAGTTGTTGGACCGGGGCGGACACCGCCACCGGCGCGTTGGTCGCCGCCGGGGGATCGGCCTTCATCAGCCCCGGCAGAAAAAACGAGGCGGGCGAAATCGACGTGCTGGCGTTGATGCCGGAGCAGCCGGCGCCGAACAGCGTCAAAAACGCCAGCATTGCCAGCCGGGGCAAATTCCAATTTAATCTCACCTGCCCATTATAAATCAGCCCGATGCGATGGCAACTTTTAATTCCAAATATGGCAATTCTTAACCCCAAGACCCGGCGTGCGACAAAAGGCGGACTGGCCGCCGCAATTTTTCTTTCCGCCGTCGTCGGAATTATTTTCGCCGGCGAACCGCGCAACCAGATTTTCGCCGGGCGCGCCGGGGCGGAATATCATCGCGCGCAAACGCAATTCCAATCGAACACCAACGACCCCGCAGCCGCCTGGCAGTTTGCCCGCGCGTGTTATGACTTCAATGATTTCGTCACGAACAATGCCGGGCGCGCCGAACTGGCCAATCAAGGCATCGCCGCGTGCCGGCAATCGCTCGCCTGCGAATCCAATTCGGCCCCGGGACATTATTACCTGGCCATTGAACTCGGCCAGCTGGCGGACACCAAAAGAAACCTGGCGGCCTTCAAAATGGTGAAGGAAATGGAGCGCGAGTTCAAAACGGCGGACGACCTGGACGAACATTTCGATTACGCCGGCCCCGCGCGCTGTCTCGGCCTGCTGTATCGCGACGCGCCCGGCTGGCCGGTGAGCATCGGCAGCCGGCACAAAGCGCGCGAATGGCTGGAACAGGCCGTCAAGCTCGCGCCCGATTATCCCGAAAACCGGTTGAATCTTGTCGAATCGTACTGGCAATGGAAGGACCGCGAAGCCGCCGGCAACGAATTGAAAACGCTCGATGCGCTCTGGCCGTCCGCGCAAACGAATTTTACCGGTGAAGCGTGGGAACGAAGCTGGAACGATTGGTCAACGCGCCGCGAGGTTGCGCGCAAAAACCTCAAGGAAACCGCCGCGCCGGCGAAACCGCCGAAAAGCGGCCGTTGAATTAAACTGAAATTTTCTGTGGCAGTGACCGCCCGGGTGAATTATTCTATCGCCTGAAAATTGGAGTCGAACAAAAGTTTTCAACGTCATGGCTAAAAAGTTCATCGCGGCATTGAGCGACACGACCTTGTTTTTGCAGGAATGGATTGCCAATCCGCAACGGACGGGCGCGGTCGCGCCGAGTTCGCCCAAACTCGCCGCTGCGATGGCGCGCTGGCTGCCGTCCGACCCGGAAAGTTTCGTGCTCGAACTCGGTCCCGGCACCGGAGCGGTCACCGCTGCGCTCATCAAGCGCGGCTTGCGCGAAGACCGGCTGGTGGCCATTGAAAAAAACCCAAAAATGGCGCGGCGGCTGCGTCAGCGTTTCCCCAGCGCCCACATCATCACCGGCGACGCGTGGCACCTGGACGATTTGCTGCGCGAATGCTACGAACCGATTGAAAGCGTCGGCGCGGTCATTTCCAGCCTGCCGCTGCTGAATTTCCCGCCGGAAAAAGCCGACGCGCTCGCCGAAAAAATCCGCACGATTTTGGAGCATGGCGGCAAATGGGTTCAATACAGCTATCATCTCGGCAACGGGCACCACAAAAGTGCCACGCGCTTCCAGCGGCTGGCCTCCAAGATCGTCTGGCTGAATCTCCCGCCCGCCCGCGTGAACGTTTATCAAAAGTAAGGCCGGCTCCGGCCCGAACCCGGCCCGGTTTCAGTTTTGTTTCTCCGGCACCTGAATCGGTCCCGATTTGTCGCGAAGAGCTTTGGCGGTGTTCCGGTCCGCTTCCATTTTGGCCTGCAACCCTTTAATCACGCCATCCACCTGGGCGTCAATCTGACCGTTGATGGCGTTTACCAGTGCGGTCACCCTGGTGACGTGGAGATCTGTCGGCGCGTAGTCGTTTGTGAGGCTCGCAAGGTTCTGTTCTGCTTCATTCAATTGCTGCATCAATGTCGTCAGCACCGGGTTGGGAAAATTTTGCTGGATGGCGGTCCGCCGGTTTGCTCCGCTCAAACTCGAAAGGCGCGCTATTTGCGCTTTCAGAGCAGCCGCTTCCGCTTCCAACGCGGCCGCTCGGGCCGTGGCATCGGCGGGGTCCTGGAGTGAGGCTTCCTGCATGATAGCTCTCAGGCGTTGGGCAAACTCATTGGTGTCCGCGTTCGAACGAGCGAGTATCTCCAATAATCTTTGCTGAAAATCGCGTGTGTCCGCCGGGCTTGGCAGTTGGGGTGCGGTCATCAGTTGGGGTGGAACGGCAGCGTGAAGGGCGGTCAGGTTTTGTTGGCTCAACGTGGCGAGCGTTTGCTGTTCGGGAAATTCGCGGAGAATGCGCTGGTATTGCACGACCGCATCGTTCGTCTGGCCAAGTTTGCAGTAACATTCGCCCAAACGGAAAATGGCCGTGGCTGCGATCTGTCGGTCCTGGTCAAATTGCGTGGTGAGCGCCTGGTAATTGGAAATGGCCGCGTCGAGGTTGCGATTGGCCTCCTCCTCGAACAAGCCCTTTTGGAGGGCCGAAGTGAGGTTGTTGGTCGCTGCCAGCGCGCCCATGGCGGCGATGAGAACGAGTCCGGCGATCAAGCATCTGGTTTTCATTGAATCTTTTGATTGATCCAACTTTGACGCAATCCGGCGTTGCGAATTGTCACACTTTTGCAAAATCAGGCCTGGGATCCAGCCGCAACCAAAAAAAATTGGACTGCGGCGGGAAGCGATGTGCCACGCCGCTTTGGAAGTTCTGTTCGCCGTCGAAAAGCGGTGTCGCCGCTGCGCTCTGCCGCCGCAGTCCAAAATACGCCCAATGGCGTCCCCAAGCCACATTGGATGTTGGGCGTTGGATGTTGGATGTTCGATGTTCATTTTCTTTCTGTTTCAAGTTTGTATCCCACCCCATGCACCGTCTTGAGCCAGCGCGGTTCGTCCGGGTCCGGCTCGATCTTGCTCCGCAGGCTGGCAATGTGATTGTCCACAGTCCGCGTCGTCGGAAACGCGGCGTAGCCCCAGACCACATCGAGAAACCGTTCGCGCGTGACCGGTTCGCCCTCGGCTTCGGCCATCAGCCGCAGCATGGAAAATTCCTTGGCCGTCAGGTGAACCTGTTTTTTGCCACGCACCGCGGTCTGCCGCACAAGGTCAATTTCGATTTCGCCCAGTTTTAATTTCACCGGCGCCTTGGATTGCCGTTGAAACCGCCGCAGCAGCGCCCGTATCCGGGCGAGCAATTCCTTGGTGCTGAATGGCTTGACAAGATAATCGTCCGCGCCGGCATCCAGGCCGGCGACGCGATCCTCGATCTGGCCTTTCGCGGTGAGCATGAGCACGGGCACGGCGTTGGAGAGGCGGCGCAACTCGGCGCACAGCGCAAAGCCGTCGAGCTTCGGCATCATGACGTCGAGCAGGATGAGGTCGGGTTTTTCGTCGAGCGCGCGTTGCAGGCCGCTCTCGCCGTCCGCCGCCGACAGCACGCGATAGCCTTCCGCGGCGAGCAGGTCGGCCAGCGCCGTGCGCATGGGCGCTTCGTCTTCGATGATTAGAATGCGGGACATGATGTTTTAACCACGGATAAACACGGATGGACACGGATGGGAAATGCTGTGTTGGATGCAGACCAAGATCCGAACTCGCGTAAATTCGTGAAATTTGCGCCTCGCCCTTTTGTTTTATCCGTGTTCATCCGTGTCCATCCGTGGTTTCAATGGGGTTCATGGGCAGTTCAATGACAAACCGGCTGCCCTGGCCGGGTGCGCTTTCGACGAGCACCCGGCCGCCGTGCGCCTCGACGATGTGTTTCACGATGCTCAGGCCGATTCCAACACCTTGCGTCTCGCGCCGCAATTCGGAACCGCGCCGGTAAAACCGCTCGAAGATCCTTCCGTGTTCCTCCGGCGGAATGCCCGGACCGTGGTCGCTGACGGAAAGTAGCACAGCCGTCCCGGCTGTTGTTTTTTTTTCAGCGGCAGGCGAGACGCCTGCGCTACTTTTAATTTCCACCGTTACCCTCTCGCCCTTCGGCGAATGTTTGATGGCATTGTCAATCAGGTTTACCAGTGCCTGCTGGATTGCGCGGCCGTCCATTTCGATTGGTTGAGAGTTGAGGGTTGAGAGTTGAGAGGCATCCAGCTTCAACAAAAGCTGCACCTGCTTTTCAGCAGCGTTGGGCTGCATCAAGGCCACGGTTTGATTGACCAGCGCGAAGAGGTCGGTCGGCTCAAACTCGTATTGTTTGCGGCCCTGTTCGATGCGGGAGAAGTCGAGCACGTTTTCGATGAGCGCCGACAGCCGCCGGCATTCCTGGACGATGAAGCCGAAATATTCCTTCTGCTTCCGGGGTTCCTGGATTTTGTCACTCTCCAAATTTTCGGCCATCAATCGCACCGACGCGATGGGCGCGCGCAATTCGTGCGAGACGCTGGAGACGAAATTGGATTTCATTTCGCTGAGTTCCCGTTGCTGCCGGAACGCCCGCCAGGCGGCCAGCAACCCGATCAGGGCGGCCACAGCCGAGACGGCCACGAGCGAACCAAACCAGAACGTGCGGGCGCCCTGCCGCTGGTAGAGCTTGTCCGGACTGGTGAGATAAACATTCACTTTCAGGAGTTGTTCCGGCTGAACCGCGGAGGCCAGGACGTTGGTGGCCAGCGCGTCCAATGGCCCTCTGACTTCCCCGCCACCGGCCTTGCCGCCGGAGCGGTAACTAAAGGTCCACAGATGGAGATCCGGCGCGAACTCACTGATTTTCTTTCCAGCCACTTCAACGCCGATGCCGAAATAATCGGGAATGTGTTTTTCGCCGACCGCCAATTCCGTGATGCGATGGCCCAGATCGGATTCGCTGTGGCAGACAAACTGTTGAGCGGTCGGTGATTCATCGAAACGGACGGCGAGCCAGGATTGTTCCGTGCCCGCCGACGGCAGGACGGACTTGAAGGCTCTGTGAACAACCAAGCTCGGTGTTTTGAACCAAAACAGATTTGGGGCATTGCGCGGCACGGGAATTTTTTCTGCCTCGCTTTCTGCCGTCGCGCGGAAGAGAAGCTGCCCGAACGCGGAATTCGCATTGGTCGGAATGAATTTGCCGGCGGCTGAAAATAATTCGCGCCCGGTCTGATGCTCATTCCAGACGCGCTCCCATTTTGAAACCGTTCCCGACTCCGGCCCGCAGCCCAGGAAGTACGGCGTCAGCGGCCCCGGATGCCAGACGACGTTTGAGTAAAAGAAATCGGGCGAGACCAGGTGACCGCTCTGATTTTTCAAATCCCGCTCCAGTTCAAGCAATCGGAATTGCGCCAACGGTTGAAAGGAAAGCCCGCTTTCGCCGACGGCCTCTGGAAATTTTTCAAGCAGCAAATCAAACGCCCCCATCGCCGCTTCGACCTTTTTCTGCCGCGCCAACAGCAGGCCCAAATCGTAGCACGCCGCCGCCGCGAAATTTTCCGGCGGCCCGGAGGCGATGAAATGGTTGACGGCTTCCGTCGCGGCGTCCCCGTTGGTTCCGTCAGAAATGGTTTCCCGGACTTTTTGCCAGAGCAGTGTTTGCCGGCCGTCGAGTTGCGACCAGTTGAGCGGCTGCGGCGTTGGCAGCGGATTCCACCCGGGCGGAAAAATCAGACCGCCGGCCTGATCAACCACAAAAGAAAATGCGGCGTTTGTCCGCGACCCCGTTGAAGTCAGTTCGGCGGAAAATTTTTGAAGAAAGTCATCCGCGATGGTTTGCGCCCGCTCCCGCGCGTCGTGTTCAGCCAGAATCTTGTCCTGTCGCAGCGACTCCCAGCCGATGGCCGCCAGCACGGCCACCGGCAGCAGGATCAGCATCCCCTGCCAGAAAAAAGTCGGTTTGCGGGATGTGCGTAGGCCGGCCATGAGCATTCTTTATGAGCCAATCCTACGCGCCCGGCAAGATTCAGTTGTCACACTTTTGCAAAATTGCACTGCAACTCGAATCTCCCGCCCGCCCGCGTGAACGTTGATCAGAAGTAATCCCCACGATATCCCGGGCGCAGGGTGATGAAAATTTACTTCGCCTTCTGGAATTTTTTCAGTTGTTCAACCAGGCTGCGCAATTGCTCGCCATCCCTGCCTTGCATCGCCGGCATTTGCGTCGCGGTTTCCGCCACGATGAGCGCATCGGCGACCCGTTTTTGTTCCAGCAGGAAATTCACATACCGGAAAACCGCTTCCGGCGAATAGGGACACAGCGCCCAGGCCTGGCGAAAGGCGAAATCAGTCTCATGCGCCAGGCGCTCTTTTTCCGATGCATCGGTGGCGTGCTTCAAGCGCCAGGCGTAAAGTCCGGCGATGGAACTCCGCAGCTTGGAAAACGTCCTGTGGGAATAGGCATTCTGAATGAAACGCGGGTCGCCGGTGAAGCCGCTAAAATCCTGTTTCCCAAAAGTCTTTTTGGCAAACGCAGCCACCTGCTCAACCGGCGTGTCGTCGGTCAGCCAGTCGCCGATCATCGGCCGGACAAGGCCCCGCCAATAATCGTGGTCTTGCTCGACGATTTCGTCAGATAATCGCGGCAGCGGCTGCCGGTTGATTTTGAAAATCAGGCCGTGCGGTTCGAGATGCGGATACATCCAGTCGAACGGGAAACTTTCCTCAATGTAAAATTCGCGGTCGGGGTTTTTGTCGAGGATGATTTTGACCATCAGGCCGTTGATTTCCATTACGGACACCTGGCCGCTGACCTGAATCTTGCCATCCGGCCCGGTTCTGACATCTTCCCCCGGCCTGAGTTGATGATTTTGCAGCCGTTTCTGGGCGTCTTCCATGTAATCCTGGAAGCATTTTTGCGAGTCGTTGGTTGTGGGGACATGGATTTTATCCCCATACATGCCGCGCAGATAATCGAGATGGCTGCTGTCCGCCAGCGCATTCTGGGTAAGTGTGAAGAACGGATCCGCCTTCACGTGCGATTTCTGTAAGGCAGTTACAATGAATCGGCCCGGATCCGTGCCGCCAAAATAAATGCTCCCCGGCGGGATGGATTCGATAATGTCGTTGCCAAACATCGCGGAGTATTTTTCGTCGCCCTCGCCGAAAGCATCCAACGCGCCCCAGGTCTCCAACACCGCTTGCCAGGCCGTGCCGCGCAAACGCTCGTCTATCTTGGTCTGGTCGGAGTGCTCGTATTGTCCCGCGTGCTTTCGGAATTCTACGAACGCGTTGCTGACCGTCAGCCAGTCGCCTTTGGCCGCCGCCGCAAAAAATGCTTGGAACTCGGATGGCATTTCGTTCGTCGCCGCGTTCGCCTGCGCCTCCTTTTCCGCCACGAACGATTTCAACTGGGCCACAACCTCCGGATTTTTAAGCGACTGAAACGACGTCGTCATTTGCTTTTTGGCGCAGCCGCCCGCGCATAATTCAATGCCAAGGATCGCAACCATCAGGGATTGAGTCATTGTTTTCATAGGTCGATTTAAAGTTTTCCGGACGGACAGGCCAAAGCCGCCGGTCACACCGGTTTATCAAATAGACACCGGAGCGCACGGAATTTGTATAAAAATCCGTCCGCGCCACCGCCCGCCCCGGGAAACCGCCTGATTTAGAATTATTCTAAATCTTGACCTGACCGGCCCGGGCGCGCTATATTTCCACCGTCATGAAGGCCTCCGGCCATAGCAAGGTTGAAAATCACCTGACCGAACGGTTGGTCGCGGGCGGCCTGCGTTCCACGCCGCAGCGCGAGCACGTTTACCGCGTGCTGGTAGAACAGCGCGATCACCCGACCGCCGAGGAGGTCTTCATCCGCGTCAAACGCGGCACCCCGGACATTTCCATGGCCACGGTTTACAACTGCCTCGATGCCCTGGTAAAGTGCGGCCTCGTGCGCCAGGTGCAGCTCGACCGCGGCGCCACCCGGTTCTGTCCGAACATGCGCGAGCATTGCCATTTTTATTGCGATTCATGTGACACGGTGTTTGATGTGGATTTGCCGGCGAAGCCGCGGCCCGGCATCACGCTGCCGCACGGGTTCAAGGCCGAACATTACGATGTCGCCATCCACGGCATCTGCCCGGATTGTACGAAGAAAAAATAAAGTTTACGAACGATGAGCACCGCCACGGAAACCATCGAGAGCCTGGTCAAACAGGATTATAAATACGGTTTTTACACCGACGTGGAAACCGATTCCGCGCCGCCGGGTTTGAGCGAGGACACCATCCGGCTGATTTCGCGCCGGAAAAACGAGCCGGAATGGCTGACCGACTGGCGACTCAAGGCGTTCCGGCACTGGCAAACGATGAAGGAGCCCACCTGGCCGAAGATTCATCACGAAAAAATCAATTATCAGGACATCGTTTATTACTCCGCGCCGGGGAAGAAGGGCGACGGACCGAAAAGCCTGGAGGAAGTTGACCCGAAATTGCTGGAGACTTACGAGAAACTCGGCATCCCCCTGCGCGAACGCGAACGGCTCGCCGGCGTGGCCGTGGACGCGGTGTTTGACAGCGTGTCGGTCGGCACGACATTTAAAAAGCAACTGGCCGAGAAGGGCGTCATCTTCTGCTCATTCAGCGAAGCGGTGCAGGAACATCCCGACCTGGTGAAAAAATATCTCGGCCTGGTCGTGCCCCCCGGCGACAATTTTTTTGCCGCGCTGAACTCCGCCGTTTTCACCGACGGTTCGTTTTGTTACATCCCAAAAGGCGTCCGCTGCCCGATGGAGCTTTCGACGTATTTCCGCATCAACGCCGCCAACACCGGCCAGTTCGAACGCACGCTCATCGTGGCTGACGAGGACGCCTACGTCAGCTACCTCGAAGGCTGCACCGCGCCGATGCGCGACGAAAACCAGCTCCACGCGGCAGTCGTCGAACTCATCGCGCTCGAGAATGCGCAAATCAAATACTCAACCGTGCAGAACTGGTATCCGGGCGACGAGAATGGCAAGGGCGGCATCTACAATTTCGTGACCAAGCGCGGCCTCTGCCGGGGCAGAAACTCGAAGATTTCCTGGACCCAGGTCGAGACCGGCTCGGCCATCACGTGGAAATATCCCAGTTGCATCCTGCAGGGCGACAACTCCATCGGCGAATTTTATTCCGTGGCCGCGGTGAACAATTACCAGCAGGCCGACACCGGCACGAAGATGGTGCATATCGGCAAAAACACACGCAGCACCATCGTGTCGAAGGGCATTTCCGCCGGTCACGGACAGAACAGCTATCGCGGACTGGTGAAAGTCCAGAAAAGCGCCACGAACGCCCGCAATTTTTCACAATGCGACTCGATGTTGATCGGGTCGAAGTGCGGTGCGCACACGTTCCCTTACATCGAGGTGAAGAACACATCGGCGAGTGTCGAGCACGAGGCTTCGACCTCGAAGATCGGCGAGGACCAGATATTTTACTGCAACCAGCGCGGGCTGGCGACGCAGGACGCCGTGAACCTGATCGTGAACGGGTTCTGCAAGGAGGTCTTCAAGGAACTGCCGATGGAATT
>Ga0116127_1001588_pt1 | contig 13014 bp, 20 predicted proteins | sample June2015DPH_16_1_FD_89731 | JGI IMG/M metagenome (GOLD analysis project Ga0116127, IMG submission 89731) | Peatland microbial communities from SPRUCE experiment site at the Marcell Experimental Forest, Minnesota, USA - June2015DPH_16_100 | ecosystem: Environmental > Terrestrial > Soil > Wetlands... | reverse complement strand
GCACACACGCTCGCACATTTGCATTTGAGTAATAAAAATTTGCTCGCCTCGCTGGCAACGAGCGCACGCTCACACACGCGCACGCTCACACGCTCACACACGCGCACGCTCACACGCTCACACTCATATGCATTGAATTTGAGTACTGAGAATTCGCTCGCTTCGCCGGCTACGAGCATATTTTTTTTTAAAAAATTCAGGTTTTTAGAAGTACTGCGCCGCGATATCGCTAGCTTATTTTTTCCGGCAGGTAGGGCACGACAGAAAAAATACTAAAAAATAGTACTGTCGACAGAAACGACAGCAACCGTAGGGCTCGCTGACGGTGAGCAGAAACGAAAAAAGTAAATTCAGGTAACTGAAAATTACCAGGTTACATGGTTGTCAGCAAGCCATTTTATAGAAGCCGCATCCCCGCGTTGAGCAGCAACAATTTTATAATATACCTGCGCCATATCCGTCTTTTCCGGTTTTGCCGTTGCTGATGGTTTGTTTTCTAGCTCAAGCGCTCGTTTTGCGATAGTAGAGCCGTTTTTAGCCCGTTCTTTTGCAAATTCTTTCAAGTCTTTTTGCTTTGCTTTTCTCTTTGCTCTTCGTCTTTGCAGGTATTCAATTATATTTTTGGGTTTGGGCTCGTCCGGCATTTTTTGCTCTTTAGGTTCTGCTGCTTTTGCATTAAGTTTTTGGCGGATTTCCTTTAGTAATTTATCATCTGTTTTTGCCGCTGTTATTCCCTCTCTTTTATTAGACGGAATAATCCCTTCTTCCCTATCGTCAACGCTGATAGGGAATTCCCTACTAGCGGAAACGGTAGGGAATTTTACAATGGAGGGGATTATTTTTGGCTTGTCGGGGATATGGCGGACGTATTTGTTAACGAGCTTGCGGCCAACTTTAAAGAGCTGCCAACACCCTGCGCCTATAATCATAGAACCTAATATGCCAATAACAACACTCATACAGACCATTCTTTTATGCAAATCATTCCGTCAATGGCGAAACCCGGCGCCTATGGCCATCTGCCTTTTTCCCACACAATAATTAAGCTCCATGCATTTTTACGCTTCTTAAATTTGTTAGCTGCTACTTGAGGCAAAAAAACTATCTGCTTATCGCCATCAGCCCTGCTTTGATTGTAATTTTTTGATCAATTCTTTAGGCGGCTTGGGCGGCGGCTTTACTCCTTTGGCGGGCTCCGGCAAATGTTTAATGTATTTATTTACACATTTTTTTATGTGAACGTACCAGAACCATAAACCTGCAAAAATTATGGCCGCTCCGATTATGCCAATAACAGCTGACAATTTATTGCGCCTCATAGTTGTGGTTTTTCATCCACGCCAAAGCCTGCTGGTCATTTTCATCAGCTTCAAGCCGCTGTTGCATTAATTCAAATAAAGCCTTTTCTCCAGTCTCAATCTCTTCTTTCGTCGGCAGTTTGGTCGGTTCTTTAGATATTTTTGGTTTTCTTAGCGCTAAAAATAAAGATGTGGCTGAAATAGCTACTAAACCCGCCAAAACAAGCACTGGGATTTGGATATTTCCTGTTAATATTTTTTCCGCGTTTTGGAAAAAGCTAATGATTTGGTTTATTGACATTTTTTCTATCCTCCATTATTCTAGGGAGGGCCCCGAAAGAAAACTCCCGGCTTTAGCCGGGAGAGTCCTTACTGATCTAATAGCGGCTAATTCGGCAGATATTTCATGTTTTGATTGCTTCATCAAAAAATAGAAATTCTTTTCAATAAAATTTCCGCCGTCGCTGAACTCTTCGATCCTTATGCATCTTTCTTCGTAGTTTAAGTAAAGAAGTGCCTGACTGGGAAGGCCTAGTCTTGCTTTAATTTCTTGATCGCGTATTTTTTCAGAAATAATGGAGGCTAGGTTAATGCTCATAACAATCGATGCGGGAAGTAATAGCCGCGTTTATAAAGTTTCATTATTCCGGAAAAGGAGGCTAGCCGATTTCCGGAATGGTTTGCGATTGTAAATTAGATTGCAAACCAAAAAATTTAGAGAGCTTAATCGCGAGTGTTTTTCTGTAATAATACTTCATCGACGCCGCCGCATGTTCTGACTTATGGTTTAACAGCCAAGTGCGTCTCCATCGCCGCTGTTTATCGGGATTTTTGCGCTGATAATCTCTTACTCTAGCGATAATTTCTCGCTTTCTTTCAGGCGGTAGGTCAAAGTACCATTTTTTCATGTAAAGATTTCTGTCGATTTTTAACAAACAATTTAATCATCCTTTTTTAGTTAACAATCTTCTGCGCCCAGCAAGCAACAGCTGTCCTTTGAGCTGCGCAAAACCCACAACAATGGGTTTTGCTGTCATCGGCTTGCCGGCGCAAAATTTAAACATGCTTTGAGTAAGTGCTTAAAGCGCTGTTTGCGGCCATTAGCGATATTCCTAATTTCGACCCTTCTGTTTTATTTTCGCGGGCTATGGTTTCTACCGCTTTATTGTAACGATCCCACTCGCTCTCCGGCTCCCGCTGCTGCGAAAGATTATATTCGCAAATAGTTGAGAGGCGATGGCCTACTGGGTTCCAAGGAATGTGCATTTGTTGGTCGAAGAATTTTTCACAAGTTTCATGGCATGATAGCAAAATTACATCTCGAATTGGAGTATGACTGTCGAGATAAACAGTATTTTTGTCCTTTCCCCATTGGCCAATATTGCGCTCTTTTTCTGCCAGTACTATTTTTGAATGCAAATGACGCTTGCCTAAATCAAAATCTATGGAGCCTTCTTTGTAAATAGTCGGCGGGTTGTATTTGACGTTTTTGGGCACCAGATCAAGCTTTTTGCTCCACTCTATTATGTCTGATTTTGTCGGCATTCTTTTGGTGTCTATAGATATCCTTTGAGGCAGCTTTTGCTTCTGACCAACAGGGAATGCTTGACCTATCTGTCGCGGAGTGCCATGTTTTCTTTTTAGATAGAGTGGACTCTTATTGCTCATTTCTCTTCCTTCTTTCTTTTACCGCGTAAACCATTTTTTGAGATCTCTTTGCCCTTAAAAGCGGATATTGTCTCTTAGCTTTGGAGTCCCAAAGCGAAATTGTTTGCTGCAAATTTAAATTCCCTCTAATGGAATTCCCTTAAACGCATAGCTAACTGAGCCTGTTTTGCAGTAGTCCCGCCTTCTTTTGCCATCTTTTTCAAGATTGCCATTTTAATGCGCTTTCTGTATTTCGTGACCCCTGGCTCAAAACCTGCAGAACCGTACTTTCTTTTAACTTTCGCGATCAGCTGGCCTTGATGCTCTTTCTTAATCGCTTTTTGAATCCAATATTTTAAGTTCTTTCCGCCTGATATGAATTCAACTCTTTTCCCTGATTTGGTTTTGAAGTAGGTTTTGTGCCTGCGGCCGCGATATTTTGCGCCAGTCATATATGCTTCTCTTTCAATAGCCGTTAGTCTCTGCTGCAATCTTGCTTTATCGGCCGGGGCTAATCCTTGTCTTGCAGCTTCGTTTACGGACGCTAACTCTGCTGATAATTGTTGTAACTTTTGGACTTTTGCAGCCCTGGTTCTTGCATTGCAATCAAATGCTCTTGGTGCAGTGTTCCTTTTTATAGCTCTTTCAATGCGCTCGTTTAACGCAGCTGAACGTCTTATTTCTGGGCCAACTCTTATATAACTGTCGGCAGGAGCTAGCGATGGGCCCATATCGTAATATTTTTGCTCCGGAAAACTAATGTCTTTAGTCCGCCCGTAAAGTACTCCAGCACCCATAGTTTGCGATGGATAAGTGTTCTCTGTTGCAGGCACCAATTGACCGGAAGGAGTAAGAACCATCATTTTTGTTATTCTTTGCCCCGGCTCGCGAGCAAGTCTCTCGTTCAACGTTTTAATTCTGATTTCTCTTTTGAGCCTTTCTTCTTCTTTTGGGTCATAACCTGAGTATCCTTTTTGGAATGCGGCTTTTGCACGACTTGGAGCACCTGCCCAACGACCAATTGTTTCAGAAGTTTTTTCTAGGTTCTGCGGTTTTAATGCATTTACAAGTTTAGAAGCAATTGTTGGCTCTGAAGTGCCGGTTAAAATTCCTTTTTTCTCTGCTACTGGCGCAGAAGCTGGAGCAGCCGCTGGAGCTGGATTTGGCGGAGCTATTGGATTGGGAGTTACCGTAGACGTTAAAGGTTCTCCTTCTTTGCCGCCCGTTAAGAGATTGACTTCTCTTATTTCTTTTCCTTTCTCATGCTCGAATTTGTGCAAAAACGCGTCTACTTTATCAATAGCTGCATCTTCATCTTCAGCCTTGAATCTGTGAACGACTGTCTTGCCGTCTTTGAACGTGACTGCAAGCGAGTAATGACCTTTTTTCAATTTTGCGCGAGAACTCAAAGCAGATGTTTGGATTTTCTCGGGCAGCTTTTTAGTTTCGCCAGTCGGAAACTTTTGGCCTATCTGCTTGGAAGTGCCCCGTTTTCTTGTGCGCCAATCCATGCCGATTTTACTAGCATGTCTCATTTGCTGCTTTACTGCAGCTCCATGGGCATTATATTTTGGTCTGCCCCATTGTTTTCTCAAATCATTGCTCATTTTCTAAAATCTCCATTTTAGTTCTATAGTCGGCTAGTAACTTGACGCCGTTTACTTGAACGGCTATTTTAGTTTGAATAGGAAGCTTATCATATGCTTCACATTTTTCTCGGATCCTTTCATCTATGACTTTATTACGAACGCGTTTGTGAAGAACCCTGTCTCGATTTTTCAAAATAATTTTTATTTCTTCTGGGCCTAGATAAGGGCTATCAAATGTGAAACTTTTATGGCAAATCGTGCATTTCCAGCGCTGCTTGCCGGAATTTGTGAACCCATTTTTAATACTATGTGGATGAACACAAGGATATTGGCTACTTTTGCCGATTAAGCTTTCGGGTAACATGTTTTATCGTAACTCTCCTTCTGCTTGCTCAGAAAATTACGCCAATATTCGCGATCGTATCTTTTTCCGGTCATCTTCTTTTCCTCTTGTGCTTGGCTCCTCGATTGAATACCGGTTTGCGCATAGCATTAACGGCTGGATGCCATTGGAGTCGTTTTATGCTGCTTTCGTAAATTGGCATTTTCTTTTGGTCAATCCAAGTAGATTTAAGTTTAGCTCCAGAAGCGCGCCGCCTTGCCCTGTCTCTGCGTTGCCAATCTAACTGCTTTTGCTTGTCGCGCATGATTAATTGCCGTCCTAGTCCTCGAAAGTGTAACCATGGCTGCCGAAGTGATGCCGCGCTTTTCCGCTCATAATATTGTTGTTAACAACAGCACGCTTTCTCTTTGATTTCTTCTTCAATTTAGCAGTGCGTCTTTTTGGGAATAATTTTGTGCTTTTTGGTGGCATTTCAAAAAAACTCTCGCAATTTAAGTTCCGGCCCTCTTAGAAGAATGCTGCGGTGGGCGGCGTTTTGCCAACGAAGAACTGTATTTAACTTTCTCAGTGCTGACTTTTTCTAGCCCGGAAAACATTTTAACACGCTTAACAGGCGGCAGACAGCTCATATCCCAACAGCAAACTTTGCTTTTACGTTTTGGCATTTAGCGCTACCTCTAATATAGCAGCCCTCTAAGTGAATTTGTGCGGAGCGATGTCCCATGCAGGTGCTCCCGATTTTCCGCTTTTTTTGCGGGGGCTAGTCCTCTTAGAGCCTGCTCCAGTCCTCTTTCGGATCGTAGAGCCTGCTTCCGTCCTCTTTCGGCGTTTTTTCGAGCCAGTAACATTTTCATGAAAATGCTCCCCGCCCCACATTGTCGGATTATCAGTTCTATCTGTTCTCATTTTTTAAAATCCTCCTAATTTTATACTTTCGAGTCATCAAGACGACTTATTTAAACTTCCGTACGCCTCCACAACAAAGGTTAAAGGCTCTCCAAAAAGCTTCCTAATTAGAAAGTCGCCAATGAAAAGAGCTCTCTCTACAATAATTCCCTCTCTTTTAATAGACGGAATTATCCCATAATGCTACTGTAGGGGGATAACAAACAGCTCTATTTTTTTACTCTCCATTACTGTAAAAAATATCCATCGAAGTTTCAGCTGACAAATTTACTAGAGTTATTTCTAACGAGCTCTCCATGCACGATGAACGAAGCTTTAAATACTTGTGGGAACCATCATAGAATTAACTTTTTTATACTAGGGATTTCTATGCACGAATCTAAAAAAGAACTAGCGGACAGACTAGAAAAGATAAGACTCAAGCATCGAAACGCTGTCGCGGCTTGGCGCAAGAAAAGTCCGCAAAAAAATCGGGAAATATACATTCGACACTTCCGCAAAAAACGCGGATACTACTTAGTTTCTGAGAGGGATTCTAAAAATGCAAAGAGCATTTGACAAAAACATTTCTGGAGGTGCTAAGGATTGAGCGCTAATGAGAGAGAAGCAAATCAAATTTACGGGCGTAGAAGAAGGCATCTGGAAAATTTCTTACGATCTCATCAGTCTGGATTGTATTCTAGAGATCTTGCAATCTGGGCAGATGAACAAGAGCTATGCACAAGAACAGCCAAAGAATACTGGCATAGAGCTGAAATGAAGGGACTTGTAGAAATAATCGGAGACCACTGGAAGTGGATTACCGCTGCAGTTACTGAGACAGAAACAGACAAAGAAAGTACTAAGGAATACACGCGAAAGAACAAAGCATCTACTGAAGAACCCCCCGGCTTGGATTTTGAATCGCCAACCCCTTTTACTGATTATGTAAAACGCAAGAAACTTGAAGAATTGCGGCAAAAGCTAAGGAGGCCTGAATAGAGAATGACTGAACAGATTAAACAATGGAAAAGCTGCGGATATGTAGCAGTTTCGAAGAAAGGCACAGTGTTTTCAATCGTAATCAAAAACGAGAGGTATGTTGTAAATCTGGAAGACCTGATGGACGTTTTAGATGGCAAATTGAATTACGCTTTAATCCGCGAATTCGAAGGTGAGAAAAATGGATAGTGTTTCAAGACCAGAGTTTGCTAAAATCTTTGACAGGGTGTCATCGGACATCGATTTAGAGGGCGCAACGAGTGCTGCGGCAATAAACAACAGGATGAAAGTCGAAATTCACAAAGCCAAAACAAACGTGACTGAAGAAAGGAATAGAGCAAAAGAGTCCAAAATCAAAGTGGCCATAGACTATCATTCAGCTTACTCTGCGTACAGCGCATACGCTGCAGAAGAACTTGACAAACTTATTGCACACGATTTTGCCGGCAGGACAATATTTGAAGCAAACTTAAATCCAAAAGGAATGGTATCGCAAACTCTTCTATATGGCAGGGTTGAAGCTAGAAAGAGAGTCCTTGCGCAGAAAAGAGCTGAAGTAAGAGCAAAACTCGGTTTCAACAGGAGGGATTTCTTTTGAGGCTTAACACGACATTCAGGTTCTTAGACAAAATGATACTCATTCATATCCAAAGTATGAACATTCCCAAATCTCCGACAAGAGGAATTTCGGCTAGAGTTAAGCACACGACTGATTTCACTATATTTTTGGATTATGATAATATCAAAGATGAGCGATTGATTGACGAGCTAGTCTATCTGCAGGAACTTTTTGAATTGGGCGATTTCCATATCTTTGGAACAAATGAGTTTGGAAGGCATGTTATATGCGTCGACAGAATGCATCTTAGAGAAGCGCTTGATGTTGTTTATACATCGACTTGCGACGAGGTTTTCAAGCGAGGTATACGCATTAACGAATTTCGCACTTGGATACTTCGCTCTGAACCGAAAGGCAATAGACCGGCACCAAAATATCTGTATTCACTTCCATCTCCATATAACGGCCAACGACTACAAAGTCAGGCACATTCAATGTATTTACAGATAAACTATGGAGCTAAAGTGAGACTTGTAAATCCGGATGGCAATACTTCCATCGAAATCCAAGATTACAAAACCAGCAGCAAAGTGAATTTGAAGGATGTGAAACAAACGTGACTATAGAAGGAGATTTGCTCAAGAAGGGAATAAGAAGGTTAAAGCAAATAGAATCCAGCAAGAAATGGTATTGGAGGAATCCCGAAAAGCACAGACAAGAGGTTAGAGAACGGTATAGGAATAATCCAGAGAAATACCGTGCAACCGCCAAAACATATATGCATAAAAATCCAGAAAAGCATCGTGCATATGTTAAAATATATTATCAAAAACTCAAAATCGACGTTCTGTCCCATTATTCATATGGAGTTCCAGAGTGTTTCTGTTGCGGTGAAGACAGGATTGAATTCTTATCAGTCGACCACATTGATGGCGGCGGAAATAAACATAGAAAAGAAATTGGACGAAACGGAGCAAGATTTTATTTATGGCTGAGGCAAAACAATTTTCCTCCGGGTTACCGGGTTTTATGCCATAATTGCAATCAATCTTTTGGGTTATTTGGATATTGCCCTCATGAAATTGAAAGAAAACAATTGTTGCAGATTCAAAAACGGATGTGAACAAACTTGAGCACAAGTAAAAATAGATTGACGGCTGACCGGTTAGACAAACGAATCTTAGACCAAAAGGATACAGAACAAAAAGTGCCAGAACAGCCGCGTACAGATACTCATTTACCGCAAGAGAAAAAAAGACTCCAAAAAACGCGTGGAGCGCCTAGGCTTGAGTCATCAGTTTTCGCTTCAGGACACGATAATGTCTTTACTTCTGGGCACCCGGCAATAGATGGGAGTCGGGCTTCTTTCAAAAAAGAAAAGCCAAAAGCTCCTGTGCATTGGCCAGGAGAAGACACTATCATTGTAAAAGATAATCGCAAAAGACAAATTTAGGAGGTGCGGAAAAATGGTTGACTATGTTTGTGAAGATTGTATACACGAGTGCATAGCGAGAATATTAAAACTGGCAGACTCAACACCAGCAAACAATATCCAAATTTGCACAATATACAAAGAAAACAACAACGAAATTTGCGGATATGAAAGAGGCTGCAAAAACATCGCAAAATACTCTGTCAGATTAGCTTGAACATTTTTTGCTAGCAAATAATCGGGACTCTAGGCTGCCAATCTTTCCTTTCATTTCGTAAATATTTGGCAAGCAATAAAGCTTCTTCACTGAGCAAAGTTTCTATTTCTTGTCTGTTTCCGTATTTCATTCTAGGTATTTCGACTGTTGTCTCAAAGAAAGCATTCAACTTCGTCATCAGCTCTTTTGCTAAAGGTTTTGATAAGTACTCTCGCTTCCCCTTCTTTTTCGAAGAAAAGTCTTCTTGAACCATTGCGAAATCTTTCTTGCCTAAGCTTTTAGAAAATTGAATTAAAAAGTCATCAATGAGGAATCGGTATGTCTCCATCAAATCGCAAACTAGAGAAGGTTTACTAAACTGTTCAGAATGCAAGAAGCCTAAGAAGGGTTCTAACTTCGCTTTTATGATAGCTTTGTGAACTTTCCATTTCAAAACTGTATAGGCCAAATTGAACGTATTATTTATGCCATCATAGGCCTTGAATGTCCTTCGCTTTTCTACTTTAAGTACTGAGTGAGGCAGCATAGGAAATATTTGTTGAAAGTAGCGGTCTGTAAATTTGCCCTCTAAAGAAGTTAGTTTGTTTCTTACAACATTAATATTTTCCATTTTAATGCTATCAATTGTTTGTTTTGCTGTAATCAAATCATGTTGCCGTAAACCGTATTTCTTTAGCAATTGGTTTTGGCCTAAGATTTTGCTCATAACGAGTTTCTTGGCAATTTCAATAGCCCTGCCGCTTTTTATCGCTTCGTATTGGCAAACTCGTGTTTTAACGTGAGAATCATCGTCTATGGCTCTCAAATAACCGACTGGAGCTCCTCGTTGAGTTGTAATTAAAGTATCTATTCCCCAAAAAGCCAAAGTAGCCAACGCACCAGACGATACAGAGTTTCCCATTTTGATTTGTACTTCTCCTATTTCATTCTCAAAAAGCGGATACTTTTCAACTTCATGTTTTCTATTACTGACTATTAGGCAGCCTTCTCCTCTGCCTAAAAATTCGCCGGAATCATCTAGGAATATCTTTTTTGTTTTGGATTTCATTTTTTCTCAACTTGGCAGACGCAACCCTGCAATGAAGAATAAAAAGGTTCTCATTCATTGATTTTGGTTCTTAAACTAGACCAGAGTGGAATTATTTCGAATATATAGGGTTTAAGTAAACCCTATATATTTTATTAAATCCATAATTATGTATGTCAGAACACTTTAAAAGGACAGAACATTCTGAGATTCCATTAAAAGACATAAGCAAATGGACAGAACACTCTGAGAGGACAGAAGACTCTGAGATTCAATTAAAAGAGCACATAATCAAATTTGTGCCAAAAAAGAAGAACAAGCTATCCATCAAAAAAACCTATTTCAGAGACCAAGATGGTTTTCGTCTTAGAGCATATGTTGAAGTTGGGCGGCACATAACTGCCGGTCGTTTCGGGCACTACTACAACTACGGGAGAATTCAATTGGATGTGGACACAAATTTAATCGGGCGATACGCCCTTGTTCAAGTGTACATTCCAAATCACCCTATTGACGAATCTGTAGAAGATACTAACCTCTATAATTTCCTCTATCAAGACGGAAATGAATGGACTAAATTATTGGAAAGCGAAGAAGATAGGAATGCCCGAATTAAGAAAGATGTTGTAGCAAAAATTAAAGAGCAGAAAAAACTGAGAAAATAGAAGAAGGTTAACTAAGCCTTCTCGTTGGGATTTTGTTTTTTCTCTTCGTTTGGTCTTGCTTGAGTTGCTTTTTCTGCTAACTTTTTCTTTCGTTTTGTTTGGTACCGCACTAGCAATGCCTTAAATTTTTCAGGATTTTTCGCCCGCCAAATGTAAGAGCGCACAACTCTTTCGCTTAGGCCTGTTTTTTTGGCAATGTCTTTAACGCTAGAGCCTTTTTGACTCATTTCCCAGACCTGTAGAATTTTTCCCTGTTTCTTTTTCTTTTTTGGAATGGTTTGTTTGTTTTGGCCGGTTGGTGTTGAACCGGATTCTTTTTGATTTTGCATTTTTTATTCCTCGGGCGCAGCGACCCTGCAAACCGGTATTTAAAGGTCAGCAATATTATTCCAGATTCATAAACCGTATAAGCACTACGAGCTTACAAAAAAAGGAAAAGAAAACATGAAAAGGCTAGAGCAGAGGTGAAAAAATGAGTTGGCAAAATGCTATCGTATTAAATCCCAACGAGCAAGTATTACAGTCTTGGGACGGCAATTGCGAACATCATCAAAAGGCCGTCGTTCAACAAAGAGTTGCTGTTGTATTCAAGACCAATAAAGTAGTAGATGCAAAACACACCGATTCTGGAGCTCTTGTTCTGACAAACCAACGTTTAATTTGGTTTGAAAGAACTGGAATGTTCTCTAAGGCTATGAGAGCTTCTATGCAAATAGACTTAACAACTATACAAGGAATACAAGTTGGCGGAACATTAGTTAAATGGCTTTCGATTACAGATATACAAAGTGAAAATATCTTCCACTTAAAAAATTGCGACTTTGCTTCAATCAGAGATATTATAATTAGACAAATGAATGCGCTTAAACAATTACAACAAACTCCACCACCGCCGATGATTATGCAAAAAGAAACAATAACAAAAGAAATCGTAATGAGTCCATGTAACTATTGCAAAGGTTTGATGCCTCAAACATCCTTGTTCTGTCCAAACTGCGGTGCACAAAGAAAAGCGTAAAATAATCGAACGTACTTTAATTTTTTTTTCTTTCTTTCAATTTTTTAGTATTTAGTTATCAAAAAGCTTTCGAAAGAGCTTTCTTTTTTATCATATATGACGTTTATATATGTGAAAATAGTGAATAGATAAAGTAATTTCACTTTTATTAATGGTGCTAAAAAATGAAAACATACAAAACTTTTCTTGGCCATGAAGCAAATCATGGCGAAATAAAACCGGGGACGCCAGAATACAGACAAATTCATAATGATTACGTTAAAAAATGGAGACATGCTGGAAGAGACGAATATTATAAAAAAATAGCGCTCAAAAAAGCAATCAATGCAAAATTAGCGAAAAAAAAATAGCTAAGCTGGGATAAAAAATGATGAGTGGCGAATACGCAGACGAAGTAAAAGAAAAGCAACAAATATTAAAGGAGATATTGCTAAAAGAACCAACGGGCAGCTTTTATGACCTGCTTTACAAATTCATGGCAAGAGCAAAAGTAAAAAGACAAACTGCTGAAGGTTATATAATAGCGGCAATAGCAGATAACTGGATGGCCATTACAAGAAACCAAAACACTCCAATGAAAGTTTTCGAAATATTGAAAGCACTAAAATATTTAAAAATAGACATGCAGTATCAATCAAAACTTGAAGGTGAGAAACGTTATAACGTAGAAACAATGAGTAATGAGATTATTCCAAAAGAAGAACCGCCCCCAGAAGCAGCAGAAGAACTAGCAAAATATAGAAAACTCAAAGAAATAAATGAACTCAGAAAAAAAATGGGTTTGAAACTCTTAGATGATTTACTAAATTGACAAACACTGTGTACAGTAAGCACACACAGGTTGCATAAAATAATATTAAACTCAATTATTTTTAGTATATATAGCTAAGCGACCAAGAGCGAGCGAGCGACCGTTATACACTACACACAGGGACTGCATAGTCTATTTTTTTTTTGCTTTTTCCCTTAAAAAACCGGTAGACTATGGAAAAAGCTAATGAATTAAATTGCAGTACTTATTTTTTCAATGTTTCCAACGTTAGTATCTACCCCGCACCTATTGAAACGCGAAAAATCATTTCTTAGTTTTGCTCAAATAAAGAAGTCTGATTGAAAAACTACTGCAATAAACAAACAACAAACAATAAAGTCAGTCAAATATAAAACCCAAAACCCCTATGCCACAACTCTGTGTGTGAGCGTGCGCGTGTGTGAGCGTGTGAGCGTGCGCGTGTGTGAGCGTGTGAGCGTGCGCGTGTGTGAGCGTGCGCTCGTTGCCAGCGAGGCGAGCAAATTTTTATTACTCAAATGCAAATGTGCGAGCGTGTGTGC
>Ga0116127_1001587_pt1 | contig 13015 bp, 8 predicted proteins | sample June2015DPH_16_1_FD_89731 | JGI IMG/M metagenome (GOLD analysis project Ga0116127, IMG submission 89731) | Peatland microbial communities from SPRUCE experiment site at the Marcell Experimental Forest, Minnesota, USA - June2015DPH_16_100 | ecosystem: Environmental > Terrestrial > Soil > Wetlands... | reverse complement strand
GCCGGTGAAGCTCTTCGTTATGGGGAAGAACGTTTGGCGCGACGAAGACGATTGGCCGCTGGCCCGCGCCCGGAACAAGCGTTTCTATTTTCATTCGCAGGGCAAGGCAAACTCACTCTCTGGCGACGGAACGCTGAGCACCTCGCCGCCAGGTAGTGAGCCTGCTGACCAGTACGTATACGACCCTGGTGATCCCGTGCCGACTCATGGCGGCCCAGCCTGCTGTGACAGAGTGCACTTAGTCGCAGGAGCAGCCGACCAACGCTCCGTGGAGACCCGAAAAGACGTCCTGGTTTACTCGACACCCCCTTTCACGGAGGAATTCGAGGTGACCGGCCCGGTCAGCGTCGAGCTTTTCGCCAGCTCTTCGGCCATCGACACAGATTTCACCGGAAAGCTCATGGACGTTTGGCCGAACGGGTTCGCGCAAAATCTCACGGAAGGGGTTGTGCGGGCTCGTTACCGTAGGTCTCCAGAAAGAGTCGAGTTTATGAATCCGGGTGGGATCTACAAATTCACCATCGATCTGTGGGCCACGTCGAACGTCTTTTTGAAAGGGCACTGGCTGCGCTTGGAGATTTCCAGCAGCAATTTCCCGCGCTTTGACCGGAATCTGAATACGGGCGAGGATATAGGCCGTGGTACTCGTTGGGTAAAAGCGACAAATACAATTCTTCACGACAAAGAGCACCCCTCGTCGGTTCTCCTTCCCGTAGTGCCGTAGCCGCGTGCGGTGCAACCTGCCCCACACCGAATTAGAAAACACGAATCAAAAAAACACTTACGGACCCGTGGCCGGCAGGCTAGACTTGTCCCGCTTGAAGCCCGTGTGCTGATTCTGAGGCGACCACCAGACACGGATTTCAGCGGACTCCAGATTTACACCGACATGTACCCATCAATGCGAACTAATGTGCGAAACAAGGGAACGGAGGAGATCTTATGAACATGAATCGACGCACCATGGCAAAGCTTGTGCCAGTGAGTGTTGGCGCACTCCTTTCATCGGCAAGCTTGCGAGGCAACCCTGGCCAAGGGAGCGGGAATGCCAGCCGCCTTCGCAAAGATATCCGCTCCAAACCCATCCAGCGCCTTGTCGTTATGGGAGAATCAAACGCGTACGGCATGGCCGCTGGCGATCCGAGTAACGAGTGGGTGCAGAGTCTTGCCGGCTTGATTCGGCGCTTTCAGGACTCGCCGCTACGCGTTTTTAATAACGCGATTCCTGCCAACGTGATCAGCCCGGCTGCCCCAGGCTACGATCCGAAAGATGTGTACGGCACGGCGCCCTCGGGGATCGAGCGTTATGAACAAGATATGATCAGCTACCGGCCCGATCTGGCAGTGTACGCATACGGTTTGAATGATGCACGCTGTGGTCATTCCTTGGATAGCTTCATGCAAGCGTATCGAGAAGTTGTTGTCAACACCATCAAGAAACTGCCGGACGCCTTGGTAGTTCTAGCGGGGCCGTATTGGAATTTACAATTTGACGCCCAAACTTGGGCGGACCCGAAGTATCGGGGGCGGTTCGGGAAATTTAACTTGCCTGGTGACGCGCTGGTTACTTCTTACAATCAGGCGATCGCGACGATGGCGCGCGAAACGGGTGCGCTCTTCGTCGACTTGTATTCACTCCTGGAGGGGGCGACCTGGTTGCTGACGGCCGATGGTTGCCACTTCAACGATATCGGACAAGCGATGATCGGAATGAAGGTCTTCTTGGATATTGCCGCGCGCTGTTCGTTTCTCTCGCTCAAGAGCAAGCGGATGGAGGAGGAGCTCAATCTGAGCATTCATAATACGGGCGGGACTGATTGCCTGCCCTACGTCATCGATTCCTGGAGAAAGACCGATACATGGAAGAAGTGAGGGTAGACAGTAGCGTGTCGCGCGACGGGTCGGAAGTTGGTAGCGGCGATCGCGCAGACCGCTCAAAACATGCGTCGCTGCTGGGCTGAGGTGCTCGCGGGGAAAGGTGGAACGAGGCGACTTGACTGAGGAGCAGACACGACAAACCGGCAGGCAAGTCCTGTGAGATAATACCCTGGAGCTGTTTCCACAATTGAAGAATCGAATCTGCAAAGACAAGCTACATCTCAGCGAGGGGCGTAGTCACGAACCCGTCATCACGTGGCCGGACAATCCGCACAATTAAGGCTGTTTTTTCTTCAGCGATTCCAGAATTTCGATGGCTTTCGAAGCATCACTGTCGTTGGGGTTCAGCTTCAGGGCCACATGAAGTTCCCGAAGCGCACTCTCGATGTCACCAGTCCGGGCGTAAGTGAGCCCAAGATTCCTATGAAGGACAGGAAGCTGCCAGCAAGCCCCGCAGACGTGCAGGGCCTCATGAAGCTGCTCGACAGCCTGCGTCCAGTTATTGTCTCTGGCAGCCTCGAGAGCAAAATTGTTGAGCGACTGGACCCGGTCGGAAAGTTGGTTGCGTTTCTCCACTTCTTGGAAACGTTGCATGTACATCTGAGCGGCGGGATCATTGACCTTACTCAAGGTCCGACCCAGGTTATAGAGAGCCTCCCGATTATCGGGGTTCGCGGCCACTGCCGCCTTCCATTGCTCGATGGCAGCATCTTGATTTCCCTGTTGGAGCAGGTTTTCCCCAAGGAAGAAGTGGGCCACACTATTGTTAGGCTGGAGGGAAACCAGCTTTTGGAAGGCCTCGGTGGAAGCGGGGAAATTCCCCGTTTCCCTTTCCACCAGACCCATCAAGTAGAGCAGCGGTGGATAATCCGGGGCAAGGCCATAGGCTATTTCGGCCTCAGCCCTGGCGTGCTCGCGCTTACCTATATCGCGCAGAATTCTGGCTCTGTTGTAATGCGCCATAGGCGACTTGGCATTTAGCTCTGCAGCGCGCGTGAATTCCCTGAGAGCACCCTGTAAGTCATACTGATCGGCGAGGGCAATTCCCAAATTGATATGCGCCTCAGCGGAGTTCGGTTCCAATTCCAGGGCCTTCGTCAAGGCCTCGATTGATTCCTTCCCCTTTCCGGCTTTCCCCTCTGCCATACCCAACGCCGTGTAAGCGTTGGCATAAGTAGGTTTTATTTCGATGGCCTTTTGAAATAGTGGAATAGCAGCGGAATAATTTCCCTGGCTGGCGACCAAAATTCCCCAATTAAGAAATGCTTTGGCATTCGCCCGGTCATGCGTGGTTGCCTTTTGAAACAGTTGGAGCGCCTCGGGGTCCTTGCGAAGTCGCATGTACAGGCTGCCCAGGTTATTTTCTGCTTCGGCGTATGTTGGATTGGTCGCCAAGGCAGCCTTGAATTGGCGTTCGGCCTCCTCGGGCTTGCCACCTGCCATGTAGAGGATTCCCAGTTGATTACGAGCCTCGAAGAGGTTAGGATCAAGCGCAACTACCTGTTCCAATTCGCGCTTCTCTTCCTGGTAATCTCCGAGCATGTCGAGCGCCAGCGACAGGTTGTAGAGCATTTTGGGATCACCCGGCTGCAGTTTCAGGGCTTCCCGGTAAGCAGCCGCGGCGCCTTGCGGGTCGCCTTTCGCCAGCAAAACGTTTCCCTTGGCGCCCAGGATGGTGGCACTCTCATTGCGGCCAGCCCATTCCTTTGCTTGGGTAAAGGTTTGCATCTCTTTCGCGGCCCGGGTCGGTTCGTTCTTCTTGCGAAAAATCAGGCTCAGTTGGTAGGGGGCTTCGGGGGCGTGAGGGTCAAGTTTTTCGGCAATTTCGAGTTCATGGGCCGCTTTGTCCAACTGTTGGGAGCGTGCCAGGGCAAGCCCCAGGTTATAGTGCACATCGTAATTCTCGGGCTCCAGCTCAGCAGCCCGGTGCAACGATGCCACCGCCATGGCGTCGTTGCCCAGCTTGCGATAGGCCCAGCCCAGCACAAAGTACCCCTCGTAGTCCTCTGGACGCTGGCGGGTACATTCCTGGAGCAAAGGTACTGCCGCGGAGTCGTCCCCTTCTTGCAGCAGGGCTTTCGCCAATGAAAGCCGCGTGGCGAAGTTCTGAGGCTCGAGCTTCAGGGCCTGTTTGAATTCCTCTGTGGCTTCGCGATCTCGATCGGTTTTGGCATAAAGCGTGGCCAGATCGTGGTGAGCTTCTGAAGACTTCGGATAGGCGGCAACGAGTGCCTGCAATGTCTTGATCGCCTCGTCGGTGTTGCCATTGGACGCATAAGCAAGTCCCAGGGAGAGACGCAACTCATAGTCCGACTCAGCAGGGTGCTTTTTCGCCAGAGCCTCATTGAGGTAAAAGATCTCCGCCGGATACCGCTTCTGCAAGTCAAGGACATTCGCCAAATTGGACGCTGCCTGAGCGAACTCCGGGTTGATCTTTAGTGCAGACTGGAATTCATCGGCTGCGCCCTCCAAGTCTCCCAGGTTCTGAAGGGCGAGTCCCAAGGCGTTGTGAACTGTAAACATGCTGGGTTTCTGATGAAGGGCAGCGTGCAGCTCTTTCACCGCTGAAACCAAGTCACCCTGGGAGGAAAGCTCGACCCCCAGATTATAATGAGCCTCTGACGATGATGGGTCCAGCCGGAGAGCCAGGCGGAAGGCCTCCACGGCGCACGAAGACTCTTTGTTCTGTCCGTACAATCCCCCCAGGGCGTTGTATGCCGGGGCAGATGGGTGGCCTGCAAGACTCTTCAGCACATCAGACATCTCGGGAAATTTCTTTGCCGCCTCCCGGCAAGCCACGGACAACATACCTGCTGAATCAACCGCGTCACCGCGAAAATCTGATGCTCCCTTGCATTGCGGGGGTGAGGAAAGCAGGGCCAGCAGGGACAACACTGCGGCCAAGGCTGCAGTTTGGCCCGGCAGTCCATTCCGGCGCGCCCTCGTCGTTCCGACCATTTGCAGGTGAGGGGTTGTGGCTGATCTTGTCCCCAGCTTTTCGTCGTCCAAATCGGCGGGGCTAAAGATGTCATTCACCAGCATGGCCTCCTTGGTTGAATCCCGCGACCCTGAGGAACCAAGCATCTGATTTTAGCAAAGATCCCTTGCATCCCCCTCTGAGGAAGCGAGGCCTCACCAGCATCTTTGTTAGTGCCGAAATGAGATTTGCGGGTAATCATGGCGGTGTAACGTGTGAAATCAAACCAATCGGTCCTGCTGGCCAAAAAAATAATGCCCGGCGTGCACTCCCGACAGGCAGGCACTTTACCGGGCATATCTGCCACACTTACTACGGGCAGGGAGGGGGCCCCCCAGGGCCGGTGTTTCCACCCCTCCTGGGAAGCCACCCTCTTCAGCCTTGACAGATTCTTACGTTCTTGCCGAACACCTCCAAGCCTCTTGTCACTGGCTTGGAGGCTTAGAAATAGAGCTTGAAGGCAAATTGGACCTCTCTTTCCGTGTTCCGGGTGCAGGAGGCCTCCCCGAAGGTGGGGTCTTGGACAGTGGTATCCGCACAACCACCCAGAACCACATTGTTCCAGGTATTGAAGAACTCCGCGCGGAATTGAAGCCGCGTGGCCTCACTGAAAGGAAGCTTGAAATCACGGAAGATCGACATATCAAAGTTCGGGGACCACGTGTCCCTCAGCGCGTTGCGTCCCAAGCTGCCGAAAGTGTATTCTGCGGGAACCACAAATGAAGAGGTGTCGAAATACTCTTCCGGGGTTCGCGTCGCTAAGTATCTGGGGCCGACCTGGTTGGGGCGTACATTAGAGGCGCCGACGTTTGGAATGTCGCCGCTGACGCCCAGGTTCAATGGTTCCCCCGACCTGAGGGTGTAAATCCCGTTGAGAGACCAGCCTCCAATCAGGGCATTAAGCGCCTTGTTTCCGGAGGCGTACGACCTACCCTTGCCGAAAGGAAGGTCGTAAGTCCAACTCGCCACTAGCTCTTGAGGGATATCGTACCCCGCCACGGATCTGTCCGCTTCCACATTGTACTCCTGCGTGGTACTGCAGCCCTCAGCGGCGAACCACCCATCGCAGCCAAGGTCGATGGTCTTCGACCAAGTGTAGGAAATGATGTACGACAACCCCTTGCTCGTGGTCCTTCTCGCCCTCACCTGAAGGGCTTCGTAGCTCGATTTCCCATTGCTCCTATCGTAAAAGGTAGGTGTGATATAGGGATAAGGTCGGCGGGGCGCTGTATCGCCGGGCCCAGGAGCAACGGCTTGGTTCGCGAAAGTACCGAGGTCAACCCGGCTGCTGTGCGAGCCAACGTAGTCGGCTTCAAGGATAGTGGAGGTACCAACTGCCTGTTGAATGCCGAAGTTCCACTGCTCTGAATAGGCGCTCTGCTGGTTCGGTTGCGCAAACCACTCCACCTGGTTGAACGGAGTGGCAGCCGGGTATTGAACAGTCCCAGTAGCACCAGCGTTTAACGGGTTATTCCACGTGGTCGTGGGCAGCGGATTGGCCGTGGTTGGGTAATTTTGGTTTGAATTTATATTCAGACTTAACGAAGGCCAAGTTCCCGTGTAATTCTGGGAAGACGACAATTGCCCCCCCCAGTTGTCAAAGAATTTCACAGCCGCAGCCCGGATCACCGTGGTGGGGCGCAGTTGGTAGGCGAATCCCAGTCTCGGACCGAGGTTGTCGTAATCATTGTGGTAGATAGCGTGGTTCGCGAAAGGCGTGACGACTACGTTGGCGGGCAGCGTTCCCCCAGGAATGCAGGGTGCGCCGACGGTAGCGCTGCAGGCAGGGGGAACTTTGGCCAAAATGTACGTCCCATTGTTGAACTGCATGTCGCCTACGTACTGGTCGTCGGCCGCCGCGGTGCCATAAATCGGCCATAGTCGGAATTCGTAGCGTAAGCCGAAGTTGAAGGTCAGCTTAGGCGTGACCTTCCAGGAGTCCTGGGCATAGAATCCATCAACCCAGCCATGTTGCTCCGTCTCGATAGTGTTACGGTACGTGGAATTGTCGGGAACTCCCAACACCATCGAAGCCAACGCAGAACCGGTCCCTGCCGGGCTCTCCAGGTTCGAAGTTTGGGCAGAGCTAAAGTTCTCATTATTGTATACGATCGGCTCAAGGAAGTTGTCCGAATTGAAATCCGCCCCCGCCGACATGGTGTGGTGGCCGCGAACCCATGTGAAGTCACCTTTCCATTCGTATATGTCGGACATTGTGCTTATCTGGTGGTGGTAGCTGGGTCTGGTATTGTACGCTGTGATGCCTAGGCTCGTGTCCATGGGACCCGGCGTGGCAGCGTCGACTGCCCCGAGGCCCGAGGCGAAGAAGGGGTTCCAGCCCTCCGTTAACGCCAAGTCCGGTGCTATATCCAATTTAGTTATTTCGTTGTCCTGTTGACTGTTTCGTGCGAAGCCAACCGTGAGCACCTTATTCCCGCCGCCAAATGTGTGAGTGAGGTTTACCGCCCCTTGGTAGCCGTGTTCGAATAAGTCGGTCGCGGTGTTAGGATAACCATCGGCCACCGAATCGGGCTGGGTAAAACCGGTGTAACGGAACCAGAGGCCGGTCTGTTCGCTGAACTGGTGGTCGAGGCGGAGCGAGACCGTGTCCTCCCTATAGCGATTGGGCGTAACGTCGATAACGTTGTAACCTGGCACGCCGGTGTTCACGGGTGGGGGCAAATCGATCCCCTCGTACGCCGTTAAGTTCGGGACCACCAGGCTCGCCGGGATTTTGTTACAAGCGGTACCGGCCGCCTGAATGCCGCCCGGCGCCGGCAGGGGATTGCCGCTCGTATCGCACATGAAGGGGTCCCGCAGGTAGCTGCCGGGCTTCGATGGATCAGGCCGGGTCGACCAAGGATTGTAAATTTGACTGGTCAGTGAGCTCAGATCGGCAATACCCGACCCCCCGATACCTAGCTCCGCATCAGTTGGTACCTCCAACAGTGCTGAAGAGGAACGGACACTCCGGAAACCTTCATAGCCCAAAAAGAACCAAGTCTTGGGCGCCCCGCTCCGGAAGTGGCCCGGGAGCAGCGGCCCGCCAATCACTCCGCCAAACTGATTCTGCTTGTACGGAATGGTGCTGGCAATGAAGGTGTTGCGCGCGTCAAAGACATTGTTGCGGTCAAACTCCCAGCCATCACCGTGGTACTCGTTTGTGCCAGACCTGGTAGCCACGTTGATGAGCCCGCCTAACGCCATCCCGTATGCCGAGCTATCATTGTGCGATTGGACCTTGAATTCCTGCACCTGATCGATGATCGGAGTCGTGCCCACCATACCCAACATCTCCATCTGGTTATTGTAGCCGTCGAGCATGTAAAAGTCGGAACGGTTGTTCTGCCCGTTCACCGATGGGTAAGCGAAAGTCCCAATGGTGTTGCCCCCCCAGAGGCTTCCGCCGGACGCATTCTGAGCTGTACTAATGGGAGACACGCCCGGCGTCAAGGTCAGAAGTTGGGTGAAGTTCCGGCCATTCAAGGGAAGGTCGGTGACTTCCTTCGAAGCCACGGCGGTGCCAAGTTCAGCCGTGGTGGCTTCGATGTGTGACGCCGCGGCCGTCACCGTCACTTCCTGCACGGTGGGGCCAATGGTCAAAGTCAAGTTATGTGTTTCCGTCTGGTTAATACTCAGCGTGAAGGCTTCTTCCTTCGCAGTAGCGAAACCTTGCGCGCTGACTTGCATTGTGTAATTTCCAGGGAGAACCTCCACAAACACGTAGGTTCCTGTCGCGGTGGTTACGGCTACGCGCTCCGCAGCGGTCGCGGCGTTCTGCAAGGTCACTTTCGCCCCTGGAATGACCGCTCCACTGGCGTCCGAGACCGTGCCGTTGATCGCTCCCGTTGCACCCTGGCCAAATGCGCTTGGCGAATTCGCGAGGAAAGCAACTGTAAACAAGGCCAGCGCGCTCGCAATCACGCCCAAGCGCAAAACAAGATGACTTAGCCTGTTGCTATAAAAGCATTTCATTGTTGCTCATCTCCTTTTTCCATAAGAATCCTTGGGCCCTCCGAGACACCACCATCTGGCAGTGTACTCCCCAAGTTTCCTGGTGGTTTTCTGTCTTCCATAATGAAAGGGCACCACGAAGTACCCGTTGACCAGTACCCGAAGCAAACGCCATTACGTGCATACCCCTCTCAAAAAGCAAAATCAAGAAAAAATGTCCACGCGTCAAGCCCAATTAGAAATGTCCCCGTGGTTATATGGTCAGTTAATGTAACGTGTTCAAGCACTTTTTGTCTTCTGCGTGGCTAAAGTTGCTAACAACATGCCCCCTGTAAACTTGGAGCAAGCTAACTTCCAAACTTTTTGAAACTATAAGTCCTTGAAATACATACTAGTTTACCGACGGCCGGATTCTAGGACGGCCAATAATCCTAAAATCTGTATATGATATTCCATTTCTTGTTGGAGGTCGTTGTCTGTTTCTCCTGCTGTCTGTTTCTCCTGCTGCTCAAATCACCGTACAAGAGGGCTATGCAGCCCCGACTCGAATTACCCGACGCAACTCGTAAGCTTCCATCGCCGCGCTCTAAATGGCGCTTAGTTCATCGAAAATCTTGCTGATCTGTGCTACGAGGCCGGACCCGCTGGCGGAAAGATAGGCGAGTTTCGTTATCATTAACGCAACGGGCTGGTTTGGACCACTATGGGTTCAACATGAGGTAGCGTAAAATAAAGCGAGCTGCCGTTAACCTGCAACGACGAGCGAGAAGCCTTCGTGTGCAAAGAGGCGCAGCTTTTCCTAGGTGGAGGGAAAAAGCTTATGGACAATCCTATGACCCGCAGGGAATTTCTTGCACAATCGACTATGGTGGTAGAGGGAAGCGTGATCGCTGCACTCGGCACCCCAGCCTTTTCGAGCGAGATGAAAGTGGGCGACGTAAAACCAGTGCTGTACAGCATCACTTATGCAGGATGCTGGTATCAGGGTCCCGGTCTGACACTGGGCGAGGTAGTTGAACGGGCAAAGAAGTACGGCTTTGCCGGCATTGAAATTGATGGCAAACGCCCCAGTGGCAATCCCTTGGATTGGCCCACCAAGCGGTGTGTTGAATTTCGCAAGAAGGTCGAGGACAGTGGACTGGTGATCGCTGGCGTGGCAGCCAACAACGATTTCAGCAGTCCGATCCCCGAGCACCGTGAAGCCGAGTTGGCAAACGTGAGAGACTTGATCCGAATGACGTCGGATCTAAACACCAAAACGCTCCGGGTCTTCTTCGCATGGCCCGGCTTCACGAAAATGCCTGGCGGTGGCAGCCGTTACGATATTGCTCAGAACACCTGGGCATTCTTGCATCGAGATTTTCCGGAAGAACAGACCTGGGATTGGTGCCGGCAGGGATTCGCCGAAGCGTCCAAGTTTGCAGGTGATTATGGTGTAACGCTGGCTCTACAGAACCACCGGCCCGTCCTTAAGACCTATCACGATACGATCCGGATGGTAAAAGACGTCGGATCGCCTCACCTGAAAATCTGCCTCGACGCACCCATTATGGAAAAGCACGACGCCGCTTATTTGCGGCAGGCAGTCCTGGATGTGGGCTCGCTGATGGTGCACTCGCATTACGGCGGTGAATATGAACGGCATGAACCGAATGGGCCGATTGTTCGTCCGGCCATTGCGGGGACCTGGGGCGGTGAATATGTGCGCAATGGTTACGAGAAGGAGGATATCTATCTGCCTTTTATCAAGGCGATGTTACAGACAGGATACCAGGGATATATCGGCTACGAGCTGTGCCATCCCCTTCCTGTGGTGAATGGGCAAGTAGTGGGCCTGGACTTCGTAGATACGAATACTCAACTGGGGTTGGAGTATATCAAGAGCGTTATCGCGCAGGCTAAGAAAGAAGTGAGGGGGCAGGCTAGCTAGGCAAGAATCAGGCGCTGTCGGCTAGACGGGACCAGCCCTCCACGTGAGTCGGCCGTCAGAGCAACGCGGGGAGTGATTTCAGTAAGGCTTTGGCGCAGATGCCTACGTGAACTCGATTAATCAAAAAGCAATAAATTATCCTTAGGATCAGTTCTAGGCTCTGTGGTATCTAACACCAAGCGTCGAAGCCAAGGCTAAAGATCTGATCGTCAATCAGCTTCCAATACAGATCGCGGGCCTTCGGGTGCAAGGGATCGTAGATTCCACCTTCGCACATGTAACCGGAAGAATCACTGTTCTCGTGGATAAACCACCCAAACCGAGGACGAGTACAGGCTCCGCAGCTCCTCCGCCTCCCGACAATGCCCTCTCGTGGCGCCAGCGCTTGCGGCGGACTACGATTGGGCTATGCGCACGAAAGCCCTCGCGCCCCTCTGATGCCTGGATAGGGAGACAGTGTCTCCTCCAACGCGAGCTATTCGAGGTGTTTCTTTAGGAACGCAATGACCCGGTCGAAGTCGGCGGCAAACTGCTGATCCTTCATGCCGGCTTCATCAAACCCGTGTCCTCCATTTCTATGGGGTATAAATTGGCATTCAACGCCGTGCCGCTTCAACTCGTTATACATCTGCTGCGATTGCTCAAAGGGGACGTCGGTATCCGTGTCGCCGTGAAGCAAGAGGGTCGGCGGATAATCGGCGGTCACATTATGAATGGGGCAAAACGGATCTAAACCTTTCGGGTCAATGTGCGGATCGATGCCGGTAACCTCCTTTGGCCAAAGCCCCTGTTGGCGGCAATAAAGGTAAAAACGAAATCTCCTATTGGGAGGCGGAGTTCCGCATGGGAAACCGCCACTAATTGCCTCCAAGGCATCTTCTCTAGAAACTGCTGGCGACTTTAAGTAGTGCGGGTCGGGCTCGCTGTACCAAGCGCCGGCGATGTCGCCATACCCATAAAACGAAACGAGTGCCCGGGGCCGTGGGAACAGGACCTTCCCCAGGTTAGCACCGCCATCAAGTCTGGAGCCCACGCCCGCTCTGTAAGCCCCTCGACCCTTTGACGCCCCTCTGAATAAGCCGTTTTCTTGCGGTCGATTGAGTTTTTGGCAGGAACAGAGGCGACTCGCAATGAACTCTCAAGCAAGTTCGACTTAGGGTAGCAATACGATGCACTCTGGGTTACAATACCTAGGGAGTTAGTAATATCTCCCGAGGATTGGTAAATGCCCAACTCTACCGAAGACAAGGTGATGACGCTTGTAAGGCATGCGGGAGTACTGCGCCCCCGCGACCTTACGCAGCACGACATTTCTCGCCAATATCTCCTTCGTCTTCAGCGTCGAGGCCAGCTCCAAAAAGTTGGACGGGGTCTCTATATCGCAAGCGAAACTCATCTGACTGAGCACCACAGCCTCGTCGCAGCATGCAAGCGGGTGCCGCGCGGAATTATCTGCCTTCTTTCCGCACTGAGATTCCATGGCCTCACAACCCAAGCCCCGTCTGAAGTCTGGATGGCTATCGACGACAAAGCATGGCGCCCCAAGGTAGATAACCCGCGACTGCATGTCGTCCGTTTTTCAGGAGAAGCCCTCGCCTCCGGCATCGAGGACCATATCATCGAAAAGGTGCATGTCTGGGTATACGGCCCCGCGAAGACGGTGGCTGACTGCTTCAAGTATCGGAACAAGATTGGCCTGGACGTAGCGCTTGAGGCCCTTCGAGGCTGCTGGCGGCACCGACGCGCCACGATGGACGAGATGTGGAAGTATGCGAAGGTGTGCCGGGTCGCAAACGTCATGCGACCCTATCTGGAGTCGATCGCATGAGCCCCAGGGACACTCGAAACCTTGCCGCATCCGTCCGACAGCGCCTTTTCAATCTGGCTAAACAGCGCGGAGACGACTTCGAACTTCTCCTCACACGTTACGCTATCGAACGGCTTCTGTACCGGCTCAGCCAGTCGCCTCATTCGAGCCAGTTCCTTTTGAAGGGAGCGACTCTATTTGCTCTGTGGGGCGGGGGTCCGTATCGCTCCACACGTGATCTCGACCTGCTTGGAAGTGGCGAAAGCAGTGTCCAGCGGCTCGAACAGGTCTTCCGAGACATTTGTACCGTTCAAGTCGAGCCTGACGGCCTTCGCTTTGCGGCCGGGACTGTCGAAGGGAATGAGATCCGCGAGGATCTCGATTATGGCGGCGTGCGCATTATTCTGATAGCCCACTTGGAGCAGGCCCGAATCCAAATTCAGGTGGACATCGGCTTCGGGGACGCCGT
>Ga0116127_1001575_pt1 | contig 13113 bp, 23 predicted proteins | sample June2015DPH_16_1_FD_89731 | JGI IMG/M metagenome (GOLD analysis project Ga0116127, IMG submission 89731) | Peatland microbial communities from SPRUCE experiment site at the Marcell Experimental Forest, Minnesota, USA - June2015DPH_16_100 | ecosystem: Environmental > Terrestrial > Soil > Wetlands... | reverse complement strand
CGTCTCGTCTTCAAACAAACTGAGCTGGCACCGCTTGCGCAGGATGGCCAAGGGCGCGGCGGCTTGCCATTGGCAGATTCTCGGCTGATCGTGATGGGCCGCGCAGACTTCGCAACAGTACGTTTTGTGGACGAGACAGAAAACGCTCGACTGCCGGCCGTGGCAGAGATGGCAAGTCGGTTTTTGGGTGCTGGGCATCTTTCAAATCGGAAATCACAAATCAGAAATCACAAATGCTCAGTCTTGCTTTTTCTCTTCCCCATCTCGAATCGCGTCCGGCGGGATTCGGCGCGGGCCAGGTGGCCGATCCAACAAAGTTTCGTCCTCATCTGTTCCATGTTCCCCGTTCTCTGTTACGTGGTCTTCCGGTCCGCCAGAAGAACACTTTGCGCAAGGGCACTTGATTCCCATAGCCTTGAGTTTCGGGCCAAGCAAGCCATCAATGCAGACCGTGTATTTAAACGGCAGTTTCCCCTGGCTCATTCCTCTGCGCCTCAGTGCCTCAGTGGTGAGCGCCTACGCCGCGCGGCGTGACGTTATAGCCGTTTCGCAATCCGGGCAGACGCCGTGAGTCTGCGGCTGCGAGCCCTGCCGCCAGGTGGCTTTGCAAATCAGGCAAAGCCAGCGTGCTCCGCCGCGCCCGTTTTGAAGCTCCACGTTTTCAGACCCGCATTTGCCGCACTTCTAGCCAAACACTTTTCGACAATAGGAACAAACGCGCTGCATGGGCCGCTCCTATTCTGTTTGAGCCATTCCAGCGGATTTGTCATTGACGGGCGCGCGTTGCCCGAAAAAATCACGCAAGGCGCGGCGCACTACGCGGGAAAAGTCCAGATCGTTCTTTTTCGCGTAGCGCTCCGCCTGTTGCCTCAGTTTGTGATCGAGTCTGATGGATTTCCGATGCTCAAGATTCTTAGCCATGCCGGGTATCCTAGTTTGTCCGACAAATGATGTCAAGCAATTTTTTGCGGCGAAACTGAGGCGAAATACGACGCGAAAATATTTTGAAAAAGCTCTTGACACTGTAACTTCGCTTTGTCATCATACGTCAGACAAATGGAAAGGCAGTTGAGGGTCGAGAGTCAAAGATAGAAAGTGAGCCGCGAACAATGCGCTACTGGCGAACAAGATGGGTGCTTTTGGGATGTGTCCTGACGGGCGGAACGGCTCTGGCAATGGCCGTGCTTTTCGCGGTCAATCTCGTTTTGGAATGGTATTCGGGCGCGGCGGCGGCCGCCGTGGGCATTATTCTCTTTGCCCTATGGTTCCAGCATTTCACGGATGAACTGATTTACCGATTCCACTGTTGGGAACGGTATCGGGGGGATCGGCAGTAGGGAGATTTGTGATTTCTGATTTGTGATTTGTGATTTGAAGATCGGCAGTGCCTTTCTGATCATATCGAATGGAGGATCGTATGTACCAGTACAGCCAGGAACGGGGCAGGATTTTCACCGATGATGGACAGCGTGACTTTCTGAAGGTGCGAGATCATGTGAAGAAACTGCTATCTCAGGCTGGCGCTGTGCGAATGCAGGAAGCAGTGCGAGTCATTAGCGGTGACTCTTGGTTTGCATTGGCTTGCGTTGATCGACTTGTCGAACTTAAAGAGATTCGCGAGGTTGCCCCAAATGCTGAGACGGCTGGGCAGTATCGCATTTTCACGACGGTTGAATGAGAGTCTTTTTAGCGGCGATTTGTGATTCCTGATTTGTGATTGGTGATTTGGAGGTCGGTAGATTGGACAAGAGTTTTCTCTCCGCCTCAGTGCCTCAGTGGTGAAAAGCCGTGGAACAGACGCATTTTATAATCGACAAATGGGAGAAACGGGATGCTGAATTTAACAGCTAATCACTCTGATAGCCTATGGTACGTTTGCACGCACCTTCTCAATTCGGGGAATCCTCTGGATATCAGGATCGTTTGTCCTCCGCGCCCAAACGCCAGACGCGCTTGGAACAGGCCGGGGCAGTTACTTTGTGCGATACCAGGGAGCGCCCATACCGCCGATGAATTGGAACTGGTCTGCGGCGATTGCCTGATCGCTAAAGGGCTTCTCCCCAAAAACACCCGGCAGTGAAATCGGAAATCACCACAGAGGCACTGAGGCGCGGAGGCAGGCAGTTTGACAGGCGTTGCCTCTGCCCTCAGGCCGAACGCTGTTCGGCCCTACGTCTTTTCCACCCGCATACCCTTAACCGCCATGTAGGTTTTGTCGGCTTCTTTCACCAGGAATCCCTGTCGTGTGAATTTCTTCAATTGAGCCAAGACAGCGGAAAATGACGGGTTACTGCCGAGCCGCCTCAATTCATTGACTGTCTGTGTCAGGTTCGTTGGCGCGACAAAGAAACCATCATGAATGAGTAATGCGATTTTTCCGGCAAGGCCCTTTCCATCCAATTCCAGAGTGTGCTCAACGACGTCAACGCGGATCGTGGGCTTGGCCTTCAAAATGGCGAGCACGGCGGGGTCTTCCTTGATACGGCTAAGAACGTACTGATAGATTTTTTCAAAATCAGATTGAAATAAGGTCCCATCGAAGGGAAGAGGTGCCAGCCGTGGCCCGTGGTCCGGCTGTTGAGATTTCTCCGCTTCCGACTTCGGCAACGTCGCGCACGCCTGCGACAATCGGTCGAACTGCTCAGTATTGATTCGCTTCTGGCGTTCCAGCTCATCGGTGAGCGTTTTTATCTGCGTCTGTGCGATCGCCAATTGGCTCTGGCTCTCTTCGAATTTCTCCCGATACATTTCTTCCTCCTTACGTTCCAGGCTTTGCGCGGCGAGCGCCGGGGCGGCGGGCGGCTTGTCCCCCGTAAAGGCAATCAGTTGGGCCTGGCCCGCGTCCATCCAAATCGGTTGGACGTAGACGTGCTTAATCGTCTCGCCAAAGCACGCATAGAATTGCCCGCGGCCAAGGCGCATGATTTGATCGCTGGTGGGACGCGGCCGGGGAATGTGTTCAAGCGTCCGCTTCACTTCCATATCCGCGCGCTGCACCCCAAGGATCCAAACCGCGACTTGCTTTCTAATGTCCGCATCGACTCCGGCGATATCTTGGGAGTCAAGCCAAATGTAATTCTCGAGCCCTGCGCCTTGCCGGATCAGCCGCTCGCAAGCCGCCAGGACTGGGCTACCCCTCCCCTGGGGGATAAACTGCCAGGCTTCAGGAATAATTACGATTGTCTTGTCTTCGTGCTCTGTCACCCACTCCACAACCGACCGGATCACCAGCGCCTGCATTTCCGGCGTGTAATCCGTCAGCGTCATGCAATTGATTCCCGGTTTCAGGTCCAGGCGGTCGCTTTTGGGCAGGCGGTCGATTTGGGGAAGCACGATGCGCAGATATTCCCTAAGCTGGGTATAAACGCTTTCGTTCAGCCCACGCGCTTTTTGAAGGGCAATCTCGATGTTGGCTGCAACGTCTTTCAGCGTGCGAGCCCGTTCCCACTTGCCGTTTTTGGCGTCCCGGCTGTCGCACACGGTCATTATCCAGGACTCTTGAAACTTCATGTTTTGCTTCAGCGTGGCCCTGAGAATCGCTGTCACGTATTGCCACATGGGCTCTTCGATGGTGCATTGCGGCTCTCGAAAATAGGGAGCGATGACGCGGGCGCTTATAAAGCTGCGCTCGCCGCGCTTGGTGACGAATGCCACGGCGCGGAGCCCCGATCGAGCAATCAGCGCCTCAAGCGTGGTTGTCTTTCCGGATTCCTGGGATTGGCCTGTGACGGCGGTGTGCCGGATGGGGATTCTTACTTCCCGTCCGGTCTTCATTTCGTAGCCTAACGTGATAGTGGACATGGGCGCGGAAACTCCTCGGCAGATGGGCAGATCGGCAGTTCGGCAGATCGCCCTAGAGGTTAATCCTCATTTCTCCATTTCCCAATTGGGAAGACGTTGACTTGTTCGACATTGCTCAATGTGACATTTCCCCCCATCCAGTTGATTTCGATTATAGGATAGAGGAGGGGATGGTTTTCTGATTTCAGCCACGTCTGATGCGGCCCATCATGACCGCTGAAATGCCTGCATTTAAGGGTTAGAGAATAATAGTTGTCATCTGGCTCAAACATGAATTCAGCGGGACATTGATTTTCCATGTGTTTTTCCGATCTGCCGAACTGCCGACCTGCCTATCTGCCCTTTTGCCCCGTGGCAAAACTCCCCCGGTCATCCCAGTCATCTTTCGCGTCGAGCACCGTGAAGTTGGCCCACTGCAACAGCTCTCGCAGGCCGTCGGCGGTGAAGCGCCAGTAATCGTGCGGGTATTCGTGGAACGGGAACCCGATGTTGCGGGTGGTGATGATCACGTGCCCGCCGGGCTTCAGGACTCGAAAGAACTCCTGGACGGAAACCCACACGCGCGAATCGTGCTCGAGCATTTCGGTGGTTACAACGCAGTCGAACGATTCCGGGTCGAAGGGCAGGTCGCTCGCCACTCCAACGATATCAACCCCCGGGCCTTCCCGCATGTCGATTCCCGTGTAGGATGGAAACCGTTGCCGGTTCTTGAAAAGCGGCCGGACGCTTCCATTCACATCGTAGGACCCCACTTCCAAAACCTTCCCGCGCACCGGCCAAACGGTGATCGCGCCGCCAACGTATTTCATGCAAGATTCAGTCATTTGTGATTTCCGATTGGTGATCTGCGATTTCCGGCTGTGCGTCTTCGCTTCGGCTTGCCACCAAACATGTCTACGATTTTTCCCGCTAGGTCGATCACATCATCAACCGTGTGGCGGCTTCCCGGCACGATGGGTGGCGGGCCGGGAGCCGGGTAAACCACGCGTGGTGGCGGGTCGGCGGCTCCGCCTTTTCGCTGCCAGTCTTGCCAATTGCTCAAAATTCCGATCAGGTTGCCGCGGGCGGTCTGGAGCGCTCGAAAATCTTCCGCGCGGCCGCCCTTGTCCGGGTGGTGCTTTTTTGCCAGGGTCTTGTAACCCGCGTCGATGATCTCTTTTTCGAACATAACACCCTTTCACCACTGAGGCACTGAGTCACTGAGCATCTCTTACCACAAATGAACGCTTTCAAATGTAGCATCTCTTCTTAGGGGACTTATATACTTGACTTCCGTTTGAAATGATAGGATGCCTAGCCACTTTCAACCTCGCTTTACGCCGACACTGGCGTCAAACCGGCGAGCTTCCGAGCCTCGCGCTTCTGACGCCGGATTCGGCGCTTCTCTGCCTTCGTTTTCGGCTTCGGACGGTAGCGGAGAACTTTGTCCGTTATCCGGTCGAACTCCTCTTGCGTCATTTCCACGCACTCGCCCGAGTGAAAAGCATGGCACTCGGGGCAGGCGTGGCTTGGTGTGCTGGCCATCTTCACAACTCCTTAGCGGCTTGAGCGTTGATCTTTGTCCAACCGCTCGGCACCGCCACGATTGGACGGGCTCGAAATTTGGAAGCCGGAATTTGGTTAAACGTCTCATGCACGGCAAAGACGTTCTTCGCAGAGTCGCGGTACAGATCGACCCCATAGGCTTCGCACAAGTCGAATTGTGCGGAGCGAGTATCAGGATTTACAGCTTGAATCGGAATGCACAGCATTGTCTTATCCTCCTAAGCAATCAGTTCTTTGTAGGTGATTCGCTTTCCGACAACGGCATCAACGAAACTTGCGAGCCGTTCCCAAGTATGCCGCTTCACGTTCCCGTCATTCAGCCTAAAAGCGAACTCATCAACGTAGCGGCCAAGGTGCTTCTTGCTGACGTGATGGTAAACGCCAGTCAGCCCGCGCTTGAACAAGGCCCAAACACTCTCAATCGAATTGGTGTGAACCGGCCCGCGTGCGTACTCGCCAGCCGAGTGATTGACGGAAAAGTGATCGAAGAAAAGCCCGTTCAAGTCGCTGTAGCTGGTATGCTCGTCAGTCATCAGCACGGATCCGACTTCCACGTTCTTGTGGATGAGGGATTCAATGTTGGCTTGGCTCAGGTCGTTGACCGGCAGAGCAATCGTCTTGCCGCCACGCTCACGCATACCGAGCACAGGCGCTTTGCCGACAGCGCCACGTCCCTCTTTCAGTTTGTCGGCTTCGTGCTTGTTGCTCTCCAGGCCACCGATGAATGTCTCGTCAATCTCGACCGTGCCCCGCAGTTTTTCAATCTCAGCCCCACACGCTTCGCGGAGCCGTTGCAGCATGAACCATGCCGACTTCTGCGTCACTCCAATCTCTTTCGAGAGTTGCATGGAGGAAATGCCCTTGCGAGCGGTGACGAGCAGGTACATTGCGTAAAGCCATTTGTGCAGAGGAATGTGGCTGCGCTCAAAGATCGTGTGCGTGCGGATCGTGAAGGTGAGATTCGGAGTGCAGGCGTTGCAGCGATAGTACCCGCCCTTTTTCACGGTGATGCGTTCGCCGTTGCCGCACTCGGGGCACTTCACGACATCGGTCCAAAGCCGACCCTCCAAGTAAAGCCGAGCCGATTCTTCATCAGGAAACGCTTCAAAGAGTTGAAGTGTCGAAATGGTAATATGATCGTTCATGGGAGAATCCTTTCGAATGCGGAAATCAATAATTAGAGCGACCGGCGGCATTAGTCGGATGCACTTCTCGAAATGCTTGAAGGTTGTCAGAGTGTTTGAGATTGAAAGGTGCGACCTGAAAACGATTCTTACAATCGCGGCAGACGGTGTTCAGTTGCATGAGGTCTACTTCTCCGACCTCTTCTACTTGGACGTTGTCGCTTCCGCACTCTGGACAGCCGCACGCTTCCGCCATTCTCTGATTCTCTGCAAGTGCAGTCGCGTAAGTGTAATACTGCTCTTTGTTATCGACATCTTCGTAGAACCATCCGTAGCTCAATGTTTTCATCTTCATCTCCTGCGGCTGGCAGCCGCTCTGTTCATTTCATCTTACATGCTCATTATACATAACTACCTCAAGGAAGTCAAGTACTTTATTCGCTTTAGAATGAAGAAGTTAACTACCACACTCTGTAAGTCGTTGATTCCATTGAACAAGAAAAGTGCAACTCTATTTGGCATGTTTTCAACACCTTACGGAGAGGAAGTTAAATATATAAGTCCCCTTCTTAGAATCAAGGCCCCACAGTCTAAACACTGACGGTGCGCGCGTTCAGGCGACCCTTTGGGGAGCCTTGTTGAGCCACATTTAGGGCAGTGCTCGCGTTTCTTCTCCGCTAATCGCTTGTAGCCCACGTCAATAATCGCTTTTTCGCGCATAACAACCTTTCACCACTGAGGCACTGAGTCACTGAGCTTTTAGCAGTCAGTGCCTCTGTGTCTCAGTGGTTAATTCGCCTTTGGCTTCGGCGGCTCAGGCTCAGGCGCGCCAAACTCTTCCTTAAAGTACGCGCAGAATTGCGCAACAAACTCCGGCAGCCGGGGATGGTCTTTCACGGCTTTCAACACCGGATCGTTGGCAATGAACTGCATTATGGCGGGCTCCGGGAAGGCTCGGAGCTGGCCCGCGATCATGGGAAACGTCAAAGCCAGCGAAGCCGCGCACTGCTCGCCTGGAACCCCGCGAATCACCATTTCCACAATTTGCGCCCTGGCATGATCGAATAACACGTCTGCCTCACTTCTCACGGGTTGCGCCGGAGTTGCCGGCTGTCCGGTTTGTATCGGCGGTTGAATGGGCGCGGTGGCGGTAATTGGCGGCGCATTCAAGCGTTGCACGGGGCCTCCGACTGGTGGCGCGTACGTCGCGCCCGGCGCGCCCGGCGCCGGGGCGGCGCTCACCATGGCGCGCGTTCTCGCTATCAGAAACTCCGCCCCGGCACCCACTATTGGTCCAAGCACCGGAATCAAATCTTTGCCTATTTGAATCAATGTCGGTCCCCACCCCGGTTCATTCGATGCCGGGTTCCTGCCTTTGAACCTGTCCGCTGCTGCGCTGATAGCCTTCGTAACAATCTCATTGATCGTGGTTTCCGTCACGGCTGGAGCGGCGGGCGCGGCCGGCGCGGGCGGCATCAACTGGCGCTGAAGGTCCAGAAAACCTTTGAATGTTTCCAACTCGCTTTTGGGCGGGTCTTTCGGCTTCAATGAATCGACTAACAGAATCGTTTCGCGCATCCGCTGAAGCTGAGTTGTCGGGTCATCGGCCTTCGGCATCTTATCCATAACCAGTTGGAAAGTAGTGCCCATGATGCCAGCGACCGTCTGCATAGCCTGATTTGTGGCGATCTGCGGGTCAACGTGTCCGCCCTTGATATCGTTGATCTTTTGCTCGATGATCCGCATGACCATGGGAAGCATTGCGGTGTCCCCACTCTGCCCGCGCTGTGCGCCAACCCATTGCTCGCGGTCGGAAGGGATCGGCTCTCCTGGGACTTGGAAAATCTTATTGAAGATCGTTCTCCCTCTTTCCTTCGTATACGTGATCCAGATTCGGTAAGGGCCTCCCCCGTAACCCTTTCGAAGTATCCAGAGCGATAGTTCCTGAAGAAATTCTCCACGGCTGGCAATCTCATTCAGGTCAGCCCCTTCAATTTTGTCGAGCATCCCGCCGAAACCTCTATCTCCAGGCAAAGCCTTGTCTACTATTTCAATGTTGGGATCTTGCCGATGGAGATAATAGATCATATGCTCGCTGCGTTGGGCAGGCGTGAGCCGCCGAAACCAGTCGTTGATATTTTCGTCCTCGAGCGGAAACACGGGGTTGCCGGGCGGCGTGCGCTCTGCCCCGCTGCTTGTGCGCGTCTTGGTTACGGTCTGCTCAACGACCGTTCCGGGTTCGTTCGGCACTGCGGCTGTTGCTTTCATGGGTGGCTCCTAAAGAAGTTTTCAGTTCATCTAGAGCTCAAGGCTTAGGGCAAGCGATTGGTTTAATTTCTCCGTGAGCTAGACAGATATCAAAACATTTGTGGAAGCCTTTTCCATTGAATGCTACACGGTCATTTATCGAAAACTCAAAAGTTACGAAATTACTGGGGTCCTTCAGATGGGCCGACATCCAATCATGTTTGTTAAACGGTTCTCCTGGCAAATAGAGCGCGAGAATGATAAGAATCAAGAAAGCAATTCCGACCACGATGCGTATCATCTTAAGTTCAAAGGCTATATTCATCATCGTTTCCTTTCATGTTCACGGGAGTTAACGGTATAATCCCGATCACTTGTCAGTGACCAATCTTCGGGAAACTATCGTGCTTGTGATTGTCCCGCCCCGCCTGGAAAACCTCTGCGATGCTCGTCACCTCAGCGGACAATTGGACAAAGCCTTGAGGCGCAACAGGAAAAAGCAGCGGAATGACTTTGGCCACGTCCGCACTCGTGCCGTTGATGAATTGCTGCTTCAATTCGAGGTTGGCGGTGTCATCGGGCAGTTCGACCGTAACCAAAAGCTCGGCTTTAAATTGACGTTTCATTGGCGTTTGAACCACTGAGGCACTGAGGCACGGAGGGACTCAGTGTCTCTGTGTCTCAGGGGTTATCTTCCTCCCTGGCAGCGCGCGAGCCGTGCCTTTTCGTCATTCGGCATTTGCGTGCAGGTCTTCGTGAAATCGAATTGATACAGGTAAATCGGCGTCTGAATGACCGTCCAGGTTTTGAGCAGCGGAAAAATGCGGTCCATCCACTGCCGGTCTTCTCCCACATTGATTTCGGGGAATTTGACCTGGCGGGCAATTTCCGTTCGAATCGCGCACAAATGCGATGCGCGGTCCGTGATGATCTCGCCATTATCCGTCCGCCCCTTAAACTCCGGCGAGTTGCGGAACCGGCGCAGATACTTGTTGCCTTCCTGGTAGGTCACAAAACCGCTGATGCCCACGCAGTCTTTGCCGAGGCTACAAGCATCGACCATCCGTTTCGCATAATCAGCGGTCACCATATCATCATCGTCAACGAAGCAGGAATGTATGCCTTTTGCCGCCGCAAGCAGCCGGTTGCGTTTGGCTCCAACTTTTTCTTGCCCGGCATCGCAAGCATAGAGAATTTCGACTTGACCGGGTGGCAACAGCGCAGCGCTCCCCCATTCCAACGAGTTGATTAGTTCGCGGGCCTGTGGTCGTCTCGAAACCACTCCGCAAATTAGAATGCTTAAAATGGGAGGTTCCTTTCGCGGTGCCCATGAACGCTCGATCGGCGCCACTTCGATGGCTGCGGGCGGCGCGGGGTTTTTCCACTTCTCTTGGAAAAGCGTGCGGTTGAATTGCATCTTTTTCAGGTACTCTTCGTTGGGCATATAGTTGCCCGAACGGAAAGTCGAGGGCAGGGAAGCGTGCTCGACAACACACTTCCCGCAAACCGCCAGCTTATATCCGGCGTCACGAATGCGCCGGCATAGGTCGTCATCGTCATAGCCGTAGCCTATGAAGCGCTCGTCCAGCAACCCGACTTTCTCAATCACGGCGCGCGGAATGTAGACGCAGACAAAGGCCACCATCGGATGATTCACTTCCCAATGGTGCACCGGTTTCGGCCGCTGCTCGTCGCAACAGATGTTACCCAGCACTGCCCCGGAAATCACCCCGAACTCAGGATGCTCTTTCGATAACCGCTCCATCTCCTCGAAACCATTCGTGGTGTTCAGGAGCGCGTCATCGTTCAGGAGTACAACGTCATCCTCTCCCGCGGCGGCAATGCCCCGGTTGATCGCCTTCGCGAAAATGAACGGCTTCTCGCGAACCACGATCACGCGCGGATCTCGTAGCCGGTCAAGGCACTTTACCAGATTAGAATTGTTGGCGGAGGGGATGATGACGGTGTACATATTAGATTTCCGATTTGTGATTTGTGATTTGTGATGAAAACGTCCGGAGCCTCGGAAGCTGTTGACCAGACATCGACGGACTGACGATGGTGACCGTGTGAGTCTTATAGTTCATAGATTCGACCCAAAGCATGTGTTGGAGTTTTTTCAACGTTTCCGCGATTTCTCGGAAGATTCGATTCTGTTCTTGAAAGAGAGCGAGTTGCAAAGTTGAATTTTTTAACAACTGCTCTAAATATGGATTAGTTGAAGCGCGGCGCTGCTTCTTGGGCGTGGATTTCGGCATGTTTTCCCTTCTGGTTTCTGCCTTCTGCTTTCTGATTTGTACTCCTCCAGGCCCCCTCTGTCAAGCCCAATCCTTGTTTCACGCTTCTTGTAACGTTTGTGGCAATGTTCACTCTGACATTAGCACGAAACATGCACAGATTTTGCGCTTGATTCGTGCGATTTTCAAGTGCCATGCTCACTCACCGATGGGAGTCTTCCCGCTGGCATCGAAATTCCGCGAACCAAACGAATCAGGGGTTTTTACTGACCTGCTTCCAGACGGCGCGAAGGGCACGCAGAAAACTATCGAGTACGCAAAAAAGCTCATCGCCAAAGGCTTGATGAATCCCGATGTGCGCCGGCTGGCGGTGTGGTTCTGCCGTGCCTACAGCGTGCCGTCTTACGATGAGCCGGGCGAAGTTCGCGCTCAATTCCAGGGTGTGTTGGACAATTTTTTTTATCGAAAGCACCTGGTGGGCGGCCAGCTTCTCCAGCACGTCTCAGGGATCCTCGAAACGCTTTCCGGGGACTGCGCCGACTTGACCCTTGTGCTTTTGCCGTCGCTTCTCGGCTCGATTGGATACCCCAGCAAAGCGGTAACGATCAAGTGTGACGCGGATCGCCCTGACGAGTTTTCCCACGTGTACATTGAAACCCAATTGAGCGATGGCCGGTGGATTCCGCTCGACGTAGCGCGGCAGGATGCGGTTTTCGGGCGTGCGCCGGAATACAACTGGGGCCGCGAGGAATATCCTCTGACGGCGGGAGTGAGCGACATGAACAATCAGGTTGTGGCACGCAGGCACGCATTCCCGCGATTCGGCCTGGGGCAAGACGACGACGACGACACCAGTTTCGATCCCAACATCCTGGCATCGAGTTTGGTGTCTAACGCGCCGTCGATTATTTCCGCCACGGCGCAACTCGTCAAAGCCACGAACACGCCCGGCCTGCCTTATTCCGGCGCGCAAATGGCCGTGCCGTACACCGCGCCCGTGGCCTCGAGCAGCAGCACGATTTGGCTTATTTTGCTCGCTCTAGGCATCGGAGCGATCGCGATTGCTTCGAAGGGATAGGTTTTACTGTCAACTGTGAACTGTTGACTGCTTTACGGAGTTGCCCAATGACCCTGAAAATCCCCGTTCCAAAGAATCCGCATCGACCGTTCTCCTATCCAAAAAGGGGCTTGAGAGGCTTCTTCGCGCAAGTCCCCAAGACCCCCCTTCCTGCAAGCAGCCCGTTCACGGCGTCGGGTTTGTGCGGGTTCTTTATCAATGCGGGTCCGCAAGCGCTTCCGGCCAAAAGCATTTTCCCTCAATTCGTGATGCGGCAGAACGGCTCGCAGTGCGGAGCGTGCGCGCGCCCTTGCGGCGCTCGCCGTGGCATGGGGCAGGACGACGGGGGAGACTTTGGAACTGGAAGCTATCCGACCAGCATATCGGATTTGGGGCCTGGGCTTGAACCCACGCCGATTACCGGGGAAGTTACCGGAGCGAATCAGGGGCTTGACCTCAGCTCGTTGCTTTACACCTCTCCGACGACTCCAACGGTCACAGCCGCAAATCAGGGAGATCTTTCCTCTGGCTTTCTGACTTCGGCTCCGGTGCTGGGCGGTTCTTCAGCGCCTACAACCGTGCCCATGTCCCAAATCGCGCCAATTTTGGCGGAGAATGCGACGGAAGGAATTTCGAGTATCGCGCCCAGCGTGACAAGCGCAGTCGGAGCAGCCACACTGACTGCCGCGCAATTGTCTGCCTTGCAAGCCAATCCAAATCTCACTGCGGCGCAGTTGCAGGCTTTGGCGGCGCCTTCCGGCTTCAGTCAATGGCTGTCGGCAAAAAGCACGATGTTTCCGAACGAAACTAACGGTTCGCTTTTGGTTATCGGCGGAGTGCTCGGCTTGGCTGGCCTGGTGTTTGCCAGCATCGCAGGCGGTAAAAAGCGTAGGTAACTATGTCTTTCCCGAATCCAGCAAGGCGGCGGGGGCTTGGCCAAACCGCCATTCACAACAATCTCCTGATGGCTACCGGCAGTCCCGTGCTTGGCCCCGGATTGGCGCGGCCAATCCTCTCACTTCCAAGTAATATCGCAGCTCCGGTTTCGACGTCGACTAACTCCGCTGGTGCTTCCCTCCCCGCCCCAGTGTTGCAAACAGGG
>Ga0116127_1001571_pt1 | contig 13152 bp, 10 predicted proteins | sample June2015DPH_16_1_FD_89731 | JGI IMG/M metagenome (GOLD analysis project Ga0116127, IMG submission 89731) | Peatland microbial communities from SPRUCE experiment site at the Marcell Experimental Forest, Minnesota, USA - June2015DPH_16_100 | ecosystem: Environmental > Terrestrial > Soil > Wetlands... | reverse complement strand
TGAAGTTCCAAAGTAGCGTAGGAGTTGTTGAAGTAGGCACATTAGCTAAGGGCACGATTGGAAGCAACGGATGAGACATTAAGCTTGAGGAAAACACGAAAAATGACACAGACAAAACAAGAGTCAACGTAACTACGGCGGCGATAGGCATAGAGTATCGTTTCAATTTTGAGGGCAGACGATCTGGCGGTTGAGGACACCAACCCTAAAATCTTTTAGTCTTTTGCGTAAACCCATTTTATTCACAGCCAGTTTTTTTTGGAGTATACTTTTTCTTATTCAAGCGAAGATAAGTTGTTCCCGCTGCCGACGTCGCCACTACCGCTATTACTGCTATTACGACATATTCAGTGGGCAAACCAGTGCCTAAGAAACCCGAATGAAGCGTGGGAATTGGAGGCGGACTATTCGTTGCAAGATATGAATTTGGAACTTCAATCCAAGTGCCATTGTACTGCAACCATATATCATATGCAACGGGGATTAACCCTCCATGAAGGTAGTCTGGCATGTTGAGTACCGTTTCATTCTTGACTGAACTAAGACTAAGTGCATTAAATCCAGCCGTCACGTGGCCTACTGATGCTACTTGATTTGCAGAAGGAAGATTTGACCAAGAAGCTGCAATTTGGCTATTACTCAAAGGAAAAGTCTGCCCGACCCCATAGTTGACGGTAGGCGGAAACAGGGCGAAATAAGCCATTGGTGCTATAAGCAGAGCCACAATTTCTATAAACAAAACACCCGCTACCACTGGAGAAGATAGCCTTGTCGAGTTGTTTAGAATAGGTTTGGTGGGTTGTGGACACCATCTTCGAAGTTTTCTTAGAATGTTTATTCTTTTTCACCTGTTATTTATAGTGGCGGTTTTTTTCAATCTCTTTTGAAACATTAAAACAACCAATAAGGCAATAATAACCACTGCGACTACTACAAGGGCAATAGTGGCTATCGGCAGTATAGTAGAAATCAGCGTCGGATGAGTGAGCGGATGGTAGTCAACGTTATTCTGATCTATGACATATGTTCCCTGCCCACGATAATTGCTCCAGTAATTACCTACCGTACCGTTGTCCCAAAAGTTGCTTACTCCAGATTCCTGTAAGAGGTTTACCTGACCCAAGCTGTTGTTTTCAAAATTGTTATCATATATTGTATTGTTTGAAGACCCAAACCACACATTCATACCATTACCGTTGTTTGTGAGTTTGTTTCCATATACCTGATTGTTGTCTGCTTTGGAGTAGAGAGTTATGCCTGTTCCAGAATCAGAATAATCTCCGTGAGAGATGGCTTCGATTGTTCCAAACACGTTGTTTCCAAACACTTGGTTAGCATCAGAACCAAAGAGACCTATGCCAGTGCAACTTTGGGTAACGCTGTTCCCAGAAACAACACTGCTATTTGTCTCCCCGAGAGAGATGCCTACCCAACTGCCTACCACGTTGTTTTTGGAAACTGTGTTGTTAAAAGAATTGCTCAGGTCTAAGCCGTTGTTTTGGCAACCATCAAGATTAGCATACGAGACGAGGTCATTGTTGGATATTATGTTGTTTGAGGAGTTGAAAACATCTATGCCATTTTCATACGAATAGGTTGTTATGCTGTTTCGGATTAGTTGTGAGTTGGTGCTGTTTTCAAGTTCGATACCTACCAAAGCGTTGGTAATTAGAAAATTTTCAACTGTAACATTGTTTCCATTTGAAATAACGATGCCAATGCTCCCGGTAAGCGCATCAGTCAGGGAACGTTGAGTTCCTGGACCTTGAAGCGTATAGTCCGCGCCGTCAATAATGATGTTATTCTTCTGAACCTCAATTGCAGTTTCGTTGTTACCGGTTATGTTGTCTGTAAGTGTGAAGACGTTTCCTACTCGTTTTATTGGCGCTGTTGAAGGATCTGTGCTTCCATCTGGTCTAATGTAAATGGTGTTTGAAGGTCCAGTGTAAAAGGTGTTCGAAGATTGAGCGCTAGCGCTAATGGGTATTGCGGGCGCCAGTGGTATGGAAGGGTGGAGCATGCTGCTTGAGTAGAAAATTGAAAATGAAGCAGCGAAAAGGGTTACCGTGAGCAGGATAGTGATTGGAACAGAATACTGTTTCAGTCTAGTAGGCAAACGGTCTGGCGGCTGAGGACACCAATCCCCAAAATCCCTAAACCTTTTACGTATGTCCATCTTTACTCACCTCTAATTCTTGACGGAGTGCCTTTCTTACGCAAGAACATTAAGACAACTGCTGCTGCAACAATTACGACTGCAACCACAACACCGATTATAATTGGTAGATTGTTAGACGGCTTAGATGAAGGAGACGTCGCAGGTGAAACCCTCAAGGCATAAACGTTGCCGTTCGTTGAGCTTATGTAGAGTACGCCGTTGTCAAAAGCAGGAGTTGACAAAATACCATTTCCAATAGTGTAACTCCAGATTTTGTCGCCGGTTGTGGCGTTCAAAGCATAAACGTTACTGTTCCCAGAAGTGACGTAACACGTGTTGTCGACAACAATAGGAGACGAAGATAAATAGCCTGAATTAGAAGGCGTTATCGTGTAATTCCAAATTTCGTTGCCGTTAGTAGAGTTCAAGGCGTAAATGTTACCGTCATGGCAGCCAATGTAAACTATTCCATTAACGATATTAACTGTCGTGGAAACCCCATTAATGTTAGTGGTAGAATTCCAGATTCTGTTGCCATCTGTAGCGTTCAAAGCATAAACACTGCCAAGAGCGCCTATGTTGGGATTGCCTACGCCTATGTAAACTACACCGTCCAGTACTGCAGGCGACGACGCAACCCCGCCAGTGGTGGTGTAGTTCCAAATCTGGCCGCCATTAGCAGAGTTTAGGGCATAAACGTTGCCGTTCAACGAGCCGAAATACACTATGCCATCGACAACTGCAGCAGACGAAACAACCCCAAAATCATAACCTCCATAATCCCAGAGTGGAACACCTGTTTTACCGTTCAAAGCAAAAAAGCCGCCTTCTAAAGCACCTATGTAGACAACACCACCGACAACATCAGGAGACGATTCAATACTTGTGGATCCTAAACTCGAGTAACCATTGGTGTAACTCCAGAGTTGGGCACCAGTTTTAGCGTTCAGAGCATAAACGTAGCTGGTACCTGAGCGCGCCCCGTAATTTGAACCCGTGTAGATTACGCCGTTTACAATAACCGCAGGAGAGATTGTGCCACCGTCAGTGGAATTCCAGAGTTGAGCGCCATTAATAGCGTTCAAATCAAAACCGTTTACGTAAACTGCCCCATCGTCAACTGCTGGAGACGAATAGCCGCCAACACTGTAGTTCCACAGAAGCGTGGGAGTTGTTGAAGCAGGCACATTAACCAAGGACTCGATTGGAACGTACGGATTAGACATTATACTTGAGGAAAACACGAAAAATGACACGGACAAAATAAGGGTCGCCGTGAGCACAGCTGCGATTGGAAGAGAATACTGTTTCAGTCTAGTAGGCAAACGGTCTGGCGGCTGAGGACACCAATCTCTAAAATCCCTAAATCTCCTACGCAAACCCATATCTATTCACCCGCTAGTTTGGTTGTTGTATTCTGCCGATTTGTTGTTTTGTACTTTCTTTTTAGGTTAAACAGCACTAAAGCAATAGCTATTAAAACCACCGCAAGTGTTACGATTGCGGCAATTTCAAGCGGAGACAATGTTGGTGAAGGGCTTTGTGCAGGGCTTGGCTTTTGCAGTACCCATGTTTGCTCCAACTTCTGGTCAAGCGCTAATACTTGAGAGTTCGAAACGGGAGTCCAAAGCGGATAGTAATCGGTGTTGAGTGTGTCAAGTTTGGATGAAGAGCTTCCTTCATAATCCACCAAAACGTAGGGTGTATTTCCTATACCTGAGCTGTCTAATTCTGTTGCGTTGGGGTATATTGTCGAGTAGTTGCTCCAGTAGTTACCCTGTGTGCCGTTATCCCATGAGTTAAAGCTTTGACCTAAGCCATCAAGAACCGCTGGAGAAGTATCGTTTACAAAGTTATTCAGATATATCAAATTGTTCGGAGAACCGTCTATAAGATCTGAGCCTTCAGCATTGTTTATGAGGTCGTTGCCCGCCACCGTTGAGTTTGATGGTTGAGCAAGCTGAATACCTTCAGAGAAATTTTCTAAAAGGTTTTCAACTATAATATTTTTTGTCCCCGAGACGCCGATTATTCCTGCATAATTAGACGAGGGCACGTTCGGGGTGATTACGTTTTCGGAAATGAGGGTGTCGTCTGCACTGTTTAGCCAAATGGGTTGTCCGTTACTTGTAACGATGTTGTTGCTGCTTATTCGGGTTTTTGATGATTCTGACACATAGATTCCCTGATTGTTCTGCGTTATGTTGTTTCCTGAAATTGTAATGTATGAACTGCTGTAAATGTTGACGGCGTCTATGTAGCTCTCTATCTGCAGGTTTTCTATGGTGACGTTGGTTTTGCCTGTTAGGCTGATTCCAGTCTGACTAGTTCGAATGTATAGTCCGTTAAGGGTGCCGTTGCCCAAAAGCGTGTAATCTGCGCCGTCAATTACAATGTTATTTGTATCTATTAGCAGTGGGCCGTTTAGGTTTCCAGTAAATGTGTAGAGATTTCCATTGCGTTGAATGGGCGCAGTTGAAGGGCTTATGCTTCCGTCTGAGCTGATTGTGACTGTTGGAAATGCAAATAGCTCGCTCGGACTGGGCGATGTTGACGAGGACGGAATTGGCGAAACCGACGGAGAAGGAGTTGGCGGAGTCAGAACAGGTTCTGTTTTTATGACCACGTAGGCGCCGAACCATGGGGCACCTGCTGGCTGATCGTAACCTGCTATAGCGAAGGCGCCATCGCTTGTTTCTATAAGTGAATTCCCTGCCCAGGTGTTGTATGGGTCTGAGGTTTCTCCGTATGTCTCGTTCCACTGTGGGTTTCCGGACGCATCTGTCTTAACGAGCCAAACGAGGTTCGATGCCTGACCGACAAATGCCAAGCCTCCGTCGCTTGTCTGTATCACGCAATTTGCGTAATCATTACTTATACCGGAGCCTGTAACAAAGTTCTGTGAAACATTCTCGCTTGAAACAGGCATTACCGCAACTCCTCCGTATGTTCTGTTCCAGGTCATATTGCCTGAAGAGTCAGTTTTGACTAGCCAAACGTCGCTGCCTGCTGAGTTGCCTGAGCCATATGCGATGTCTCCCGCCAAGACGTAACCGCCATCGCTGGTTTGAATAATCGAATTAGCCTCGCTGCTGCCGATCGAGCTTTCGAACGTTTTACTCCATTGTAAATTGCCTGTTGCGTCGGTTTCGCCAAGCCATAATTCCGATTCTCCACTGGTACTAAAGGTGTTTGTTTCTCCAGCTAAAACATATCCTCCATCACTGGTCTGAACAATTGAGTTAACTTGACTGTTACCTACGCCTCCGAATGTGCTGTTGAACAGCAGTTTTCCCGCGGAATTTACCTTTGCAACCCAGAAGACAGTGTCATATCCATTGTTCTGAAATTGAGTAGTTGATGCGTAGCCGGCTAAGGCGTATCCGCCGTCGCTGGTCGGCACCATGGAAGTAGCATCTACGCCGTTGAAAGTTATGTTCCACTGTAACTTCCCTTCTGAATTAGTCTTTATCAAACGGGAACCGGCAAGCAAAAATGCGTACCCCCCATCGCTTGTTTGCACGAGAGCCCCAATATCATTGCCGTATATGCCACCTGCATATTTGACGTAACTTTGGTTCCACTGCATGTTGCCAGACGAGTCCAGCTTGACAAGGTATCCTCCTGAGCCTGTGTTGAAGTCGCAGTCGCCGCCAACTGCGTATCCTCCATCGCTTGTTTGAATAATGCACGTTGCCGAAATTCCCAAGCCACCTGGAAGAACCTTTTCCCACTCCACTGCAGGAGCAGTAGAAGAGGAGAAAGAAGAGGAAGTTGACGAAGGAATGTTGACGATGGGTACTGTCGGCACGGAAGGATTGAACACTCCAACTGAGTAGAAAATTGAAAATGAAGCAGCTAAGAGGGTTGCCGTGAGCAGGATAGCGATTGGAACAGTATACTGCTTCAGTTTTTTAGGAAGAGGGTTAGGAGGCTGGGGGCACCAATTTCTAAAATCTTTAAGTCGTTTACGAATACCCATGTCTATTCACCTGTTATTTTTGCGAATAGGGCTTCTGCTAGTTTGGATGGCAAAATCTTGCTCGTATCATCCAATAGAAGGAAGTTACGGTCTTTAGCCTCGGCAAGCAAGGTCGTCCTGCAGGCTTCAAGTTTATTGCATTTTTCGCAGTCGCCTTCATGTTTATACCAAAGTTGGATACCGTTTTTGGCTGAAAAGGTTACGAAAGCTTGGGTTTTGAAGTGGCTGCTGTATCCTTTGAGGAATCCCCTATATGGATCCATGGTTTCTACGTCAATTTTGTTTATTTTCGCTACTTCTGTCAGGGCATCGCCGATTTTGAGGTTGGCTATGTCGAGGACACTGTGAATTGTTTGGCGTGTAAGGTTGAGTTCTCTTGCGATGCTGGCTTCTTGTCGGCCTCTGCTTTTTAGGTCCCAGATCATTTTTTGTTTAGCAGTCAAATATCCAAAGCTCAAGGTCATTTTTTTCCCTCAGTAAGACGTAAACATCTTACACAGTAAGATTTACAATTGACCCATTTAAAACTTTCCCAAAACACAGCTCTTAATCAAAACTACTTTTCTTAGCAGCTACACCAAAACATCTTCTCAAGCGCGCTCCGTCAACTAAATCATTAATGTCCTGAAAACAGGACTTGGTTTTATTCGGGAGTCTTCAAACGAGGCAACGACGGTGTAATGTAGTAGGCTTCTTGGTTTGTGAAGTCGCTTGAAGACCACTGGTACAAAGCCGTATCTGCTTTAACGTTCGGGAGCAAGGTTGCAACGGAAGCCAATAAGAGGCAGGCAAGCAGAACCGTTAATGTTTTCTTTATCATGAGCATACCTAATAGAAAAACATTGAAGTGAAATCAGGCACAACCCGGAACCTGTGTTCAGCGCCTTCGTCTAGTTAAAACTGCCAATGACCCGATGATCACGACAGTTATTATGGCTATGACTATTGCGAATTGTATGCTGCCCGGGAGAGACCTATGCATATGCTCACATATACCATTTTTTTGAACCACCTAATTTCATTATTCCGTTTCGATTCTTGGCGCCAGGAAGAAAGTTAGTTTTCCTCCTTTCGTCTGTTGAAAATCGATGAGCACAGGCATGTCGGTTGAGAACTCTAGTGTAGCGATGTCGGATGTGGCTGAAGCCGCTTTAATGATTTCAGACAGGTAACTTAGGCTAAAAGTTGCCTTTGAGGCTTCTTTTACCTCCAAATCCAAAAGAGCATCATTTCCCTTCTGCAGAGTTATCGTTGCACCCATAAGGTCGCCCATAGCGTTCAAAACCAGCTTTTCCGGGTCCGCTTCAAATCTAACATGGTCACTGACTAGTCCAGCATCTTCAATTGCTTCGCTCAAACCGTGCGTTGTAATCTTAGCTTTTACGTTGAAGGTTATCTTTGGCGTTGGCACTTCTTCCTCCGAGGCTACCAGCGTGGGCATGGTGAAGTCTCGGCTGTACTTTCCTGTTATCTTAACCTGCAAACGTCCAGTCTTATCATCAAGCAACAACTCCACTGCTTCGTCTTTCCCGGCTCTCTTGAGCAATTTCAGCAGTTCACTTATTTTCATGCCTATTTTAATAGGTTCAGTGCAAACGTATTCTTCGAAGATTGTTTTAGGCAATTCAAAATCGATCATGGCAACGCGAGAGGGATCCATAGCCCGAAGTTTCAAGCCGGCGGGTTCAATTTTGAAGGTAGCTTCATCTACAAGTATTGAGATGGCTGTGGCCATTTCTCTTAAGAATTTTGAGTCAGCTACTTTAAGCTTAAACATTCCAATCTTCCTCTTTGTATGCATACCCTGTTGCGTTATAAAGATTTACGAAATTAAGCGTGATGGCGCTGCTCGGCTTGGGGGGTATTCGCGGATCTACTGTCCGGTTGAAAGAGTGTTCTCGATGGTATGTTGGCGATTGGGGATTTTATTTCAACCATTTAGGAACTTCAATGATTGGCAGCAGTTTTTCGGTTCCAGCATTTTTTTACTCACTCCAAGTTACCAGCATTTTCCCTTTTTCGATCCTCTTAGCTGACCACTTTCCTGAATAGGTACAGGGTGGCGCCGAAAGTCACAATTGCAATCAGCCCGATTACAGCATAAGCAGAAGCAAACGTACTCCAAGTCAACCCGCCCTCGACTAAACCCCTTGTTACGTTTGCGACATAACTTAATGGGTTGTAGTCAGAGACGGTTCGCGCCCAAAGAGGCATGATTGATGTGGGAAAGAGACCACTGCTAATAAACATAAGTGGCAAGGCTAGAATATTGGACACTGCTGATAGAGTTTCTGAGTTCTTTGTCTTCAAGCCCAAGGCAAGTGAAAGGCCAAACCAAGCAAGTCCGAAGAAGGCAAAAGTCACGAAAATGAGCAAGAGTCCACCGACCCCGGTTGCGATTCTAAGACCCAGAAGCATTGCCACTCCAATTATTATGGCTGACTGAGCCATGAGCACGAGTAAGTCGCTCATCAAGCGACCAAGCAAAATTGCCGATCTGCTGGCAGGAGTTAAAAGCACTTTCTGAAGAAACCCCGAGTCAAGATCACTCACAATCGACTGGCCCGACGGCATACCAATTACTAAATTCAATACCAATATCCCGGGCGTAAGGTAAGCAAGGTAACTCCCAGTGGGTCCTAGAAAAATGCCGAGCTTTTGAAGTAACTGCGAGAAAAGGATCAGAAACAGCAACGGCGTGAAGAGGTGGACAAACAGTAAAGTAGGGTTTCTAGATAGTTTTGTTAGAGCTCTTTGGAACAAGGATTGAATGTCATAAAATAGTGTCATTTTTAGTTTACCTCACATTAAGATTTGTTCGGTGGGTTTTCTGCCGAGTTCTTCGGGTCTTATTCTTCTGCCGGTATGGTGCAGGAAAACATCGTCAAGTGTTGGAGAGGACATGTTCAAAGAAGTCGGGCGAATGTTGTTGCGGTCCAACGCTGTAACTACGTCAGCTATTATTTCGTCCGCGTTCTTCGCATGAGCAGCAATACCGCCGTCTGAATCAGTAACATCCATTACTCCCGGAATTTCTTGCAAAATCCTTTTTGTTTCGGATCTCAACAAGGAATCTTTTGGGTTCTTAAGTGAAAGAGTTATAGTGTCATGTCCGATTGCTTGCTTGAGTTCTGTGGGCGAACCACCAGCAACAATCTTTCCGTGGTCAATTATTGAGAGTCGCCGGCAGAGCTTGTCTGCCTCCTCCAAGTACTGTGTCGTCAAAAATATTGTAATGCCTTCTTCCCTGTTTAGCTCATCCAGGTAGTCCCATATTGACGCACGAGCTTGAGGATCAAGCCCAGTCGTCGGCTCATCAAGGAAAAGTAATTTAGGCTTATGGATTAGAGCAGAGGCGAGGTCAAGCCTTTTTTTCATGCCGCCTGAATATCTGCCAGCAGGTTTGTTTGCAAATTCTTCAAGCTGCACAGTTTTCAGCAACTCATCCACACGTTTCTCTAAGGCGCTACCATGCATTTGTTGGAGGCGACCTTGAAGACGGAGGTTTTCTTTGCCTGTCAGGTCGACGTCTATTATGGTTTCTTGTGTGAGCACTCCGATTACTTTTCGGATTTCCTTTGGCGATTTTTCTAAATCGTAACCAGCTACTTGCACGTGCCCTGAAGTCTTTTTGAGGAGCGTGGTGAGGATTTTGATTGTGGTGCTTTTTCCTGCGCCATTCGGCCCCAGAAACCCGAAAAACTCGCCCTTTTTAACATTAAAAGAGATTCCTTCAAGTGCTCTTGTGCCGTCAGCATAAACCTCTACGAGATTTTCGACCGAAATAATTTCCGATGGTTCCATTTATTTTTTCACTTCGCTTAGTTTTCTGATACATAGGCATCGTTACGGATTAAGCTTATAGCGAGCATATTCGCTGCAACATTTTAATTGTTGAATAGATGTAATATAATCACATGCGCAGAATAGTTGTAGAATGGTCAGTCAACGAAGCAATTAAAAAAATTAAGGATCGAGAAATCGAGAGACTCAAAACATCTGAGACAGGTGACAATTCCGAATTAATCAACAAAGCTCAATTTACTTTACTAAACAGGCTCGAAACCTTGAAAAAAATCAAGTCATTTGAGGTGCTTCACATTTTAAGATTTGATTCCTCTGAAACGGCAGCAATATTCAGGTTAGAGCCCAAGGATAACTCTTTGGAAGTTGAAGAACTCTTAAAATCACTCCTTCAAAACCTCAACGTCGAATATCAGCTTTTAGAACAGGATAGAGGCGCTTGTATCTATTTTATCAAGGGAAAAACGGTTCAGTCAAGTTCAGGAACATCTAACGGAAGAGGAATGTACCCCATGTTGCCTTTTGCTGTCAGGGATGGAAAAGTTAGAGTTACCCTTGTCGGAGAAAACGAGCAGGTTAAGGAGTTCCTTGAAAATAGGAGGGATAACTACAAGGTGGTGTCGTTGACGGATGCCAAATTTTCGCTCAATTCGCCGATCAGTCGCTTGACTGAAAAGCAACAGGAAGCGATTTCTTTGGCTTTTAGGCTTGGCTACTTTGATACGCCCAGAAAAATAAGCGTAGACGGGCTTGCAGAAAAGCTTGATCTTTCGAGTTCTACTTTAGCTGTTCATTTGAGACGAGCTGAACGGCGCTTACTCGCCGAGATGCTAAACGAATGATCATTAATACAAGGGCTCAAGAACCAAAGCGCAGCGCGCATTGACAGTAGATGAGCAAAACAAGCAGGGTAGAGCTGATTCGGATTATGAAATCAGTAAAAAGGGTGAATAAACATGCATGCTTTGGAATTGTGCTTTTGATTTTGTCAAGCCGGCTAATTAGAAGAGAAAAAAATGCTTCCATAAAACAAAAGGTGAGCACAAACGCTTTCCTTATATTTCTTAGTTTTTCGTGTGAAATTTAAACGTGAATGTAAACCTAACCTTCCGCACTTTGCCCTTTGCCAAATAAAGCTTGATTATTGGCTATTTACTCAAATAGTTCCATAAAAATCACTTTTCATTTACCAACTTCTAATACCTCACTGCGCGCAGCATGTTCTTTTACTGGTTTTATGCGGGGTTTAGTATTTCTGAAAGCAGGCGTCGTTCGGCTCTTCTTAAATGAACTGCCAAGGTTGAATGTACTATGCCCAGTTTTTCTGCAAGCTCCTCAGAGCTTATCTTGCGAGGAGTATCAAAATAACCAAGTGTAAACGCAAGGATTAACGCCTCACGCTGTTTGTCAGTTAAGGAGCTAACAGGCGAGCTTGGAGAGAACTTGGCATCCATCAACGAAATTATCCTATAACGGATTCCCATTTCGTCCATAAGTTCAAGGAACTCTTTAACCTGATTATTGTCTCCGAGCAAAGCAATTCTAAATTTTCCATCCTTTAACCCAAACGGCATAACTGGATACATGCTGAGTTTTCTATGATCTGCGAGGTTATTCGATTGAATAGATTGACCTTTCAGAAAATAAATGTAGGTATTTTCTTGTTCACGTTCCAAAAGCTGAAGTTTACCATTGACGGTATCTTTCAGAGCATAGGTTAAAAGTTCTTCAATGTTTAGAGATGGATCCTTGAGTTCAACTCTAAGTATAACTGCAAATTCAGCTTCGTCAAGCTTTAGAATATGTAACATCTCAAACGATTTAATCTTTTTCTCCATTTCAAGCATTTGCAAGCCACGGAACTGCATCTCTGCTATCATCTCCGGGTTCATGTTTTCTGCTTTAGCCTTCTCAAGCTGCTGTTGCAACACAGGACCCATGTCTTTTAGCGACCACTCTAAAACAAGTCTGCGCATAAAAATTAAGACACTTGAGCTGTCATAAATAGCTTTCTGAAAGACGACTGTAGTCGCTACAATCTTAATCCGACCGTTTGTCATGTTACAAAGGAAAGAAGCGGAAAAAAATGACAGCTTTAAACCCAAAAGATAATTCGTTACCAACAGGCAAAGCAAAAGCCGACAAATACCCCATTCGGGCACTTGCAATCTTAACTGCATCTCTCCTGCTTATCAGTTATGTAGAAACCATGGTTCTTCCAGGCATCCCGACAATTGTGAAAGACTTGTCTACGACAACAACCATCGGGTCTTGGATCACATCCATAGTTCTCCTAGTTGGGGCCGTAGTTTCTTCAACTTTCGGCAAACTGGGCGACCTCTATGGAAAGAAAAAAATGATGCTTGTAGCTCTAGCTTTCTACACCGTGGGTGTCAGCATCGCGGGCTTCTCAACCAGCATTTACTTTCTGCTTTTTGCCCGAGCGATCCAAGGGGTAGGCTTAGCCATGCTTCCACTGGCCCTCGCGTTTTTAACGGATATATTTCCCAAAGAACGATTAGCTAGTGCAATGGGTATCATTGTAGGCGCCGGAGCCATCAGCACTTCGCTGGGATTAGTGCTTGGATCATACGTTATTCAAGACTTAGGTTGGCGTGATGCTTTCCACATTGCGGCGATACTAAGCGTTATAGTTTTTGTCGCTGTCATAGCGGTCATAAAACGAGACGTCTCCCGTACAAAGTGCAAAATAGACTACGTCGGTGCCCTACTGCTCTCACTAGGAATAGCACTTGTGCTGATATACACAACGGAAGGATCAGCGCTAGGCTGGTTTTCACTTGAAGAATTGGCATTCTTAATTCCTGGGCTTTCATTGATAATTTCATTCTTCTACGCAGAAACCGTAGTGCCTGAACCGTTAATTCGGCTTGATCTCTTAAAAATAAGAAATGTTCTTATCGCTAATTTAATTGTTCTCATAGCAGGCATCACGAACTTTCTGCTCTTCTTTGTCGCCATAGAGTACCTTGAAGTGCCTGCGCCTTATGGACTGGGTTTTGATGTCATCCGCGCTGGTTTAACAATAGCGCCGGGCACAATAAGCATGCTTATAATGGGGCCGCTTGTTGGAAGGCTGGTGACTAGATTTGGACCCAAGCCAACACTCGCTGCAGGTGCAGGCGTCGAAATCGTAAGCTTTTTGCTGTTCATAGTCAACCGAGGAACCGCCATAGACGTTTCAGTA
>Ga0116127_1001567_pt1 | contig 13205 bp, 8 predicted proteins | sample June2015DPH_16_1_FD_89731 | JGI IMG/M metagenome (GOLD analysis project Ga0116127, IMG submission 89731) | Peatland microbial communities from SPRUCE experiment site at the Marcell Experimental Forest, Minnesota, USA - June2015DPH_16_100 | ecosystem: Environmental > Terrestrial > Soil > Wetlands... | reverse complement strand
TTCCGTAACGCTGCATCGTGTTATTCAATTCCCGGAGCGAATCCCGAAATTGATCCGCGATTCTGAAACTCTCGAAATCCACCTGGCTGAACCGGTCGCGCAACTCCGCCGCCTGTCGTTGCGAAGTCAAGGTCGCCATCAGGATAAGCACGCCCATCAGCGCCACGATCAATGCGAGCGCCACCAATCTGAACCTGATTCCGAATTTCATGGCTGACTAAAAAACTTAACGGATGCGGAGGTGGCTGGCCACAAGAACCAGCCACCCGATCCATGGGGACTGCTGAACGCATAACCCATGCCCATTGCCTCGTTCAGGCGCGGGGTTCCTGAGAACTCCTCATTCACCCCGGGAAACGCAGATTCGGTCTCACTTCCGGTCCGGTTCACTGCGGCCAACGGCCAAGAACCTTTGCAGTTCAGCATACTTGCTTTGCAGTCAAATCCGCGCGCCATCTCTTGAGGAGCCGAAAAGTTGTTGCAATTGAAGGCCTGGCCAGCCCAATCCGACGTTGGCATGATCTCCGCTAAGGCCATTGAACCATTCGTGTGAAGGTTCGATCATGAAAGCAAAAATCATGTTGGCTGACGATGAGGCGGGCCGGAGTGGAAGTGTGAAGCCTGCGGAGAATCGGATTTTGGTCGTGGACGACGATTCCTCCGTGCGTGAAATGCTGACACGCGTTCTGGCCGGTGAAGGCTATTCGGTTTGGGCTGCGGCTAATGGAACGGCCGCGCTCGAAATCGCTGCTTCCGCAAAGGTTGATTTGGTGCTGCTTGATTTGAACCTGCCCGGAAAGAGCGGCTGGGATACCTTCGAAAGGCTCACGGGGGAAAACCCCTTGCTGGCTGTGATTATCATCACTGCCAGGTCAAACCAGCTCTTCACTGCGTTGGGTGCGGGGGTCGGAGCATTGCTGGAAAAGCCGCTCGATTTTCCGAAGCTGCTTCAGACCATCAGCCGGCTGCTCGCGGAACCGGCTGAATCAAGAGTCGCGCGCGGATGGCCGGCAGTCCCGCGAACTTCCATCACGTGCCCGCACAGCTCAAAGAACAGTAGAAATAAAAGCAATGAACGCGAAAGCCACCACGGAGAATTCAGATATGAGAATCAGTTGCCGGGAGCCCAACGACGCCCGCCGTTCGAAGCCCTGGTTTGTCATGGTCAGTCAATTTAACACAGACAGTTTTCCGGTGCGCGTGCGATACCTCCAGTTGGCGCCAACCCAGGTATCGAAAACTTCTTCGGGAACCAGCCGTCTTGAACGGCGAAGGATGCCGCAACGTCAACCGCAAGGGAAAATCAATCCCATTGATATTGTTTCAAAGGCGTCTAGCATGGCGCGCCGCGTTTCAAAGTTTTTGTGACTGGCGAAAAGGAAATCGAATGGAGTTAAAAATGTCTGATTCAACACCGCATCCAGCGCGCTCCGGCGAATCCCCAAACGTGCCTTTGCAACCGGCGCCCGGCAGGAAACGCCGCCGTTGGGCATGGGTTGTGGTTGTGTTGGTGATCATTCTCGCAGTTGGCGGCGTTTTCTTTTTGCGACAGCGGGGACAATCGCAATCAGAAACACAATCAACACAAGGACGTGGGGGTTCGGGTGCGGCAACCGTCATGGTCAGCACGGCGACGGCGCAACAAGGCGACATCGGGATCTACGTCAATGCGTTGGGCGTGGTGACGCCGCTCAATACGGTATCGGTGAAGAGCCGCGTGGATGGCCAGCTCGTGAAAGTGAATTATCTGGAAGGGCAATTGGTTCAGGTCGGCGACCCGCTGGTGGAAATTGATCCGGCACCGTATCAGGCGGCGCTGGACCAGGCCGCCGCAAAAAAAAATCAGGATCAGGCGCAATTGAATCTTCAGGAGGTCGAATTGAAACGCGAAGCCGCCCTGATCGCCGCCAAAATTGATTCGCAGGACGCCTATGACCAGGTCGCCGCCCAGGTCAAGGAACTGGAAGCCGCCGTGAAGTCGGATGAGGCCGCAATGGAAAGTGCCCGGGTGCAACTCGCCTACTGCCACATCACCGCGCCGATTTCCGGCCGCGTTGGCTTGCGCCTGGTTGACGCAGGCAACATCGTTCACGCGAGCGACACGAATCCCCTGCTGGTCATCACGGAGCTTCAGCCGATCACCGTGATTTTCAATGTGGCGGAAGATGATCTGCCGCGAATCCAAAAACAGTTGCGCCAGGGCAAACCATTGGTCGTGGATGCGTTTGACCGCGATCAACAAAACAAACTGGCGACCGGAACTTTGGAAACGGTGGACAACCAGATTGATCCGACCACCGGCATGGTCAGGTTCCGGGCCATTTTTACGAACGACGATGAATCGCTGTTTCCGAACCAGTTCGTGAACGCGCGGCTGCTCGTGAACACGTTGACCGACGCGACGCTTTTGCCCAACACGGCGATTCAGCGCAACGCCGACAGCGCGTTCGTTTATTTGATCGACCCGGATCCAACCAACGAGTTGAAAACCATCACCATGCAAATCATCACGGTCAACACCACCGACGGCACTGTTTCGGCGGTGGAAGGAATTGATCCGGGCAAGGTGGTCGTCGCGGATAATTTCAACAAGCTGACCGATGGCGCGAAAGTAATCGTTCGCAAGGCAGCCAGCGAACCCTACAAGACCGGCGCCCATAAAAAGAGAAGGAATGATTCGCAGTGAGTCCGTCGCGTCCATTCATTTTGCGGCCGGTGGCGACTTCACTGCTGATGGCCGCCATTTTGTTGACGGGTTTCATCGCCTATCAAATGCTCCCGGTTTCCGCCCTGCCCGAGGTGGATTATCCGACGATTCAAGTGGTCACCTTTTATCCGGGCGCGAGTCCCGATGTCACCTCGTCCGCCATCACCGCGCCGCTGGAACGGCAGTTCGGCGAATTGCCCGGACTGAACCAGATGACTTCGATCAGTTCCGGCGGCAGTTCGATCATCACCCTGCAGTTCGTGTTGAACTTGAACATTGACGTGGCCGAACAGGAGGTGCAGGCGGCGATCAATGCCGCGCAAACTTATCTGCCCGCGGGTTTGCCCGCTCCGCCCATTTACAGCAAATCCAATCCGGCGGACGCGCCGATCCTGACGCTGGCCATCTCCTCGAAAAATTTTCCGCTCTCCCAGGTCGAGGATTACACCGACACCCGGCTCGCGCAAAAAATCGCGCAGGTGACGGGCGTCGGCCTGGTCACGATCAGCGGCGGCCAGAAACCGTCCATTCGCATTCAGGTCAATCCGGCGAAACTGCTGGCCTACGGTATCAACCTTGACGACGTTCGCAACGCGCTGCAACAGACCAGCGTGAATCAGGCGCTGGGAAATTTCGACGGGGTCCATCAGGCGTACGAGATCAATGCCAATGATCAGCTTTTGACCAGCAAGGATTACCAGTCGGTCGTCGTCGCGTATCGCAACGGCGCGCCCGTGGTGTTGTCCGACGTGGCGACCGTGATTGACGGGGTCGAAAACACCAAGCTCGCCGCCTGGAAGAACAATACCCCGGCGGTCATCCTGAACATTCAACGGCAGCCGGGCGCGAACATCATTCAGGTCGTGGACCGGGTGAAAAAACTTTTGCCGCAGCTCAAGGCCAATCTGCCCGCGTCCATGGATGTTTCGATCCTCACCGACCGCACCACCACGATTCGCGCGTCCGTGCGCGACGTGAAATTCTCGCTCATGCTCACCGTGGCGCTGGTCGTGATGGCGATCTTTTTGTTTCTGCGCAATGTGTCGGCCACCATCATTCCCAGCGTCGCCGTGCCGCTCTCGCTCGTCGGTACCCTGGGCGTGATGTATCTGCTCGATTACAGCCTGAATAATCTCACGCTCATGGCGCTGACGATCTCGACGGGCTTCGTCGTGGACGATGCGATTGTGATGATCGAAAACATTTTCCGGTACATCGAGCAGGGCGATAAACCGCTGGCCGCCGCTTTGAAGGGAGCCGAACAAATCGGGTTTACCATCATTTCACTGACGATTTCGCTGATTGCCGGGTTAATTCCACTGTTGTTCATGGGCGACGTCGTCGGGCGGTTGTTCCGCGAATTCGCCGTGACTTTGAGCGTCACCATTCTCGTTTCCGCCGCCGTCTCGTTGACGCTCACGCCGATGATGTGCTCGCGGTTGCTCAAAGCGAAAGCCGACCAGAAAAAACGGGGGCGCTTTTACGAGGCCTCGGAACGCGCGTGGGACCGCGTGATTGCGTTTTACTCGCGAACGCTGCAGTGGGTGCTTAAACGCCAGCGGGCGACCCTGGTCGTGGCGGTGGCCACACTGGCCGCCACGATTTTGCTCTACGTCATCGTGCCGAAAGGATTCTTCCCCGTGCAGGACACCGGCGTGATTCAGGGCATTTCGGAAGCCGATGAAAGCATTTCGTTCAGCGCCATGGCCGTCCGCCAACAGGCGCTCGCGCGGGTCATTCTCAAGGATCCGGCGGTGGAAAGTTTGTCGTCCTTCATCGGGGTGGACGGCATCAACACCACGCTCAACAGCGGACGGATTCTCATCAACCTCAAACCGCTCGAAGAGCGAAAAATCAGCGCCAGCGAAGTCATGCGCCGGTTGCAGCCCGAACTGGCGAGGGTGGACGGCATCACCCTTTACATGCAGCCGATCCAGGATTTGACGGTCGAGGATCGCGTGAGCCAGACGCAATATCAATACACGCTGGAGGACGCCAATGCGGATGAATTAAATCAGTGGACCACCAGGCTGCTGGGGCGGTTGCAGACCCTCCCGGAACTCCGCGACGTGGCGACCGACCAGCAAACGCACGGTTTGCAGGCGCGGCTCGTGATTGATCGCGTGACGGCGTCGCGGCTGGGCATCACGCCGCAGGCGATTGACAACGCGCTTTACGACGCTTTCGGTCAGCGGCAAATTTCCACGCTGTTCACGCAGTTGAACCAGTATCATGTCATTTTGGAAACGCTGCCGGACTTCCAGCGCAATCCCTCCAAGCTGAATGACATTTACGTGCTTTCCACCTCCGGCACCGCGGTGCCGCTGGGCGCGTTCACGCACTTTGAATCCGGCACCGCGCCGCTCTCGATCAATCATCAGGGACAATTTCCGGCGGTGACCATTTCCTTCAATCTCGCGCCCGGCGTGGCGCTGGGCGAAGCGACGAAAGCCATCGAACACGCGCAAAAGGCCGTGGGCATGCCGTTGAGCGTGCAGGCCTCGTTTCAAGGCACGGCGCAGGCCTTCATCGCCTCCCTGGCCAACGAGCCGTTGCTCATTCTCGCGGCCATTGTCACCGTGTACCTCATCCTCGGCGTGCTTTACGAAAGTTACATTCATCCCATCACAATTCTTTCGACGCTGCCGTCGGCGGGCGCCGGGGCGATTCTCGCGCTGTTGATTTCCGGCACGGAACTCGGCGTGGTCGCGCTCATCGGCATCATCCTCTTGATCGGCATCGTGCAGAAGAACGCCATCATGATGATTGATTTTGCGCTCGACCTGGAACGGAAGGAGAAAAAGCACCCGCAGGAGGCCATTTATCAGGCGTGCTTGTTGCGTTTGCGGCCCATCTTGATGACCACTTTTGCCGCGATGTTTGGCGGACTGCCGCTGGCGCTGGGCAATGGCGTCGGCTCGGAACTGCGCAAACCGCTCGGCATCGCCATCGTCGGCGGATTGATCGTCAGCCAGGTGCTCACGCTGTACACGACGCCGGTCATATATCTTTACTTTGGCCGGCTCGCGGCCAGATTTTCACCGGCGCGCGCGACCAGCGTCCCTGAAGCCATTATTGCCCCCCAAACTTCATGAACATTTCCGCGCCCTTCATTCGCCGGCCCGTTGGCACGGCGCTGTTGACCGCGGCGATTGCCCTGGCGGGGGCCGTCGCTTACCTGCAATTGCCCGTGGCGCCCCTGCCGCAGGTGGATTTTCCGACCATCAGTGTGGGGGCCTCGCTGCCGGGCGCGAGTCCGGAAATCATGGCGTCGTCTGTGGCCGCGCCGCTCGAACGGCAGCTGGGCCACATTGCGGGGGTGAACGAGATGACTTCGTCGAGCACGCTCGGCTCAACTTCGATCACGCTGCAATTCGATTTGAACCGGAACATTGACGGTGCGGCGCGCGATGTTCAGGCCGCCATCAACGCGGCGCGCGCGAATCTCCCGGCGAATCTTCCCAGCAATCCGACCTATCGCAAAGTCAATCCCGCGGACGCGCCGATTATGATTCTCGCGCTGACTTCCGACATTTATAATCGCGGACAGCTTTACGATGCGGCCTCCACGATCATGCAGCAACGGCTGCTGCAAATCCAGGGGGTCGGCCAGGTCGGCATCGGCGGTGGCGCGCTGCCCGCCGTGCGGGTGGACGTCAATCCCCGGCTCTTGAACAGCTTCGGCCTGAGCCTCGTGGATGTCAGCACCATGCTCAGCCGGCAAAATGCGAATCTGGCGAAAGGCCAGCTGGCCGACGAGCACACGACGGCAGACATTCTCGCGAACGATCAATTGCTCAAGGCCGACGATTACAAGCCGCTCGTGGTCGCCTATCGCAATGGCGCGGCCATTCAGCTCTCGGACATCGCCAAGGTGCGGGACGGGGTGGCCAACATTCGCACGGCGGGCTTTCTCAACGGCAAACCGAGCATCCCGGTCATCATCCTGCGCACCCCGGGCGCAAACATCATTGAAACGGTGGAGCTGATCAAAGCGGCGCTGCCCTCGCTCAAGGCGTCCATTCCGGCGGGGATGAACTGCGAGGTGGTGCTCGACCGCACGACGACGATCCGCGCGTCGGTCCGCGAAATCGAACGCACCCTGCTCATTTCCATCGCGCTGGTGATTCTGGTGGTGTTTATCTTCCTGCGCAGCCCGCGCGCCACGCTGATTCCCGCCGTCGTCGTTCCGGTTTCGTTGATCGGCACGTTTGGCGTGATGTATCTGTTCGGTTACAGCCTGGATAATCTTTCGCTGCTGGCGCTGACCATTTCCACGGGCTTCGTCGTGGATGACGCGATTGTCGTCATCGAAAACGTGTCGCGCCACCTGGAAAAAGGCCTGACGCCGATGGCGGCGGCGCTGATCGGCGCGCGCGAAGTCGGCTTCACCGTGCTCTCCATGAGCCTTTCGCTTGTGGCGGTTTTCATTCCGCTGTTGCTGATGGGCGGCATCGTCGGCCGCTTGTTCCGCGAATTTGCCGTCGTGCTCTCGACCGCCATTCTCGTCTCGCTCGTCGTTTCGCTTACGACCACGGCGATGATGTGCTCGCGTTTGCTGCGGCATCGCAAACCGGAGGAGCATGGCTGGCTTTATCGCGTGAGCGAAAAGGGTTTTGCGAAAATTCTCGGCGCGTATGAACGATGCCTGCGAGTCGTGCTGCGGCATCCGGCGAAAACCCTGATGATTCTTTTGCTGACGATTGCCGTGAACATTTTTCTCTTTGTTGTTGTGCCGAAGGGGTTTTTCCCGCAGCAGGACAACGGTACGATCATGGGCGGGGTTCAAGGCGCGCAGGACGCCTCGTTCCCGGCCATGCAATCGTCCACGGCGCGGTTTGTCAACATCATCAAGGACGATCCGGCGGTGCAAAATGTCATTGCGTTCACCGGCGGCGGCGGCGCGGCCAACAGCGGGTTTGTCTATCTGGCGCTCAAGCCGCTCGAAGTCCGCAAACTCCGCGCGGACCAGGTCATTGCCCGGCTGCGGCCCAAGCTCAACTCCGTGCCGGGTGCCTCGTTGTTTTTGCAGGCCGGCCAGGATTTGCGCATCGGCGGCCGGCAAAGCAGCGCGCAATATCAATACACGATTCAAAGCGACAACCTGAACGATCTGGTGAAATGGGGCCCCATTCTGCTTGGCCAGGTAAAAAAACTGCCCGGGTTCACCGAAGTGAACACCGACCAGCAAAACAACGGTCTGCAGGCATCGCTCGTTTATGACCGCGCGACGGCGGCACGACTGGGCATTTCAGCGCAGACGATTGACAACACGCTTTATGATGCGTTTGGGCAGGCGCAGGTTTCGCTGATGTTCACCTCCATGAATCAATATCCCGTCATCATGGAAGTGGCGCGGCAATTTTGGCAGGGTCCGCAGGGGCTCGATGCCATATATCTGCGCGCGACCAACCACAATTCGGTCGTGCCGCTCAGCGCCATCGCCCATTACCTGCCCACCACCGCGCCCATCGCCGTGAATCATCAGGGCCAATTCCCCGCCGTCACGGTCTCGTTCAATCTCGTGCCCGGATTCGCGCTGAGCGACGCGGTGAAGTCAATTCAGCAAATGGAGCAAACAATCAAAATGCCCGAAACGGTACATGGCAGTTTTTCGGGAACGCTGCAGGCGTTTCAACAATCGTTGGGGAACGAACTGTATTTGATTATCGCCGCGCTGATGGCGGTTTATATCGTGCTGGGTATTCTTTATGAAAGCTACATTCATCCGGTCACGATTCTTTCCACCCTGCCGTCGGCGGGCGTCGGCGCGGTGCTCGCCCTGCTGATTTTCCGGGAGGATATGAACGTCATCGCCATCATCGGGGTCTTGCTGCTCATCGGCCTTGTGAAAAAAAATGCGATCCTGATGGTGGACTTCGCGATTACGGCGGAACGCCAGGAGGGAAAAAATTCGCGCGATGCGATTTATGAGGCCTGCCTCCTGCGTTTCCGTCCGATTTTGATGACGACCATGTCGGCCATCTTCGGCGCCTTGCCGCTGATTTTAAGCAACGCGACCGGTTCGGAATTCCGCCGTCCGCTCGGCATCACGATCATCGGCGGCTTGATCTTGAGCCAGGTGCTGACCCTGTTCACCACGCCGGTGGTTTATCTTTATTTGGATCGCCTGCGCTGGTGGTGGGAACGAGCGCACAAAAAGAACATCGAAACTCGCGTTGCGTTGCAGCCGGCGATGATTGTCGCCCTGCTGGGTTTTGTTCTGCTCGCAGGGGGGTTGCAGCTTCGCACCGAAATATGCGACGCCGTCCGTCCAAACGCCCGAAGCTTTCAAGGAATTGACGCCGGCGCAATTCAAGGAAACTGACGGCTGGAAAACCGCCGAGCCAAAGGACGACGCGATTCGCGGCCAATGGTGGGAAATGTTTGCCGACACAAATTTGAACGCGCTCGAAGAGCAGGTGAACATTTCCAATCAAACTGTCGCGGCGGATCGCGGTGAGAAGAGTATCCCGGACCCCTGCCGAGAGGAGAAAATCCCGGAGGGGAACTTCCACCGGTGGAAGCGACAATTCATATTGATTTTGTGATGTAATCTGTCAGGCTGTAACCGCGTCTGTTGATAATGATGGTCAAATTTTAACAAGTACCGGATGAAGTTATTGTTTAAAATCGCTGTTTTACTGTGTGTGCTCACTGGCACGGCCCTGTCCCTGCGGGCACAAATGGCCGTTCCGCCCCCGACGCCCGCCTATCAACCGCTGGCCCCTGCGCAGCTTGACCAGTTGCTGGGGCCCATTGCGCTTTATCCCGACCCGTTGATTGCCCAAATCCTGCCGGCGTCCACCTTGCCCACGCAAATCGTGCTGGCCGACCGTTATGTCAGCGGCGGCGGCGACCCCAACCAGATTGACCAGCAGCCGTGGGACCCCAGCGTCCAGGCCCTGGCCCGGTACCCAAATGTGTTGAAATGGATGGATGATAACTTGAATTGGACGACGGATCTGGGACAGGCTTTTCTTAATCAACAGCAGGACGTGATGGTTTCCATCCAACGGTTGCGCACGTCGGCTTATAATATTGGCAACCTGCAATCCACGCCGCAGCAACAGGTGGTTAATGACGGCGGCTACATTGAAATTGTTCCGGCTGAGCCGCAGGTGATTTATGTGCCAGTCTATCAGCCGGACCAGGTTTATTATCAAACTTGTTATGGCCCGCCCTTTATCACCTTCGGCATCGGCTGGCCGATTGGGTTGTGGCTGAATTGCGATTTTGACTGGGGGCACCACAATATCATTGTCTGGGGTCGCGACCATCCGCGTCCGCCCAATTGGTGGCACGAGCCTCCACATCAGCGGAACACGGGTCACACGACGGTCTGGCGTCGTGACAATCATCCGGGCGCCGTCGCGGTGAATCGTGGCGACCGGGGCTATGGTATTCCCCATAACCAACCGGTGGTGGCCGCGGTAGGCCGGTCCGTGTCCGATTCAGCGGCACCGCGACGGACCCCGGCCCCGGCAACCCGGCCGGAAGCGCCGGCAACCCGGGCTTCGATGCCCGTCGCCCGGCCCGCACCGGCTGCAGTTGAACGTTCTCAACCCATCAGCCGGCCGGAATCGAACGGCGCGTTCATCGGCATCCAGAGTTCGCACGACACAAGAACCTATAGCGACCGTGGCCAACAGAGCATGCAGGCGATAACTCATTCTGAGCCGGTCTCCCGGTCGGCGCCGGAGATGTCCTCCGGCGGCGGCGGTCACAGTTCAAATTCCCAGCCAAGGCATTGAACCTTTCAACCAAATGATTTCCACGCAAACATTGCCGCTGATGAAACCTAATCGTCTTTCATGGTTGCGCCGGATTTGGTTTCTCGCGTCCGGTCCCGGCGTGGCTCTCCTGGCGCTGACGCTGCCGGTACGCGCGTCGGCTGCGGATGAACAGACCTTCGCTGCGCCGCAGGATGCCGTCAACGCCCTGGCGGCGGCGGCCACGAATCATGACACCAATGCCCTGCATGCGATTTTCGGGCCGGCAGGACATGAAATAGTTTCGCCCGATGCCGTCCAAGCCATCGAAGAATACAAAATGTTCGTCCAACACCTGACGGAAAAGGTGCAGTTGATCAACCATTCGGATTCCAACGTCACGCTGGAAATTGGCGCGGACGGCTGGCCGTTTCCCATTCCCCTCGTCAAACAGGACGGGCAATGGTTCTTCGATACCGCAGCGGGCAAGGAAGAAATTCTCGCCCGCCGCATCGGCAGGGACGAAATAGGCGCGATCAATGTCTGCAACGCGTATGTGGGCGCGCAGCGCGAATATGCCGGCCAGGATCGCCTGGGGGACGGAGTGCTCGCCTACGCGCAGTTCCTGCGCAGCACGCCCGGCACCCACGACGGCCTTTTCTGGCCGACGAATCAACCGGGCGAGGAGTTGAGCCCGTTGGGACCGCTCATCGCGCAGGCCCGCGTGGAAGGTTATCAGCGCACGGCCAAAATGCTGAACGACGAGCAGGCGCCTTATCACGGCTACTATTTCAAAATCCTGACCCGCCAGGGAAAACACGCGCCGGGCGGCAAGTATAATTACATCATCAACGGCCGCATGATTGCCGGATTTGCGCTCGTCGCCTGGCCGGCCGAATGGGGCAACACGGGGGTGATGACCTTCATCGTCAATCAGCAAGGCAAGGTCCATCAAAAGAACCTCGGACCCCAGACCGCGAAAATCGCCAGGGCCATCACCACTTATGACCCGGACGACACCTGGTCGCTGGTGAAAAATTAGCCTGGAGCGCCGATAAAAGCCATGGCACGCAATTCGGCAAGGCTGGCTTTGGCCGGAATTGGATGGTCTGGCCTGTGCGTTATGATAATTGCCGTTTTAGCTGCGGGCTGTGCTCATGGGTACCGCGCCGGCGGCCGTGATGGCGCGGTTGCAGAAATTCTTCCACCAAAACCACCCATCTTTTTGGACGGCCCAATGGCCGCGCTTCTGACAAATGCGGACGGCTTCAGCGCGTATGTAGTAATGGAGGCGCGGTCGTCTTCAAATCGGGCGGCGACTGTTTCCGGCGAACTTCTCGGCCGGGGAAGCAAACTGTTTTTTGCGCCTGATGAATCCACGCCTGGCGAAAAGCGCCATCCCGGCGGCGGCATCAACTTCATTTGGGATGTGACCGCCGGCAGTGGTTATATGTTGAGCGAAGCTTTGCAGGGTTATGCCCCCATCAGTTCCGGCGTCCGGGTCACTAACGTCGTAATCGGGACAGGCACTGAAAATTCCGCGCCGGAGAAGGTCGGCGGTCACCCCTGCGAGCAGGAACAGGTGAGCGTCGCTTCAAGTGACGGTTCCGCAACGGTATTCCATATTTGGCGCGCTATGGACTTGAGGGGATTTGCTGTGCGAATCAACCCGGCAACGAACTCAACGTTCCTCTCGCTTAATTTTTCAAGTGTCCGGCTGGAAACTCCGTCGGGCGAACTGTTCCAACCACCGGATGGTTTTACGAAATATGACAGTGCCGAGGCCCTGATGAATGAGTTGATGGCAAGGCAACAGAATCTGAGGCGAAGCACGACCGACACGACGGGCAAATCCAATCAGGCCGAAGGTTGGGAAGGTGGCCAAGGCAAGCGACGCTCTCCGGCACAGATGGAAACTCAAGAATGACGCAGCCAGGAGCCGTTCCGGCAACGGCCACTCGTCCGCGGTCAACGTTTGATTCCCTTCATCCGCTCCAAATCGAAACGGAGCATTTTTCCGCAAGGAGCGGCCGTGATTTTTCTGGGCGCATCTTGACACTGCCACCGAAGCGCCGGGCTCCGCCCCGGCATCACCTGCGCGCTCATGACCACAGCCCCTGCCGATTTGGAAATCGGCGTTCCCATTCGCACGGGGTTGTTTGGTGGCGGTGTCAAGATGCGCCCGATTTTTCTTCAGCGGGAAATTGCTGGTTGCCGCCGCCGGGGAAAAGCGACACTTTAGAAAGCTTGATTATGGATTATGCCGCCGGTTCCCCATCAGCCATCGCGTCCGCTGGCGCGCCAGATCCTTTGACCTGGTTCTCCGGCATGATTGACCACTGCTGCGATTACGCCGAAGCCGCCAAGGCGCAAGGCCGGCCGATCGTGGGCATCCTGTGCGAGTTCACGCCACGCGAAATCATACTCGCCGCCGGCGCCGTGCCGGTCTGCCTGTGCGGCGGCTCGGCGGCCACGATTCCGGAGGCGGAACAATATCTGCCGGCCAATCTGTGCCCCTTGATCAAGTCCACCTTCGGGTATCACGTCAAAGGCTCGAATCCATTTTTGAACTGGTCGGACCTGGTGGTCGCCGAGACGACCTGCGACGGGAAGAAGAAGATGTTCGAGTTGATGGGCGCTACCAGGCCGATGTACGTGCTCGAACTGCCCCAGAAAGCCGATGACCCCGACGCGCTCGAACGCTGGACACACGAGGTGCGAAAACTCAAGGAACACCTGGAGCAGCGCTTCCACACGAACATCACCGATGAGAAGCTTCGCGAAGC
>Ga0116127_1001566_pt1 | contig 13206 bp, 13 predicted proteins | sample June2015DPH_16_1_FD_89731 | JGI IMG/M metagenome (GOLD analysis project Ga0116127, IMG submission 89731) | Peatland microbial communities from SPRUCE experiment site at the Marcell Experimental Forest, Minnesota, USA - June2015DPH_16_100 | ecosystem: Environmental > Terrestrial > Soil > Wetlands... | reverse complement strand
TCAATTTTCCCAGCAGTTTAATTTGTCCTCAAAGGCAAACCCCGTGATTTTGAAAGTGGATGCCACAACCGGCAGGGTGCTGTGGCGCAACGAGGGCATCGGGGCCAAATGCTTCCTTTCCGGGAAATTTATCTACGCCGCGCGCGCCGCGGAGAACCCCATGATCACTCCGGGCGAAAATCCGGTTTTGTATTTTGATTTGGACCGGCTGAGTCCGTCCGATGGACACGTGATGTGGGATTACTCGCAATCCCGTCATCCGGTGCAAATCGAAGTGCAAGAGAATCAAATCCTGCTCCACTTCCCGGGGGAATTGCAGGTCTTGAAGTTTTTCAGTCTTTAAGCCGGCGGCAAATCTCAAAAATTTATTTCATCGCCGCATAGACGCGATGCACGTCGTCGTGGTCGTCGAGGGCGTTCAAAAAATCCATGACTTCCTTGCGGGCAGCCGCGCTGACTTCGACAAAATTCTTGGCGAGATAACGGATTTCAGCAGCGATGACGTTCCAGCCGGCGGCTTTCACCGCCTTGGAAACATGGTCGAGATCCTTGATCTCCGTGAGAAACCGCGCGCCCTTCTGTCCGGCGGGCACCTCGTCGGCTTCGAGCGGTTCAATTTCCTGCGCGCCGGCTTCGATGGCGTCGGCTTCCGCGTCGCGATGGGCATCGGGATGGGTGGCTTCGACCACGCCGAGGTGATTGAAGAAAAACGCCACGCTGCCGGGCTGGCCGAGCGAGCCGGCCTTGAACAAATTGCGGATTTCCGGCGCGGTGCGGTTGCGGCTGTCGGTGAGACATTCAACGATGACCGGCACCTTGTGCGGCGCGAAACCTTCATAGACGATGGTTTCGTAATTGACCTTTTCCGTGTCGAGCCCGGCGCCCTTTCTGATGGCGCGTTCAATGGTGTCCCGGTAAACGGAAGCTTTTTTGGCTTTTTCGACGGCGACGAAGAGGCGCGGATTGAGGTCGGGGTCAGGACCGCTGAGTTTGGCCGCGACCATGATTTCGCGGACCAGTTTGGCGACCATCTGGCCTTTTTTCTGCGCGTTGATTTCGCGTCCGGCCTGTTTCCATTGTGCCCCCATAGGATTGGTAAGTGTGGAAGGATCGTCGCGTGGGTTCAATGTAAATTGCGCGGCCAGTCTGGCGCGGCTATCCAGCCCGGCACAGGGACAGCGAAGCGCCTGTTGGGAAATTTCGTCCCAGGCCGTGACTTTGATTTTTCCCGTCCCGGGGCTTGAGCTTTTCCCCGCTTTCGCATATTCGTCGCGTCATGCTCGTTGTTCATGTCCATGTTCATGTCAAGCCGGAGTGGGTGGAGGCTTTCAAACAGGCGACACTCGCCAACGCGCGCGAGAGCTTGAAAGAACCGGGCGTCGCGCGCTTCGACGCCGTCCAGCAGCAGGATGACCCGACGCGTTTTGTATTGGTGGAAGTATATCGTGATGCAAACGCCGCCGCCGCGCACAAGGAAACGAAGCATTACCCGGTCTGGCGGGATGCCGTTGCGCCGATGATGGCCGAGCCGCGCTTCAGCGTGAAGTTCAACAACCTTTTCCCCGATGACGAAAATTGGTAGCCGCGCTTGTGAAAGCGCGGAGAACCGCATTCTCACGAACGCGGCCACACGCGAACATGAAATTTGAATTTGCAATCGCCACGCGCATCGTCTTCGGTGCGGGCGCGGTCAATAATGCCGGCGCCATCGCCAGGGAATTTGGCCGCCGTGCACTCGTCGTGACCGGACGTGACGCGCGTCGCGTGGAACGGCTCCTGGCCAATCTGAAATCTGCCGGCGCGAGCGCGACAACTTTTTCCGTCGCGGGAGAGCCGGAACTGGCAACCGTGGAACAAGGCGTGAAGCTGGCGAAGGCAGAGCGTTGCGAACTGGTGATTGGTTTTGGCGGCGGCAGTGTGCTGGACGCGGCCAAGGCCATTGCCGCGATGCTGACCAACGACGGGGAACTGCTGGATTACGTCGAAATCATCGGACGCGGCCAGCCGCTGGCCAAACCGTCTGCGCCGTTCATCGCGATTCCGACAACGGCGGGCACGGGCGCGGAAGTCACGCGCAACGCGGTGCTGGCGTCGCCGGAACACAAATTGAAAGTCAGCCTGCGCAGCCCGTTGATGCTCGCCCGGGCGGCGGTGGTTGACCCTGAATTAACCTATGACTTGCCATCCGCACTCACCGCCAGCACCGGCTTGGACGCTTTAACCCAGCTCATTGAGCCATTTGTCTGCAATCGCGCAAACCCGATGACCGACGGACTATGCGTCGAGGGGCTTCGCCGTGCGGCGCGGTCGTTGCGCGTGGCGTTCAGCAAGGGGCAGGACAAGAACGCGCGGGAAGACATGGCGGTGGCGAGTTTGTTCGGCGGACTGGCTCTGGCTAACGCCGGGCTGGGCGCGGTGCATGGTTTCGCCGGGCCAATTGGCGGCAGTTTTTCCGCGCCGCACGGCGCGATTTGCGCCGCGTTGCTGCCGCACGTGATGGCGATGAATCTCCGCGCGCTGCGCCGGCGTGATCCGCACGGTGCAGCGTTGTATCGTTACGAAGAGGCGGCGTGGTGGCTCACCGGCGATCCGAAGGCCAAAGCCGACGATGGCGTGCAATGGGTTCGCGCACTCGTCACCGATTTGAAAGTTCCGCGCCTCGGCAGTTTTGGAATTCTACAAACGCACATCGCTGATTTGGTCGTCAAAGCCGCAAAAGCGAGCAGCATGAAGGCGAATCCGATTGTGCTTACGCCGGAGGAATTGACCGAAACGCTGGAACAAGCGTTGTGAAACGTAACGCGAACCGTTTCCCGCCGCGCCGGGCTTGTGATTTGCCGCGCGTGCTTTAATTTGACCGCGCAATGCAAAATGGTGTGAACGCCGCCGATTCCAATCCGCCCGCCCCTTTTTCAGAATCCCAGGAGCGAAGGATCGTCTGGCTGTTGTGCCTGCTTGCCGCGGTTCACGTTTTTGTTTTTTCGGCGGCGGCCCCGTTTTTCAACAACGTGGATGAGCAGACCCATCTCGACCTGGTGGTGAGATATTCGCAAGCCCACATTCCGCGGGCGCTGGACACGCCATGTCCGGAAGCCATGCCCTATTTCGTGATTTTCAACACGCCGGAATATCTGTGGCCGCCGGACACTTACCCGGGCGGACGGTACCCCCCTCCACCATGGACCCAGCCGATGAACAAAATCAAACCCATGTTGGCGTCGCGGGTGGCGGCGTGGCAAAATGTGAAAAATTATGAAGCGGCACAGCCGCCGCTATATTACACGCTCGCGGCTTTGTGGTGGCGCCTGGGAAAGGTGTGCGGATTTCACGACGGGCCTTTGCTGTATTGGCTCCGCTTCCTCAACATTTTCTTCGTTGTCGCGCTGGTCTGGCTGGGTTACGTGGCGGCGCGATTGGTTTTCCCGGAACGGGAATTTTTACGGCTCGGGGTTCCGGCGTTGCTCGCGTTCGTGCCGCAAACCGCGTTCTACTCGATCCAAAATGATGTTCTGTCGCCGCTGGCTTTTGGCGCGGCGTTCATTTTGCTGGTGCGATTGTTGCGCGCGGAAATTCCGGGTGTCCGGCTCGGAACATTCACCGGTCTGGCGCTCGCGGCGACGTTCCTGACCAAAATCAGCAACCTGCCCCTCCTGGCCGTGTCCGGTCTGGCGGTGCTGTTCAAAATTGGATGTCTGGCCAGGTCGGGAAAATTGCGCGCCGCCGGACCGTCGCTGGCGGTGCTGGTATTGTGCGCGGGCCTGCCGATGATGGCCTGGCTGGCGTGGTGCAAGCACACCTTCGGCGATTTCACCGGCACGGCGGCGAAAATTCAATTTCTCAACTGGACGTACAAACCGTTCCGCGAATGGTGGCAGCATCCGATTTTCACGCCGCATGGTTTGTGGACCTTTGTGTCGGGCCTCATGGCGACGTTCTGGCAGGGAGAGTTCCTCTGGCATCGCCAGCCGCTGGCGTCGCCGGTCGTGGACGCGATTTACGCAATTTCATCCGTCGGTTTCGTCGGGGTGGCCGTCATCGCCCTGCTTTCCCGTTCCTCAGATGCGATCGCATCGCAGCAACAGGCGCTTTGGTTCGGCTTCTGGAGTTTTATTGCCGCGGTGGCGTTCCTGGGATTTCTGTCCATCCTCTACGATTTCCGCGACTGCTTTTATCCGTCGGGCGCGCACCCGTATTTCACGTCGGGCCGGTTGATGCTCGGCGCGCTGATTCCATTTTTGCTGCTCTACCTTTACGGACTCGACCGCGCATTGTGCCGCGTGAAAAATAATTGGATCCGTCCGCTGGCGTTGATCGGCATGATTTTATTCATGCTGATTTCGGAAATACTCATTGACTGGCGGCTTTTCCCGAACGCCTACAACTGGTTTCACATGTGAAACAGCCGGGGTAATCCGGTTTGGTGTCCCGCCTTCAGGCGGTTGGCGCGGTGCGCTCCATAAGTATTTGCCGCCTGAAGGCGGGACACCGAATACTTCAGGTGAACGGGGTGACACCTTTTTCGTGCGCTCGGACGGTTTTTGTGATTTACTGGGCACACTCTGAACCGACTGCCGTATGGACGACACGAATTCATTGATCGAACAGCGCAAGGCCAAGCTCGCCGCGTTGCGGGCGAAGGGCATTGACCCGTTCAAAAACAATTTCACGCCCGGCGAAACCTGCCAGCATGCACGCGAGCATTACGCCGAGGGCCGCGAAGTGGCGCTCGCCGGCCGCATCACCGCACATCGCGACATGGGCAAAAGCATGTTCATGGATATCCGCGACCAGAGCGGGCGGATGCAGATTTACGCGCAGAAAAACATCCTCGGCGATGAGCAATGGAGCCTCTTCACGCACCTCGACCTTGCGGATTTCATCGGGGTGCGCGGCACGCTGTTCACCACCAAAACGAACGAGATTTCCGTCAAAATCACCGGCTTCGTCATCCTGGCCAAGGCGTTGCGTCCGCCGCCGGCCAAGTGGCATGGACTCGAAGACACGGAAATCCGCTACCGTCAGCGTTATCTCGATTTGATGGCGAACCCGGAGGTGAAGGAGCTTTTCCTGATGCGCAGCGAAATCATCCGCGAAATCCGGAATTTCCTGCACAAACGCGGCTTTGTGGAAGTCGAGACGCCGATGATGCAGGCGATTCCCGGCGGTGCGGCGGCGCAACCGTTCGTCACCAAACACAACGCGCTCGGCTGCGATTTTTATCTCCGCATTGCGCTGGAACTGCCGCTGAAACGGATGCTGGTTGGCGGCGTGGACAAGGTGTTTGAAATCGGCCGCGTCTTCCGCAACGAGGGCCTCTCGCGCAAACACAATCCCGAGTTCACGATGCTCGAGGCGTATGAAGCCTACGGTGATTATGAGAGCATGATGGACCTGGTAGAGGGGCTGGTCTGTCACGTGGCGGAAAATGTGATCGACACGCTGTTCATCGAACACAAGGACGCCGAGGGCAAGGTCGTCAAGACCATCAACCTCACCCCGCCGTGGCAGCGGGTGAGATACAAGGACCTCGTGCGCGAAAAGGCCGGCGCGGACTGGTTTGATATTTCCGCCAAGGAACGCCGCCAGCGCGCCCACGACCTCGGCGCGGAAATCGGCAAGGAATACGAGGACTTTGAAGTCACCGGCGCGGTGTTCGAAAAGTTAATCGAACCGACGCTCATCCAGCCGGTATTCGTCACGCATTTGCCGAAGGAACTCGTGCCGCTGGCCAAGCTGTCGCCCGACGACCCGACGACCGTCGAGGTGTTCGAGTGCTGCATCAACGGCCAGGAAATCGCGCCGGCTTACACCGAGCAGAACGATCCCATCGAGCAGCGCGAACGCCTTGAACACCAGGCCGGCGGCGAACAACAAAAGCTCGACGAGGATTTCCTCGTTGCGCTCGAGCACGGCATGCCGCCCGCCGGCGGCATGGGTATGGGCATTGACCGCCTGTGCATGATGTTGCTCGGCCAGGAAAGTATTCGTGACGTCATCCTGTTCCCGCAGTTGAAGCCGAAATGAGTGAATTACAACCATGTCCGATTTGCCAATTGGACTCCAAAGTTGTGAATTTGGGTGGTGGGCCAAGCGTTGAGTGCCCTCGATGTGGAAATTTTAAGGTTGGAGACGCGGCTGTCAGGCTTTTGGAAAAATTGACACCGCAACAAGCAGCTAATTTTTCTGGGTGGATTAGTGAGCATGTCGGATGTGTCTTAAACTCCACTGAAGTGGCATCTCTCTTAAATCTGCGCACGCCGTCTGTTGCAGAAAAGGCGGATAAACTACTGGCATATCTTGCAAGAGCATATCCAAAACCTGGGGGATCGCTTAATGTAAATGATCACAGCCGCCCACTAAAAAATCTTCCTTCCTATGGTAGAATTCTCTACGGAGTAGCTTGGTGTCAAGACCAGCAAGAATTTTACTATATTCTTCATAACTATTTAATAGCAGAGAAGAATTTTGTTGGTCGAGATGGAGGAAGTCTTTTCATAACTCCTGCCGGATGGGCGCATCTTGATTCTTTGCAGCAGACCAATATCCAAAGCCAAATCGGTTTCATCGCAATGTGGTTTGATGAATCAATGAGCGCTGCATGGATTGCAATTGACAAAGGAATTCGCGCTGTTGGTTATGAGCCTTTGCGGATCGATCGGAAGGAACATAACAACAAAATTGACGATGAAATTGTTGCCGGCATTCGTCGCAGTAAATTTCTCGTAGCAGATTTCACAGGCCATCGCGGCGGGGTTTATTTTGAAACCGGCTTTGCGACCGGACTTGGGCTACCAGTAATATGGCTTTGCCGAAAAGATGAATTAGAGAAAACCCATTTCGACACGCGGCAATACAATTTCATTGTTTGGGAAGCCGACAAACTGGCCGAACTTTCAAAGGCTTTGCAAAACCGGATTGAAGCAACGATTGGGCACGGGCCATTGACCGGAAACGTCGCGACGTGATCCTGTTCCCGCAGTTGAAGCCGAAATGGGGTGAGACGCATTGCTTGATTCGCGTCCGGCCTGCTGGAATACTGCGCGCGAGTGAAGCGCGCGACCACAACCAAGCCAAAATCTTTCGCGGACTACAAGCCCGATGCGAGGAATTGGATTACTCTCGCAACTGGTGAATATTATCCCGACATCCTCAAGGACGCTTGTGAATTATATAAACCCGTTCTGGTTCTGTTTGGCCAGCTTCTGAAGACATCTGAATCTTCGAGACGGCTTTTCTTTCAAATCTCGGAGCAATCCGACGGCTGGATGCGTGTCCAACTGGCGCGGGTTTTTCGCAAATACGTCAGCCCGGAGACACCCGTGGAGATGCTAAAACAGAAATCGAAGGCAAAAACTATTTGCGATCAATTCGGCAAAGGTTTTCGTCCCATCCAGAAAGTTCAGGCGGCGTTCACTTCGCGTCCTTTGCCTGACGAAGCTTTGTGCGCGGTGTTATGGGAATACAAAGACCGGGGCAAGAAAGGCTACGACCTCACCGAGAGATTCTTCTCTTTGTTCCGCTCCACGTTCCCCAATTTGCACATCAAAGGCCCGGAACGGGCCGGCAAAGATGTTTTGCTAGGTGAGGTTTTTGAGAATTATTCGAAACCCGACCGACCTGTTGATTTTGTGATCTACGATGCCAAAGAGAAAGAAGTGCTGGCAATTGGTTTAGCTCGCTATGATTCCGACCGGGGTGGCGCTCAGGAAGATGATCGCACCGGAGGCTATCATAATTGTGCCGATGAAATTCTGAACTACGCTAAGAAGCGTCATTTCCGCACAAAAGTCATTTTCATTAATGACGGGCCGGGACTTTTGCTCGGCTCGATGTGGAATGACTACGCACATTTGGAGCGCAGTCGTCCAGGGAAAATTCTCGTCGCCACTTTACGGATGATTCCAGAGCGAATTATGCGCGAGTGGCTGCTTTCCTAAATCTTCTATGGCGACAGGACTTCCCAAGACCCAATGGCAAAGCGCGCCACACGCGGCTGTCGGAAACGGCATGGTGACGAGCAACACCGATGTCCGGCTTGATTACGAAGGAAAAAAACCAGAGCGCGAGATTCTGCTGACCCCGCCGGCGAATTGCCATCGACTTTGGCCAGAGCATCGAAGTGATGATACCAATCGTCTTTATTACGGTGACAACCTGCCGATTCTGGCCACGCTGGCAAACGACCCAGCCGTCAGTGGCAAAGTTCGATTGGTTTACATTGACCCACCCTACGCCACCAAGAGCGTCTTTCAATCGCGCAATCAAGCCGACGCTTACATGGATTTGCTGGAAGGCGCACACTATCTTGAATTTCTCCGGGAGCGGCTGATTTTTTTGCGTGAATTACTGGCCGATGATGGTTCGATTTATGTCCATCTCGACGACAATATGGCTTTTCATGCCAAAGCCATCATGGACGAAGTATTTGGACGGACCAATTTTCAGAGTTGGATCACGCGCAAGAAATGCAACCCGAAGAATTACACGCGTAAAACTTACGGCAACGTAGCTGACTACATTCTTTTTTACACAAAAAGTGAAAACTATGTTTGGCATCGTCCGGTTGAATCGTGGACGGAAGACCGGGCGAACAAAGAATATCAATATATCGAAGCGGACACAGGTCGCCGCTACAAGAAAGTTCCCGTTCATGCGCCGGGAGTTCGCAATGGAGAGACCGGCCTGCCGTGGCGGGGAATGAAGCCGCCACCTGGCAAGCATTGGCAATATCCGCCACGTGTGCTTGATGAAATGGACGCGCGTGGCGAAATGTATTGGTCGCCCACGGGGAATCCGCGCCGAAAAATCTACCTTGATGAAAGTACTGGCGTGGCCGTGCAGGACATTTGGTTGGATTACCGCGACGCCCACAACCAAAACATCGCAATTTCCGGCTATCCGACAGAAAAAAATTCCAGTCTCTTAACACGAATTATCGAAGCTTCATCCAACAAAGGTGACATTGTATTGGATTGCTTTTCCGGTTCGGGAACCACGCTGCATGTTGCTTCACATCTTGGTCGGCGTTGGATTGGTGTGGACAACAGCCCTGTGGCTATTGCTGCCACGCTCCGTCGTTTCGGCAAAGGGCTTGAACTTATGGGCGATTTTGTCAATAAACCCTCATTCGCAGTCGAAGAAGAGGCATCTTCAACTATTCTTCCACTTTTCCAGACGAACAATTCACAGAAACCAGTACCGAAGGTTCGAAATCAACATCAAGCCATCAAAGACTTCACTTTGCTTTTCCAAGAACCTTATCACGGTGAATTACACGACTTGCTTGAGCAATGGAAGGTGTGGATAGGCGAAGCAAAAGTCCTCCGACTTGCCGAGACGCCGCCATCTTACAGAACTCAAACAACGAAGAGGCGTGTAATTAAAAAAACCAAGGGCGGGAAAATCACAAAGTATATTATTCACCGCCGGCGTAGGCATTGATTCGCTTCCTTTTAATTAAAAGTAATGCTCACCGTTGCCGGACTAAGCAAAGCCTTTGGCGGTCGTCAGCTTTTTGACGACGTCTCGCCTGTTCCCGCAGTTGAAGCCGAAATAACGTGCTTCCGGCATCCTGCCGGAAGTTCTGACTTTTCGTTCGTCGGCGATTTCAAATGGATCTGCCGGCAGGATGCCGGCAGCACGTTACAGCCATTGCTTCAACCGTTCACGCAGGATTTGCCGGGCGCGATACAGCCTTGATTCCACAGCTTTTGGCGTCGTTTCCAAAATCGCCGCCGCCTCAGCGATGCTGCGTTCCTCCCATTCGCACAGCACAACCGCCTCGCGCAAATCTTCCGGCAATTTGCTGACCGCCGTCCGCACCGCTTCGGCGCGTTCGGCGGTGAGCGCCTGTTCGTTCGGCGCCAAATCATTCGCCGGCAAAGTGCTGCCGAGGGTTTGCTCCGATCCGCCGGTTTCGACCTCCAGCGAGACGTTTGGATGGCGGGAGCGCCAGCGGAAGTGGTTCCGCGCCAGGTTCGCGGCGATGGTGAAGAGCCAGGTGGAAAATTTTTCGCTGGTCCGGAAACTGGCGCGGGCGCGGAAGACGCGGGCAAAAGTTTCCTGCGCGAGATCGTTCGCATCATCTTCGTTGCCGACCATGTGGCAGAGAAAATGGAACACCGGGGTCGCGTGACGCTCCATCAAATCGTTGAGCGCCGCGTCATGGCCGGTGGCCAACCGCTCCATGTCCGCCCGGTCGCGGACGTCGGCTTGCCGCGCCGACTCGTCGCGCCGGAATGAAACGGAGGCGGAAGCCTCCGGCGAAGGCTGGGCGTCAGTGGTGATGCTCATGGTCCATGGATCCGGACATGGATGATTCGGTCTGTTCGTGAAAACCGAGAGTGAAGCGCTGCATTTCGGCCAGATAACGCCGGCCCTGCTCCGGCGGCATGGTTTGGCTGACTTCAATGAAGTGCTGCAGCATCTGGGACTGGCACTGGGCGCGCAACGCGGCGAGCTCGGCCAGCTTTTGTTGGGCGACCGGATTGACGTTGGTTGTAGAGTTTACCCCGACATGCGTGTCGGGGCCCAACGCCGTTTCAAGTTCCGATTTTTTGGCGGCGATTTTGGCGCACATTTCGGCGCATTTTGGCAGGTAACCCTCGTGCAGTTTCTGGATGCGCGACATCTCGGCGTCGCCCAGATGAAATTCGTCCCGCAGCCAGCTCAAGTCGTCCGCCGAACGCGTCATCCGGCACGCGCGCTGGCCGGCGAAATAGGAACCGCCGAACAGCGCGACGCCCAAAACCAGCGCGCCCAGCAGAATGACGAGCGAACGGTTCATGCCATCAACGCAGTAAATTGGGAGCAACCACCGCGAGGTATCGCGCTTGGGCGTCCTGGTGCGCCATTTGATTGCCATTGCGCACGCCGAGCAGCGCACCGGCGACTATCAGCACGGTGGCGGTGGCCAAGGCAAATCGCGGACGCAGCACCAGTGTTACCAGCGCATCCAGCCAGGCAATGCCACCGGGGGACCTGGCCGGGGCTGCGGCTTCCTCGATGCGCCGCCAGACTCCTTCCCGAAAGCGCGGCAGCAGCGCGGGCGAGACCCGTGATTCGCGTAGGAGTGCACTGAGTTTGGGATCCCTCGCTTCGGCGAAGCCTGGGTCAGGGTTGATATTTTCTTTTTCTTTGTTCATCGGTTCAAGGGCGGCGGAGATTTTGTCCGCCGCCCGTAGTTTACGGTTTTTTTCAGGCCGGGACAACCCGGTTGATGATTAGCGCGCCGTGTTGTCGGCCATGGCGGTCTTGCAGCAGCCCGACATGCCGGCGGGATTCGCGGCGCAGGCTTGAATGGCCTTGGGACTGGCAATCATCTTGTGGCATTCCATGACGGGATTCACGTCGTTGGCTACGCTGGCCACGGTGGTGGTCTGGTTGCCGGACGCGCGGGGCGAGACAGCTTGAGCCGTAAATGCCGGTTGGGCCGCCGTAATGCCGAGGACAACCTTGAACTGGTTGCCGGTGGCGCGCGGCGAAAGCAGGGTGGTGCCGGCATTGACGTTGAGGGTGATTGCAGCCAGGGCGGCCACGCCGATGGTCATAAGGAGGATTCGAGTTTTCATATTTTATTTTTCAATTTTTGGCCGGCGCTTCATTGCGCCGCCGAATGGTTGTATTTGCATTACCCCGGCGCGCGGAAAATCCCGCAAAAGTTTTTTGAGGGGATTTGGGAAACCTGGTGTATAATGGGTGTCATCAAGCTGACATTAACTATGAAAACATTGAAAATGCTTAGGGTTCTTACGCTGACGGTTCCATTTCTCGCCTTGCCGCTGGCCAGCGTGTCGGCCGACACAAATTCGGCGGCGGCCACACCGCCCAAGCCGGACCAACTGACCACCTGCCCCGTGTCCGGCGAAAAGCTCGGCGAGATGGGCAAACCGTACGTCTTTGTCTATCAGGACCAGGAGGTCAAATTGTGCTGCTCGGGCTGCAAAAAGGATTTCGACAAGGACCCGGCCAAATACCTGAAGAAAATCCAGGACGCCGCAGCCGCCAAAAAGTGATTTGAACCCGCTGCCTTGCGCGCGGATAAATTTGTGAAACGGTTCTCCGCCATTTTGTTCAGCTCCTTGCTGGTGTGGGCGCAATTGCCGGCCGCGCCAATGCCGGCGTGCTCCCAGCAACCGGTCCGCGCCTGCTGCCATTGCGGCGGCAAAATGAGTTGCTGTGCTGCGCAACCCGTGTCTGGTTCGCAGTCCGCGCCCGCAGTTCCCGCGCCATCCGGCATTCAAAACCAATTTTTGCTTCCCGCTCCGGCCCTGATGGTTTGGGCCTTGCCCGAAAATGAAGCGGGTTCGATTTTTTCCGCCTTCGTGTCGCCGTTGACGGCATCCGGCACGCCGCTTTACGCGCGGCATTGCGCCCGGCTCATCTGACTCCTACCCTCTGAATGCCCGCAGTGTGTCCCAGGCCGGACACCGCGGCCTTCGTTTGTTCCACGGATTTTTGTGCCCGTGAATCAACTGAAAATTTACCCGTCGGCGCACAAACAACGGCAACTGAAACTGAAGACAACTGAAAATTTATGAAAACGAAAACAATTTTAATCATCGCCCTGGTCGCGGCAATTGCCGGCACTGGCGCATGGTGGATGGTTTTCCATCGGGCACCATCCCCACCCGGCGCCACGGTGTCCGCCGGGCGAAAAATCCTTTATTACCAGAGCGCAATGCATCCGTGGATCAAATCGGACCAGCCGGGCAAATGCCCGATTTGCGGCATGGATTTGGTGCCGATTTATGCCGATGAAGCCGGCACGAACGCCACCGGCGGGATCACGCTCAATGCTGCCAGCGCCAGCACCATCCACGTCCAGACCGATGTGGTGGAACGCCGCACGTTGCGCCACACGTTGCGCGTTGCCGGCACCGTCAGCGTGAATTCCTGGACGACGGCGTGGTTCATCTTCGACGCCTATCAGCGCGACCTGCCGTGGTTCAAGGTCGGCCAGACCGTTGAAATCACCGTGCCGTCCATGCCGGGCAAAATCTACACCGCGCAGATCAAACGGCACGGCGTGCAGCCGTATGCGGACGCAAAATTCGACGAGACCACGGACAGCACCAAGGTGCGGGCGGAACTTTCCAATCCCGGCGTCGGGGCCGGTGATTTTGGGGCGGGCAAATTGTTCAACAACTTTTACGCCGAAGGCCGCGTGCTCGCCGACGCGCCGGAAGTTTTGACCGTGCCGCGCAG
>Ga0116127_1001565_pt1 | contig 13212 bp, 6 predicted proteins | sample June2015DPH_16_1_FD_89731 | JGI IMG/M metagenome (GOLD analysis project Ga0116127, IMG submission 89731) | Peatland microbial communities from SPRUCE experiment site at the Marcell Experimental Forest, Minnesota, USA - June2015DPH_16_100 | ecosystem: Environmental > Terrestrial > Soil > Wetlands... | reverse complement strand
TTTCAATTGCGTCTGCGCCCACTTGAGCGCCTCTTCAGCCACCCGGACGTTCTCGCGGTAGTAAAGGAGATCCCAATACTGGTTCACGACAGTCTGGAGGGTATTCATGACGTTCTGCCGGAACACAACGTCAGCCACCTTGATGTCGTTCTTCGCGATGCGCAAGTTCGCAGCATTAGCGCGGTAGCCGAAGCCATTCAGGAGGTTCTGGCTCAAAGTAATTCCGAGGGACGAAGGGACCTCGGGGTTCACTAACGCCGTCAGGGCGCTGGTGGTGGTGCGATATCCGTACACTCCGGCAACGATACTGGTCCCTGTCATAAAGCCCTGGCCGTAATAGGCCTGGTAAGTGTTATAGGTCGAGTTTACGGAGGCAAGGCCGGTGAGGACGGTTGTTCCAAGGGGCGTGGTGCTCTGGTTCCAACCCGTAGAGAACGCGACAAAGGGATCGCAGCAGCCGACAGAACCCAAATTAGTGGGGCCGCCGGCATAGCCTGCGCCGCCCGCGCCGCCACTACTTCCACCTCCTCCGCTGCTCGAACTCGAGCCAATGGCCCCGGCATACAGCGCAGTCGATATCGTTGCGCCCGTCACGCCGCGCGCCGCCGCACCCGCCCTGGTACGGAGATAATCCGCCTGCGCTATAGGTATCTGGAACCGCGCGACATCGATATCCAGATTGTTTTCGAGTGCCAGCGCAATCGTATCCTGAAGGGACAGCCAGAGCTTCCCGTCGCGAATGAGGTCTTTCAGCCGCGGAGAGTTCTCCAGTCCCGCTTGGGGAACACGGAGGGGCACGAAGGAATCGAAAATATTCGGAAATGCGTGGGTCCTGGTATAGTCATGGCCCATCAGGGTCTGGCCCGCTATCGGGGTCGGGGCAGCAGCCTGTTGACCCCAGACCGCGGTAGTTTGAATTAAAGTAGCCAGGACCCCTACCCCCAGGATGAAGGCCAGACTACGGATTGTTAGCAGCTTCATAACGATTTGCGCTCCTTTCACGCTTTGATTCATTAATACGTCGCCAGCAAGCCATAAGTTTCGTGAGATAATCTCCCAGTATAACGAAAAACGCCCCCTGTAGCCGCGATTCTGCTTGGCCAAAGGAGATTCGCGGCGAAGCACCGGGCATTCTGACCTTGTGGCGGAGGACGAGCTTTCAGCCGTCAGCTCTCAGCTATCAGCAAACAGCCCAACGGTTTTTGTTTAGCTGACCGCTGACGGCTGAAAGCTGACACCTGGCACCTGACACCTATTCATACCGCAGCGCCACCATTGGATCAACCTTGGTCGCGCGTCGCGCGGGGATGTAGGTCGCGAGCAGCGCCACACCAGCCAGTGCCAATGCGACTACCGCAAACGTGATGGGATCCGTAGGACGCACGCCATAGAGGAAGCTCGACAAGAAGCGCGTCAAAGCCATCGCGCCCGCCAGGCCGATCCCAAGGCCAATCCCGGTCAGCAACATCCCCTGCCCTACCACCAGGCGAAGCACATCGAACTGCGCAGCGCCCAGCGCCAAACGAACTCCGACTTCGTGGGTTCGCTGGCTGACAGAGTAGGAAACGACGCCGTAGATGCCGACCGAAGCCAACGCCAAGGCCAGGGCCGCGAACACACCCATAAGCAGGGTGAAGATGCGCGGCTGTGCCACCGAGTCCGCGAGCACCTGCTCCATCGTCCGGATGTTCGATACCGGCTGATCCCTGTTGACCGACCACACCGCCTGTTCGACAAGGCCGACCAGCTTCAGGGGGTCACCGGCGCTGCGAACGATGAGGGTACGGTAAGGCCAAGAGACCGGGTCCTGAAGATAGGAGAGGTAAACCTCCGGGCGGGGCTCCGATGCTTGCCCGAGTTGCCGGACGTTTCCCACTACGCCGACGATAGAGAAGAAGGATTTGCCGTCCATCGTGATCTGCTTGCCTAGCGGATCCTCGTCGGGCCAGAAGCGTCGCACCATCGCCTGATTGATCAGGACAACGCCCGGCGCGGCCTCCGTATCGTGATCGGTAAAATCACGGCCGCGCATGAAGGGAATACGCAGCGTCTTGAAGTAGCCCGGGCCTACGACGTTGAAGGAGGCCTCGCGCGGCTTTCCTGGCCCTGGCTCAGGCTGACCCACGATACTGAAGCTATCTTGGTCGGAGTCTCCGCTCAAGGGAAGGGTTGTAGCCCAAGAGGCGGATTTGACCCCGGGCAGAGTACGAACACGCTCGGCCACTTGCCGCAAGAAGTCGGTGCGCACGTGGGGCTGGGCGTACTTTGACTCGTAAAGCGAGAAGTCAAGCGCCAGGACATTGCGGGTATCCACACCCGTTTCGACGCGGCTGAGGAGCAGAAAGCTCCTGATCATGAGGCCTGCGCCCACCAGAAGCACCAGGGCCAAGGCCACCTCGGAAACCACGAGCAGGCTCCGCAACTGAACCGGCCGCAGGCTCCCAGCTATACCCCTGCTTCCCTCTTTGAGCGATTCGTTCAGCTCCACGCGCGACGCCGCCAGCGCCGGAGCCAATCCGAAGATAACCCCCGTAAGGAGAGAAACCAGGAAGGCAAACCCAAGCACCCAGCCGTCGATGCCAATGTTCTCGAGGCGCGGGATGGGGAGATCATTTTTCATTAGGGCTACCAGAACATCGACTCCCCAGACGGCCAATAGCAGGCCGAGGGCTCCACCCAGAAGGCTCAGTAAGGCGCTCTCGGTGAGCAACTGCTGCACAAGCCGCCTCCGGCCAGCGCCCAGCGCGACCCGAACGGCAAGCTCCCTCGCCCGCGCCGTGGTTCGGCCCAGCATGAGGTTTGCGCAGTTGGCGCAAGCGATCAGCAAGACCAGGCCCACCGCGCAAACAAAGACCAGGAAGGCAGGCCGCAGGTTGCCGACAACCCTTTCCTGAAGCGGGAGGAGGTTCACGCCTTGCCCCTTGTTAGAGCGCGGATACTGCTGCTCGAGCCGATAGGAGATCGTATCCATCTCCACCTGTGCTTCCCGCAGGTTGATGCCAGGCTTCAGGCGGCCCACCGCCCAGAGCCATCCGTGGCTCCGATTCGCATCGGGCACCAGCGGTGTGTAAAGCAACGCGCGCTCGTTGGGGGGAAATCCGAAGCGGGGCGGCATGATGCCAATAACGGTGTAGATCTCGTCGTTGAGCTTCAGTGTTCTACCCACCAAGCCAGGATCACTGCCGAAGAGCCGCCGCCACACCCCATCGCTTACCAGGACCACGTGATTCTTGCCCGGCTGGTATTCCTCAGGCAGGAAGGCGCGGCCCAGCGCAGGCTTCTCGTTAAGCAGGGGGAGAAGGTCCTCGGAGACGCGGACGCTGCGAATCCGCTCCGGCTGGGTGACGCCACTCAGGTCGTAGTACTGGGCGCGGTAGGCGGCCAGGCCGCTGAAGACATGATTCTGCGCCCGCCAGTCCGCGAAGTCCGGGTACGAGGTGACATCAACCTTGATGCCTCGGACTCGGTTAGTCGCGGCCACGAACACCAATCGGCCCGGGTCCTTGTAGGCCAGCGGGCGCAGGAACACCCCATTCACAAGGCTGAAAATGGCGATGTTGGCCCCGATGCCCAGCGCCAGCGTCAGCGCGGCCGCGGCCGTGAAGCCGGGGCTGCGGCGCAACTGGCGAATCCCGTAGCGAACGTCTTGTAACAGTGTACCCGTTGGAGACCTCCTCACTTCGCAAGCTGTCAGCCGTCAGCTTTCACGGAATAGGGAACAGGGAATAGGGAGCGGGGAATAGCGAACAGGACCCCGAAACCTGTTCCCTCTTCCCTGTTCCGTCTTCCCCGTTCCCTCTTCCCTGCTCCGTCTTCCCTGTTCCCTATTCCCTATTCCCTGTTCCCTATAACCCGACACCCGGCACCCGACACCTGACACCTACTCGTAGCGTAGCGCCACCATGGGATCGACCTTGGTCGCTCGGCGCGCGGGAAGATAACAGGCCAGCAGCGCCGCGGCCATAAGCAGTAGCGAGACGCAGGAGAACGTTATCGGGTCATAGGGCCTGATTCCGATATCTGCCAACTCGTGTCCCAGGAGCCTTCCGAACGCAAACGCCCCCGCCAAGCCCACGACCACCCCACTTAGAATGAGGACCAGCGCATCCTTCACCACCAACTGCATAACGTCGCGCGGGCGTGCTCCCAGCGACATTCGGACGCCAATCTCGTGTGTGCGCTGCGCCACGACATAACTCATAACGCTGTAAACCCCGGCAGAGGCCAGGACCAGAGCGAGCACGGCGAAGGCCACAACCATCTCCACCATGGCAAACGGCCCGGCCAATTCATCGGACACCATCTGCTCCAGCGTCCGCATATCCTCGACCGGTTGATCCTTGTCCACCGCCCAGAGGGCGCGCTTCAGGGGCTCCTCCAAACCCAGCGGAGGCGTCAACGTGCGCACCACAAACGTCATTGCGCGTTCAGGATGCTGCGCACAGGGCAGGTAGACACCGGGCAAAGGCGCCTTGCGCGCGTCAATGACGACGTCCCCCACCACACCCACGACCGTAATCCAAGGTTGTTCGGGGCCGAGGCCTTCCAAACGCAACCTCCTCCCGATGGGGTCTTCGCCGCGCCAGGAGCGCGCCAGGGTTTCGTTGATCAATGCCACACGCGCGGCTCCGGCCGTGTCCTGCTCCGTCAACACTTGGCCGCGGCGCTGCGGGATCCGCAGCGCGGGGAAATAGCCCGGACTTACCTTGAACACAATGGCAGAGGCCCGCGCCTCCGCACCCGATCCACCCTCGAGGCTAACAGGCTTGAGCGCCGACCATTGCTCCTTAAGAATGGGCAGACGGTTCACGACCCCAACCGATTCCACTCCAGGGATGGTTTGAGCGCCTTCCAAAACCCTGCGATAAAACGCCGCCACGTCCGAGTCGCGGGAATAGGCGGATTCTGACAAAGAAACCGTCATGGTCAGCAGGTTCTTCATGTCGAATGACGGCCGCTGACTGCCCAACAAGAGCATGAGGCGGATGAGTAGGCCACCGAGGCCCAACAGCGCCACGGCAAGACCGACCTCTGAAACCACCAAGTACTCGCGCAGCCGATGCGAACCGCCCGCCCTCGAGCCTCGCCTGCCTTCCTTGAGAGTTTCGTTGAGGTCCAGCTTGGAGCCGTAGAGCGCCGGCGCCAAACCAAACAAGAGAGGCGTCAGCAGACAGAGGAGTAGGGCGAAGCCGAGAACCCGTGCGTCCAGGGAGAGCGCGCCAGGAGAACCATTCATGACGGTGGGAAACAGTGAGCGGAGGATGCCCATTCCCCAGACCCCAAGCAAGAGGCCAAAAGCACCCGCCAGCAGGGCGAGCCCCAGGTTTTCGGTGAGAAGTTGGCGGACGAGACGGAGTCGCCCAGCGCCCATGGCAGCCCGCACAGCCATTTCCTTCTCGCGCACCGAGGCGCGGGCCAGGAGGAGGTTGGCCACATTCGCGCAGGCAATCAGCAGCACCAAAACCACCGGGCCCATGATGAAAACCAGTCCCAATCCGAGCTTCTTATTGATCTCATCCTGAAGCAGGACAACCTGAACATCCCAGCCCTTATTCGTGCTGGGAAAGGCCTGGGCCAAGCGGCGGGCGAGGTTGTTCATCTCCGCCTGTGCCTGCTCTTTGCCGACCCCGGGTTTCAACCGCCCAATCACCATCACCTCACGCACGCCGCGGCTCAGCGCGCTGGAGCCTAAATCGAGCGGAACCCACAGGTCGACGTTGCCATTAAACAACCGAAAACCCTCGGGCATCACCCCGATGACGGTGTAGCTTTCGCGGTCCAGTGTGATGTTGTGCCCGAGAACCCTCGGATCAGCCCCGAAACTGCCTTGCCACAACCCGTGGCTCAGGATGACCACCCGCGCTTTGCCGCCCTTAGACTCTTCGGGCAGGAAGTTACGACCAATCGCCGGCTGCACGCCCAGGACGTGGAAATAGTTGAAGGACACTCGGTTGCCCTCGAGACGCTGCGGCTCAGCCACATTGGTGAGGTGGAAGGATTGCCCTGCAAAAGCGGCGAGATCTTCGAAAACCCGGTTCTGCTGCCGATAATCAAGAAAGTCAGGAATGGACAGGCTGTTCCTACCGCCAAGTGAGTTGTTCGAGGTCCAGAGATTAACAATCTGATCCTGGTCCTTAATAGGGAAACGCAGGTTGAGGACCGCATCCAGAAGGCTGAAAATGGCGGTATTTACGCCGATGCCAAGACCCAATGTCACCACCATCACCGCCGCAATGCCAGGGTTCCGCGCCAGCATGCGCAAGCCGTAGCGCAAGTCGTGGAGCAGATTGCTCATCGTGTTCCTCCTCAGTGGCTAGTGGTTAGTGGCTAGTGGCTAGTTTAAAGGGGCAACGGGTAACGGTTACAGTCTAAAGCCTTCCAGCCATCAGCGCCTGGCCACTAGTCACTCAGCTCTGATCTTCCTTAGCCTCCGTCCCTTACCCTTTACCCTTTCTGACTAGCCACTGACCACTAACCACTAGCCACTGAGGTTGGGCGCGTGCTTCCTCCGTGCCTGCCATTCCTCGCTGGAGAAAATTCGGGGGCCGACCTGAATGAGGCGCGGCAGCATATTATAGACGGATACGGCCTCCCACTTAGACCCGTTGCGGGTCCGAAGGCCGGTACAGTTAAGCTCGTCCGCGACCTTCGAGAAAGGATAATCCTGAACAATGCAGTCCAGCATGCGAATGAGAACCTGGGTCTCAGCGGGATTCTCGACGAGGTGCGCGCAGTCATCCCCCACGCGCAAGCCATAGGGCACGTCCTCGATGATGCGGGGCGGCTCCTTCTCGTCTGCTTCGACTTCGTGTTCCCACTCCACGGCCACCAATTTCCATCCGGCCTCCGCCCTCTGCTTGACGTACCCCGGCTCCAGCGGCTTGCTCAAAACCTCACGTATTCGCTCTTGCTTAGCCATGATTCCTCCTTCATTCGTGAGCTGTCAGCTTTCAGCTCTCAGCTCTCAGCAAGCAGCCCATCGGCTTTTCCTCTGCTGACCGCTGACGGCTGAAAGCTGAGAGCTTCGTTCGAGCCTGATTGTGTGCGAGAATACTTCATACGATTTGACATCGTGATGTCCAAAGCGTAGCATCAAGATGTGAGAACAACATTAACTCTCGACGATGATGTTGCCGCCAAACTGCGCGCGGAAGCGCGCCGGTCCGGCGAACCCTTCAAGCAGATCGTGAACCGCGTTCTGCGCACCGGTCTAAACGTTCGATCTCTGGCCGCTTCGGCTCCACCCTTCAAGGTCAAGGCACGAGCCTTGGGAAGCAAGGGCTTCAACTACGACAAAGTTTGGGAACTCATCGAGCAAATTGAAGGGCCCTTCTACCGATGATTCTCATCGATGCCAATCTCCTGCTCTATTCTTCCGACACTGCTTCGGTTCATCACCAGACAGCTCGCCGCTGGCTCGAAAGAACTCTTTCTGAACCGGAACCAGTTGGGCTCGCGTGGGTGGCGCTCCTCGCTTTCCTGCGCGTTGGTACAAACCCGCGACTCCGTAAAGATGCCCTTTCCTTTGCTGAGGCCGCAGCCATTGTTGCGGACTGGCTCGAACGTCCCATGGTTACCCTCCTGAATCCTGGCGAAAGGCATTGGGAGATTCTGTGCGACTTGATGACTAAGGGACAAGCCCATGGGTCACTTATCATGGACGCCCACTTGGCGGCGTTAGCCATCGAGCACGGGGCGATCCTCGCCACCAGCGATCGGGACTTCACACGCTTCCCCGGCCTGAAATTCTTTAATCCACTCGACAAGCTCTGATTCCCCTCTCGCCAACCACTCAATCTACAAATCACCCGATCACCCGATAACTCAATTCAACTTTCAGCCACTGCGCCAACCACCCCGCCCTGCGGGCTCACCTCCTTAGCCAGGAGGGGACTCGGGGGTGGTGCTGAGTGCTGATAGCTGACCGCTGACAGCTTTACTCATACCTCAGCGCCACCATGGGATCGACCTTCGTCGCGCGGCGCGCGGGGATGTAAGACGCAAGAAGCGCGACACCCGCGAGCAAGAGGGAGACGGCGAGGAAGGTCGCAGGGTCTCTGGGGCGAACGCCGTAGAGCAGGCTGGACACAAAGCGCGTCAGCATGAGCGCCCCGACGATGCCCATCCCCACGCCGATCAAGGTCAGCTTGAATCCCTGTCCCACGATGAGCTTGAGCACATCACTTCGGCTCGCTCCGAGGGCCGTACGGATGCCAACCTCGTGCGTCCGCTGCTCGACGCTGTACGACATCACGCCGTAGATGCCCACTGCCGCCAGGAGCAGCGCGATGGCTGCGAACACGCCCAGCAGAAGCAGATTGAAGTTCTGCCGCGCCGTCGAGTTCAGGCTCACCTGTTCCATGGTGCGCACGCGCGTCGCCGGCAATGGGCTATCGCCGGCCAACAACGCTTCCTGAACGGCCTGGCTGACGCTGGTGGGAGCGATTCCCGGCTTCGTGCGGACGACCACGCCGGCAAGCTGCAGTCCGTTCACCAGCTTCATCGCTCCGTCAGGAATCTGCGATTGCAACTGGTACATTAGCGGCGGAGGATCGTTGTCGAGTCCGTTCTCTCGCACGTTGCCCACCACGCCGACTATCTCCGTGGAGCCCTCCTCGAAATCGGGACCGAGCCCAGCACCGATCAAGATCGCCTGACCCACGGGGTCCGCGTTCGGCCAAAACTTTCTTGCCATCGCTTCATTGATCACCACGGTCTGCGCCGGCTCCCGGTCTCGAAACAACCGTCCTGAGCGCAGCGGAATCCGCAAGGCGTCGAAGTAATGCGCCGAAACGAAGCGCCACTGCACGTCGCCGGTGAACTTATAACCCTCCAATGGAGGACGTCCGGGGATGTTGAAAATCATGTCGATGCCGTCCTCGAAGGGCAGGTTATTCGCCATCGCCGCAGCTTCCACACCCGGCGTCCGCTCCACACGTTCCACCCATTGCCGGGCCATGCGATCCACAATGCTTGCGCGGGCAAGCTTCGGGCCAGCCAGGGAGACCTTCATGGTCAGCAGGTTCCGCGAGTCGAATCCTGGTTCCACGTTGTGCAGCGCGGCAAAACTGCGGATCAGTAGCACGGCTCCACACAAGAGGATGACAGCGATCGCCACCTCTGCCGACACCAGAATGCCGCGTGCACGGTTGTGTTGCAGGCCGGCGCTGGTGTGGCCGCCGGACTCCTTGAGCAAGGACGTGAGATCCGCCCGCGAGACCTGGATCGACGGCACGAGTCCGAAGAGTATTCCAGTGAGCAGGGAGAGCAGGACCGTGAACCCGGCCACCCAGGGATTCAACGCCGGGATGGCGGCCATCTCATCGACGCGCGGCAGGTCCCCCGGCGTCAGGGTAAGCAGCGCTCGCACTCCCCATGACCCCAACGCCAAGCCGAACACCCCGCCGGTCAAGGCTAGCAGCAAGCTCTCGGTAAGCAATTGCCGCACGATCCGCCCCCGCCCCGCCCCGATTGCGGTGCGAATCGCTATTTCTTTTTGCCGTCCGGCGGCCCGTGCCAGCAGCAGATTCGCCACGTTGGCACACGCAATCAGCAGCAGAAGACCCACGGCCCCCAGCAGGATCAGCAGCGCGGGCCGGATGTCGCCCGTAATCACCTGCTGCATCAGGGTCACCTGGAGCTTGTCATCGTTGCCCACTTGGTCCGCATGCGTTTGAACGTACCGCTTTCCGATGACAGACATCTGCGCATTGGCCTCCGCGAGCGTGGCGCCGCTGGGCAGCCGCCCGGAGACCATCAGAATGTGTGCCTGATTCGTGTTATTCGGGTCGGCCTGCAACGGCATCCAAACATCCGCGGCAGGATACGGCTGAAAACTCGGCGACAGGATACCAAGGAGTGTGTAGGGTGCGCCGCCCAATGTTATCGTCTTGCCCAGTATCGAAGGATCACCGCCGAACCGCCGCTGCCACAAACCATAACTCACGAGCAGCACTTGCGGCCCACCCCGCCGGTCCTCCTCCGCGCTGAACGTGCGCCCGAGGATCGGCTTCGCCCCAAACAGCCGGAAATAATTCCGCGAGACGTGAAGCCCTTGCACAAGCTCCGGCCTGTCTCCGCCACTCAGATTGAGGCCGCTCCCGATGAAATCGTAAGCCGCCAAGTCCTCGAAGAGCGAGTTGTTTTGCTGCCAATAGGTGAACATCGGTACGGAGTCCGTACCGCCGCCTCGTCGTGCGATGTTCACAATCCGACCCGATTCTGGGTATGGCAACGGATGCAGCAGCACGGTATTGATTACCGTAAAGAGGGCTGTGTTCGCGCCGATGCCCAGGGCGAGCGTGGCCAGCACGGCCAGGGTGAACCCCGGACTTTTGACGAAAACACGGCAGCCCTGTCGCAAGTCGTCAAGCAAAGAGATCATCGTGTTCCCCCTCAACGGGCAAGTGGCTAGTGGTTAGTGGTTAGCGGCTAGACGTGCCGCGAGCTTCCCACGCAAAGAGGCTATCATCTTCTTCAGCTCGGCGATCGTTGCCACACTTCCCTATCTCACCGTTTCCGGTCATATCGTTCCTCCACGGACCGCAGGTTGCTACTGGCCACTAACCACTAGCAACTAGCCACTAACCACTGCTTTACTCATACCGCAGCGCCACCAGGGGATCGACCTTGGTCGCCCGCCGCGCAGGAATGTAGCACGCCGCAAGGGACACCAGTACCAATAGAGCCGCAACCCCGGTGAAGCTGAGCGGGTCATGGGCGCTGACCCCGAAGAGCATGTTCGCCATCAGGCGCGTCAGCCCGAACGCGGCCACAAGACCGGTGGCAACACCCACGAGCGCCATCTTCGCCCCTTCCCCAAGAACCATCCGCAACACATCCCGCCGCTCGGCGCCGAGCGCCATGCGGATGCCGATTTCATGAGTCCGCTGGCCGGCGAGATAGGAGATCACGCCGTAGATTCCGACACATGACATGACCAGGGCGAGCGCGGCGAAAACCCCGAGGAGAATCATTGAGAAACGCCGTGCGGCAAGCGAATCTGCAATGATTCTGTCCATGGTCTGGGTGTTGTACATCACCTGCTGGGTGTTGATCTGGTCCAGGGCGTGGCGAATCGAGCCGACTTGAGCGAGAGGCGACCCTGCGGTTCGGACTACGAATCCCGTATTGGCGGACAGCAGGGGCACGAACTGGTCCGGAATTTGCGCCATGTTGAAATAGCATTGTGCTTGGACAGGTGAGGCGGGGTCCTCATCGAGTCCCCATTGCTTTACATGCCCAACCACGCCGACAATTTCAGCCGTGACGTTGAAGATATTGAAGCTGACACGCTTGCCGATGGGGTCCTGTCCGCCGAAATAGAGCCCAGCAAAGCGATCGTCGATGACGGTGACAAACGGAGAATGCTCGTTATCCGCCGATGAGAGGAAACGGCCGCGCTTGAGCGGAGTCCTCATAACGTTCAGATAGTCCGGCTGGACGAGGTAAAACAGCGTCGTTTTCATTTCGGCTTGGGTCGAAGGTTTGGGTTGACCCTCGAGCCAGAACGGCAGCTCGGAATCGCTCTGCGTGGGCATGGAGGCCACGGTGAGTGAGGCGCCAACGACCCCAGGAATGGTATGGAGGCCATCCTCCATCCTACGCCACGCGGCCCGAATGGCGGACGGGGAGCTGAGGGGTGGAAACGAACTATAGAAGGTCAACACATTGTGGGGATTGAATCCGGGATCGATACGCCAGAGCTTGGCGAGACTGCGAATCATCAGTCCCGCGCCAGCCAGCAGGATGAGCGCGAGCGCCATTTCCACGACCACGAAAACGCTCTGGGCGCGATGCCGGGCGCCGCTCAGCCCGCGCCCTCCCTCCTTGAGAGTCCCATGAAGATCGGCCCGCGAGGCCTTCAGCGCCGGCGCCAAGCCGAACAAAATTCCTGCCAGCACAGAAGCGGCGAGCATGAACAACAGCACGCGCGCGTCGAGATGGACTTCCTCGGCTCGTGGCAATGCCTCCGGCAGCACCTTCAGGGCCGCCTGAGTTCCCCAGGAAGCCACCAGCAAACCAAGACCACCGCCGGCGAGCGCGAGCAGGAGGCTTTCGGTCAGGAGTTGCCGCACCACCCGGCCCCGGTTTGCGCCCAGCGCGGCACGGATGGCGAACTCGTGGGTACGTCCCGTCGAGCGCACAAGTAAGAGATTAGCGACATTCACGCAGGCGATCAGGAGAACAAATCCTACCGCGGCCAATAGCACAACCAAGAACGGCTGGATATCGCCGACCATGTTCTGCCTCAACGGGATCAGCGTAATGCCCGTATCTTTGTCGGCCTCAGGATATTCCTCGGCCAGATGCCGCCCGAGCGCATCCATGTGGGCTTTCGCCTGCTCGAAGGTGACACCGGCCTTGAGTCTTCCGACCGCGTCCATGCCCATGCCAGTCCGGCGGTCGCGAAAGGTAGTGTCGTTCCACTGGCCGATCGGAACGTATACATCACTGCGATGGAAGCCATTGCCGGTGTAATGGAAGTCGACCGGGATCACACCGACGATGGTGTACACTGTACCGTTGAGGGTGAGCGACTTTCCCAGTGCCTCCGGCGAAGAAGCAAATTTGCGATTCCACAAGCCGCCGCTGATCAGAACTACCGGCGCCGCGCCCACTTGATCCTCTTCAGGACGAAACGGCCGGCCGATGACCGGCTTCACGCCAAGCAAGGGGAAGAAGCTGGCGGAGACCATCTCCGCCGGCAAACGTTCGGGCTCACCCATGCCCGTCAGGTTGAAGTCGTCATTCCGATAAGCGGCAAGCGCGGAAAACGAGCGATTATCCCGCACCCAGTCCAGGAAGTTGGGATAAGAAATGCTAGATCTGGTGAAGTTGGGATCGCGCGAGTAGAGCGCCACCAGCCGGTCGGGCTGCCAGTAAGGCAGCGGATTGAGCAGCACTCCGTTCACCACGGAGAAGATCGCGGTGTTCGCCCCGATGCCGAGCGCCAGGGTAATAATCGCCACCGCCGTGAAGCCGGGACTCTTGGCCAGCATCCGCAAGCCGTAGCGCAAATCCTGAATGAGAGTTGTCATAACGCATCCTTCCTTGTACCCTGCCATTGCCGACTGCCGATTGTCGTTTGCCGATCGATCCGAAGAGTCGAAACTTGCAACTGGAAACTCGAAAATCGGCTCGCGAGTTTCGCATTTCGATTTTCCAGTTTCGAGGTCCGGTCTTTGCGAGTCAATCGACAACCGTCAATCG
>Ga0116127_1001562_pt1 | contig 13275 bp, 8 predicted proteins | sample June2015DPH_16_1_FD_89731 | JGI IMG/M metagenome (GOLD analysis project Ga0116127, IMG submission 89731) | Peatland microbial communities from SPRUCE experiment site at the Marcell Experimental Forest, Minnesota, USA - June2015DPH_16_100 | ecosystem: Environmental > Terrestrial > Soil > Wetlands... | reverse complement strand
TTCTGACATCTCGGTTGCCGTTCGCTTACAACATTGGATTTTATTCCTTTCGACCAATTGCCGTCAAAAGTATTCAAGCAAAGCTGCATCTGAAATAAATGGCGCCCCCGCCCGGAATTGAACTGGGATACGCGGTTTAGGAAACCGCTGCTCTATCCATTTGAGCTACGGGAGCATACGCCAAAGACAGGGTGGCTGTGAGACTCGGATCCCAGATGGAATGTCTCAAAGAACCTGTCGCCAAGTTCCGGCCAATTTTCCGCTCGTTCTACCGGCTGTTCATTCTGCCCCTGCCAATATGCCTGACAAGGCAATATGAAAACCGCCAAGATCAAGCATTAAGCTGCAACGCCTTGCGTTCGCAGGCCGCATATTTTTCGACAAGCTTGTCATAAACGCGCGCGGCGTCCGGATTTGGGCGGATTTCACTGCCCGGAACCGGCTCGGTGAAACCGGCGACAATTTCCTCCCACTTCGGTTTTTCTCCGCTGTGAACCAGCCAGCCGTGGGCGGCGCGCAAAGCGGCTCCCAGCGCGGCGCTCTTGGAAACTTCAATCCGCAAGACGTGACAATTCATCACGTCGGCCATGACACGCAACAGCGCCAAATCGTTCGACGCGCCGCCGGTGGCATAAATACAGTCGGGCGCAACCTTCATCCATTGCGAATGCAGCCGCATGGACATCATTTGCGCTTCGATGATAGCACGGCAATTCGCAGCGGCGTCTTTTTCGTCGAGGTCGAAGCGGTGAATGCCGGGCTGGTTGACGCGCGGGACGATCTCCGCCTCAAACCATGGCAACAAAATGCCGCCATTGTTGCCCGGCGGTTTGGTGGCCATCAACTCACCGAACTTTTCCCAATTTTCAATGCCATAAAGGCCGCGGACCTTTTCGCGGGCGAGCGAGCCGTTTTTGAAACAGATCAACGTCATGTAACCGCCTGCCGGCGAACCAAATACGTGACCTTCGCCATGCTCGTCGGTGCGGCATTTTTTCATCGAGCCAAAGTAAGTATCGCTCGTGCCCAGGCTGATGGCGACCATGCCCTCGCGAATCAGGCCAAGGCCGACGACGCTGCACGGATTGTCACCCGACCAGACAAGAGTTTGCGCGTTGGGATTCAGGCCGAACTTTTTTACGAAGTAGGGACTGACTGCCCCGATGACCTTCCCTGATTCGGCGAGCGGCGGCAGTTTCTCCTTCAAATCGGGCGCGGTGGCTTGCAATGCGTCCGCCTGCCAGGTTTTTCCCTGAATGTCCATCAGGTTCATGCCCGCGCCGTCACCGTAATCCATGGGCGCGATTTTGCCCGCCAACAACGAGGCCATAAACGAACTGACCAGCGCGATGCCCGTCGTCTGCGCGTAGGCTCCCGGTTCAGTCTTGTAAAACCTGCGGATTTGAGGGCCGGTAAACCGTTCGAAAGCGTCGGAACCGGTCTTTTGTGCCGTGGCTTTGACGCCGCCAAGTTTTTCCCGGATCTCCGCGCATTCCGCGGCGGTCGAGGAATCCATCCAAATCGGGGAAGTCGGACGCGAAAAGACGCCGCGCAGGTTTTCGGCCAAAGTTTTTTGCGGATTCAGATTTGCCAACGCGGCGGCGGCGCGGTTGTTTAAATAGACTGACCCATGTTGCTGTCCGCTGCCGCTGACGGCCAGAATTTCGCCCAGTGCCACGCCGTCCTTCTTCATTCCGGCGAAAATCAAGTCGAGCGCCTCGGCCCACATCAACGGCGAACTGTGTTTAACCAGCGGGTTGGGATTGGGCAGCACACCATTTTGAGTTTTATAATGCGGCAGCGCGCGGTCAAAGTTCAGCGATTTGTCATACACGACTTTGCGACGTTCGTAATCAATCACCACCGCGCTCAAACTTTGAGTGCTTGAATCCAAGCCGAGAAATAATTTTGCCATAAAGATTCAGTAAAACCGCGATCGGCGCTGCTGTCAAGGACGGGATTTTGTGGTCCGTGACAATTCTCATCGCTTTGGCGGTCAACAAAGTCCCCGCGCCAATCCGTGTGTCCCAGTCGTATTTCAAGGTATAAATTCCGGGAAACAAGACCTGTATTGCTGTAAAATATTTTGTTTTTTTCGCTGTTAGAAGTTGACTGTACACGCGCAGTTCGTTAGCTTTCGCCGATATGACAAACGCTTTTAATAACATTTTAAAGATCCGATACGAAGGACCCAAATCCAAAAACCCACTGGCTTTCAAGCATTACAATCCCGACGAGTCCATCGACGGCAAGACGATGAAGGAACATTTGCGTTTCTCCGTCGTTTATTGGCACACGTTTCGCAACGCGCTCTCCGATCCGTTCGGCGTCGGCACGGCCGTCCGCCCGTGGGATGACGGCAGCAATTCAGTCGAAAACGCGCAAAACCGCGCGCGAGTCGCCATTGAATTCATCGAAAAGCTGGGCGCGCCGTTTTATGCCTTTCACGATCGCGACATCGCACCCGAGGGAAAAACGCTCGCCGAAACAAACAAAAATCTCGATGCCGTCGTAAAGGTCTTAAAGGAAGAACAGCAGCGCACCGGCATCAAACTGCTCTGGGGCACGGCCAATTTGTTTTCCAATCCGCGCTACGTTCACGGCGCGTCCACGAGCTGCAATGCCGATGTGTTCGCCTTTGCCTCCGCGCAGGTGAAGAAGGCGCTCGAAGTCACGCACGAACTCGGCGGCGCGGGCTATGTTTTCTGGGGCGGACGCGAAGGTTACTGGACCCTGCTGAACACCGACATGAAGCGCGAACTGGAGCACCTCGCCAAATTCCTGCACATGGCCGTGGACTACAAAAAGAAAATTGGTTTCAAAGGCCAGTTCTACATTGAGCCAAAGCCCAAAGAGCCGACCAAGCATCAGTATGATTCCGACGCCGCTGCGTGTCTGAATTTCCTGCGGGAGTACAATCTGCTCGGGGAGCTCAAGTTGAACATAGAGACCAACCACGCCACGCTTGCCGGGCACACGATGCACCACGAACTCGAGGTCGTCGGAGCGGCGGGCGCGCTCGGCTCGATTGACGCCAACACCGGCGACGAACTGATCGGCTGGGACACCGATCAATTTCCCACCAGTGTTTATCTGACCACGCAGGTCATGCTCACGGTTCTCAAGTACGGCGGTTTCTCCACCGGCGGCCTGAATTTTGACGCCAAGGTGCGCCGCGAAAGTTTCGAGCCGGTGGATTTGTTCTACGCGCATATCGGCGGTATGGACGCCTTCGCGCGCGGCCTGAAAATCGCCGCCGCCATCCGCAAGGACGGCCGGCTCGCGGAATTCGTGAAACAACGCTATGCCTCGTGGGATTCAGGCATCGGTGCGAAGATCGAATCCGGCAAGGCCAACTTCACCGAGCTTGAAGCGTACATGCTCAAGAAAGGCGAAGCGGCGCCCAACGTTAGCGGCCGGCAGGAATTTCTGGAAAATCTCATCAACGAATTCATTTAAAAGCAGCTTCGGCTGAAAGGGTTGAGAACGCCTCGCGCAGGCCGGTCATATCGGCATGAGCGAGGCGGTTTATTTGGTGGTTACACTCACCGGCAGGCGCAACCGGATATCGTCCGAGGCGGCGCCCAACATCAGCTCATACCCGCCCGGTTCCACCGTGTATTGCTTTTTGAGCGTGTCCCAATAGCGAAAACGTTCCACCGGAATTTCCATGGCGACTTGGGCTGTTTTTCCTTTCGGGATCTGAACCCGGGCAAAGGCACAAAGCGCGAGCTTCGCCTGAGGCAATGCGGATTTTATGTGTCGAAAATAAACCTGTGCCACTTCATCACCGTCGCGTGAACCGGTGTTCGCGATCTGGAACGTGAGTTTTAAAGTGCCGTCCGCGGTTGCGTTTGTTGTGGCCAGCGCGGCGTTACGGTAATCGAACCTCGTGTAACTCAGGCCGTGACCGAAAGCAAAGAGTGGTTGCCCATTGAAGTAACGGTAAGTGCGATTGGTCATCGAGTAATCCGTGAAGCTCGGCAGGTCCGCAGTGGCCCGGTAGAACGTCACCGGCAGATGGCCGGAGGGATTGATCTCGCCAAACAGGACTTCGGCCACAGCGCGGCCGCCTTCCTCGCCGGGATACCAAGCTTGCAAAATCGCCGGCAGATGTTCGTCCTCCCACGGCAGCGCAATGGCTGAACCGCTGCAATTGACCATGACCACCGGCTTGCCGGTTGCATGGAGCGCTTGCACCAGTTTTTCCTGCACTTCGGGCAGTTCAATCGAATCACGATCGAACATTTCGCCTTCCTGCGCCGGAGTGATGCCGCCGACATAAATGATCAAGTCAGCATTCGTCGCATGGCTGAGGGCTTCGGCATTGAGTTCCGGCAATGGACGGGTCGTTTCGTTATCTTGGCGACTCCACGCAGCAATCCCCCGGTCGGTTTTGGTGGTGATCGGACATCCTTGTGCAAAAGTGACTTCGATGTTCGTCCCGGCCAATTGCTTGATGCCATTCAGAATTGAGATTGGATGCGAAGCTGACCCGTGGTAATTGCCATGCAACATGGACGTCGAGTTGCCATTAGGGCCAATGACAGCGATCCGTTTGATCTTGGCCCGGTTGAGCGGGAGGATCCCGTCATTCTTCAGCAACACCAGCGATTGCCGTGCAACTTCCAGGGCCACCTGCCGGTGTTCAGGCGTGTCGTTGTCCTTGATGGTGATCTTGGAATACGCGCACTTTTCAGGCGGGTCGAACAATCCAAGCCGGAAGCGGGTCCCCAAGGTGTGATACAAGGCCACGTCAATCTCCTTTTCGGTGATCAAGCCTTGCTGAACCGCGCGCACCAAGGCGTTGTAATCGCCCCCGCAACAGAGGTCGCAGCCGGCCTTGACCGCGGCAGCGGCGGCTTCTTCCGGGGTGGCAACGTAATGATGTTGCTGTCCGTCCCAAATGTCGCGAATCGCGTCACAATCTGAAACAACGTAACCGTCAAAGCCCCATTGCTTGCGCAACAAATCGTCGAGCAGGAAGGAACTGGCGCAGCAGGGCACGCCGTTGACCGCGTTGTAAGCCCCCATGACGCCGGCCACCTTCCCCTCGCGCACCACCCGCTCGAACTGCGGCAGATACGTCTCAAACATGTCGCGTTCCGAAGCCTGGGCATCGAAACGATGCCTGTCCGGTTCCGGACCGCTATGCACCGCGTAATGTTTCGCACAAGCCATAGCCAGCATGTAGTTGGGGTCGTCACCCTGAATACCCTTGACGAATTCGATGCCGATCTCGCTCGTGAGACAGGGGTCCTCTCCGTAAGTCTCCTGGCCTCGGCCCCAGCGCGGGTCGCGGAAAATGTTGATGTTCGGCGTCCAGAACGTCAGACCCGTCCACCATTTGGCGTCGCCATTATGTTTAGAGATGTAATTGTTGAACTTGGCCCGGCCTTCAAGGCCAATGACGTTTCCTTCCTGATGAAGCAATTCTGGATTCCAAGTGGAAGCCATGCCAACCGGCTCCGGGAACACGGTGGCAATGCCGTTGTTCGCGATGCCATGCAGTGCTTCGTTCCAATAATTGTATGCCGGAAGCCCAATTCTCGGAATGCCCGGCGCGTCGTTCTGCAATTGCGCGACTTTCTCGGCCAGCGACATGCGGCGGGTCAGATCATCCTCGCGCGCCGGCAATGGCTGCGATGGGTCCTTCCAGATTGGCGGCTCGTTGATTTCCGGGACGCGCATCGCGGCATCGGTAAAAGGTTCCGCCAGCTCTGAAGCATTGAAAGCGACGACCGACGCGCCCGAGGCATCTTTCACCTCGAACGTGTTGAACTTCGCGGCGCCCTTGCTCGCCGCAAAAGAAATCGTCAGCGGTCCCTTGATCGAATCGTCGTCATGCTCGACCACGCCGGTGATGGAACACACTTTTCGCGCGCCGCCGCCGGCGGCCACAATGTCGAAATTCGTGGCCAGCGTAACGTCGCCGGAAGTCACGTCGAACAACCGTTCCCCCGGCGCGCTCGCCAGCGTTTCCGCTTCGCCGATGACGACGGTGTATTTGCCCGCAGGCAGATGCGCGATGCTGACGGTGAAATTCTTTCCGTTGATTTCTTCACGAAATGCCGCCGCATTGTCGGCGGCACCTTCGATTGTGACGGAGGCATTGTCCTTCCGATGCGCGAAGTCTCCGCTGATGCTCACCTGCTGCCCGCAAGAGGCGCAGATTTCATCAGCGGCGAACGCGGCGGGCGCACAAAGCCACATGCTCGTGAGCGACACCGCGAAGATCACTGCCAGTGCCATAGAAAGACTTCGGGGGCCTGACAAATTGCCTTGAGCCGCTCCGCGCGATGGGAGTTCCGGCTCGCGGCGAATTACAGGAATGTCTGTTTGACCAAACGTCAGATTTGTAACTGGAATGTTCATTTCTTGACCTGTCATGCGTCGTCTGATTGTTTTGTAGTTTGGAGACTAGTTCACCGAAAGTTTGTAGATGCTGACGCTGAAGCGTGGAAGCGTGAGCGCATTCGGAACCGAATCAACGGGTGAACTACTGATGCTGGGATTTTGGCCGCTGCTTTCAGCGGACGCGAGCCGCCACAAGGTGCCTTTGCCGGAGAGAGACGCGCCGTTGATGTTGAGCTTGAGAGGTTGCTCCACATCGGCGGGATTCAGGACGGCAACGGTGAGGGCGCGATGGTCTTCGGTCCACGCGGCGACAACATCAAGCGGGAAGGTGTCGCTGCCGGCGTCGACCACGGGCTGCTCGCCGCCGGGCGGGTCGGTGGGTTTGGGCTGGGGTGAATTTCCGGAGACGTCAACGGGGATGCTGCCAAAATGGTCGCGATAGATTTTGAAGACGAGGCCGTTGGCAGTGAGCGAGACATTCGTTCCATTGAGGGCAAGCAGCGACGTGGCAAAGGTTTGAGCCGCCATTTGAAAGGTGTCCGAGTGCCGGAACATTTCATGGAAAACCCAAGCGTAGGCCGGGTAAGTCGGATAACGACCGCCCATGTAGGCCCATTCGTCAATGTTCAGCGGTTTCGGATGAGTGACGAGTTCCGGGATCAACTTTTCGTATTCCTTGTATTCCTCATATTTGATGCGGATATGGTTGGCCGGGCGGCGCATCCAGTCTGTGATGGGTTCGTTGGGATCATTCGGCACCTGGCGGCCTTCGGCGAGGCTGAAGTGCGTGTTGCCATAGTTGTAGAAGTGTTCGCTGATGAGATCAATGTTGTTGAAACAGTTTGAAAGCAGTCCACCGGTCCAGTCAGCTGGTGAGAGATAAGTCGGAACAAGGTTGGTGCCCAAGTTCAACGATTCCTTGGAACCGGTCATCGTGTCCGGCATGGCACCACTGGCGATCAGTTTGATGGTCGGGTCCACTTGCTTCATGGCCTTGGCAAACTGGTTGTGCTTATACTCAAACTGGTTGAGCCTCATGGCGCCATACTGGTAACTGAAACCCCACGCTTCGTTGCCGATACCCCAGAACTTCACGTGATAAGGTTCGGGATGGCCGTTGGCCGCGCGCTGTTTGCCCATCGGCGTGGAGACGTCTCCGTTGCAGTATTCGACTAATTCCGCAGCGGACCAGTCATCGCCAGTGCCGGCATTGACCGTGATGTATGGCTCGACACCGAGGAGTTTGCACAGGGTCATGAATTCATCCGTGCCAATGTCATTCGGTTGCAGCGCGCGCCAAACCGGATCATAGACAGGCGGACGTTTGTCAGGATCGCCGATGGCATCGCGCCATTCGTGGGCGGAGACAAAATTTCCACCGGGGAATCGGTAAACGCCAGAGCGAAGACTCTTAAGGGCGGCGATGGCATCCGGGCGGAAGCCATAAAGATTGTCGGCGGGCATGAGAGAAACCGCGCCGACATGGAACGAGCCGGTGCCGGTGGCGCTGATTTCGAATTGAGCGGGCCCGGAGTTTTCAGCTTTGAAGGAGAACGTGAATTTCTTGTAGTGCTTGCTCAATTTGCCGAGTTGAACAGTCTGCCGCGCGGCGTCGGCGTTGGTGCCCCAAACGATGCTGACAGAAACCCTGGCGCTGGAATCGCCCGCCAATTGGATACGGCCATCGTAGGTTTTGCCTTTAACAAAGTTAACTCCGGTCTGACGTATGCCGCGAGGTTCCGAGCCGGCGAGTTTGATCACGGGTGTGTGATCGCCGACATAAGGATTGTTGGCATCCATGACAACGGAATCAGCCGGGCCGACGGGGTTCCATCGTCCCGGGCCGACATTGCGCCGGCGACGCGGGCCGAAACCACCGAACCCGCGTTGGCCGGCGTTTGGATCTTCCGCAACTCTGTTCGTAACGTCGTAATAGAACTTGCGGTCATCGAGCATCTCGCTCCAGAGACTGCTGTAAATAAGGCTACCGGCGTGTTCGAGGAACTGGCCGTAAACATAAGGCGAAATGGGCGGGCCCAACTTGGCAGCTTCAATGTTGGCAACAGGAGTTGTGGACTGCGCCTGGGCTATCCAGGCGGCGGTGAGGAATATTATTTTGAGCAGGAGACGTTTCATAGGATTGTAGGATGTTTTCAAGGGTTTTGAAACAGCAGTGGCGCGAATTGGTGGAGGCTTCGGCGCCAAGTCTGCCATTCGTGCGCCGTGCCCGGCGATTCGTAATAGACATGTTTGATGCCAGCTTTCTCCAGCGCCTGATGGAAGTTGCGACCGCCGCCCGCCAGTCCTCCTTCGGCGTTGCCGATGCTGATGAAAAGCACCTTGACTTGCCCGGCGAAAGCCTCAGGGTCACCCAACAGTTTGTTAAATCCGCCGGGAACCTGCGGAAAACCGAACGGCGCGCTGAAGGATCCGATGTAGGCAAATTCATCGAGATGCGCTTGTGTGATTTCCAAAGTTTGCGTGCCGCCGAGCGAAACTCCGGCAATGGCGCGGTGCTCGCAGCCCGGGATCGTGCGATAGGTTGAATCAATCATGGGGATAATGTCCTCAATGAGCACTTGGGTGAATTTGTCCCAAAACATGGGGGCCCGGCCTCTTCTGGGGCCGGTCATGGCCCCTGGAGTAATACCGCCGTCATCCATCACAACCAACATCGGTTTGGCTTTGCCTTCCGCGATCAAGTTATCAAGGATGAACCCGACCCTGCCCTGCGCAGGCCAGGCACGGGCGTCTTCTCCCATCCCATGCAGCAGGTAAAGCACCGGATAGCGCGCAGTCAGATTCGTGTCGTAACCCGGCGGAGTGTAAACAAAACAACGCCGAATTTGACCGGTGGACTTGGCGAAATAATAGTGCGCGCGAATGTCACCGTGCGGCACGTCTTTGGGCAAATAGAAATCTTCACCCGGCGACGGCACCTCGATAGCGCTGCTCATCTTGCCGGTGCCGAAGTAGCTTTCGCTGGCCGGGTCCGACACTGTGGCGCCATCCACCGTGATCGTATAATAGTGAAATCCAGGCGCAAGCGGACTGGTGGTGATGGTCCAGACTGCGTCGTCTCCTTTCGTGCCGCGGCCGCCGGGAAGGCTGACGGAAACATTTTTCGCGTCAGGTGCCACGATGCGGAAATGGGCGTGCCGCTCGGAATCCACTTGAGGAAATTGCGCGCCCGGCACATTCGAGGAGGCAGGTTTGGAGCTGTCGGCGGGCGCATTGGTTTGCGCATTGGCGGACAAGCCGGCGATGATCAAAAGTGCAATGGCGCAGGTGCGGATTGTCATAGTCGTCTCCTAATTCTGCGGGTGGACGCGGTAAAGACCCGCGCCGTGGGGGTTGATTTTCTGCGTGAGCGCGCCGACAACGGCGCCGAGGTCTTCGTGACTCCACAGATCGCGGACCTTGACGGGGCCGGAAAAGCCGATGTCGGCCAGGGAAACCGAAACGCTTCTGGGCTTGCCGGTGTAACGAACGACGGCGTCGGCTTTCTCTTCCGTCGCCATGCCTGCACCGTGGTTGGACGAGACGAAGACGACACGGAAGGTGCGTTCCTTCAACATGCCGGGAAACTTGCCGGAGCGCTTGCCAATCGTCAGCGTTTGTTTGGCTTCATTCCAAACGAACGGGATGGTCGCGTGGGCGCCCTTTTCGCAGTTGTAATTGTCATTCTCATCTTCGTAGAGCGTGAACTCGCCGCTGATACGAACATTTTTGTCGCAGGCGACACAAACTTCCTCGTCACCAAACGCGACGCAGGGTGAAAACCAGCCGGTGAGAACCGCCAATGCCAAAAGAATCAGCCGGTGCATGGCTTCAAAGTTACCCAAGACGGACGGCGCACGACAAATTTTATTTTGCCGCGACCGTCTATTTATTGCGCGACCTGGATGACTGCGGTGAACGCCGGCTTGGGTTGGCCGTCGCGGTCGAATAGAAGCGGATGATTCACACGTCCTGGCGTGTTTAACCAGGAATCCCCGTCCGTCACGCCCCAAAAGGTGACGCGTTCAATGACGTCGCGATGTTTAAGATACACGGCAAAAATGTCGGCGTAACGTTTTGCCAGTGCTTGTTGGACTTCGTCCGGCAATCCGTGGCGATAGATATTTGCGCCCGCCAGCCGTTGCGCGTTGGCGTCAATGTCCGCCGTCCTGTTTTTCTGCGTGGCGCGCACCACGTCCACGTCCAGTTCGGTAATCATGATTTTCACGCCGAGTTTGGCGAAATCGGAAAGGGTGGCGTCCTCCTGTTCCACCGTCGGCCAATCCATTTTGACATGGTCTTGCAACCCGACGCCCGTGATGGGAACACCATCGGCCTTGAGCTTTTTGATCAGTTCGATTGCGCCTTTGCGCTTGGCTTCGTCCTCCAATGAAAAGTCATTGTAAAACAACTCGGCGTTGGGGTCGGCTTCGTGCGCGTATTGGAATGCCTTCTCGATGTAATCGTCGCCGATGATTTTCTCCCAATTGGACCGGCGCAGCGTGCCATCTTCGGCCAGGGCTTCGTTGACAACGTCCCAGCCTTTGATTTGGCCTTTGTAACGGCCAACGACGGTCTGGATGTGGTCGCGCATCCGCTCGAGCAGGACTTCACGGGTGGCCGGATTGCCGTTCGTGTCCTGAAACACCCACCTCGGTGTCTGGTGATTCCACACGAGCGTATGACCGATGATGGCCATGTGATGTTTTTCGCCGAACGCCACGTAACGGTCGGCATTGGTAAAATCATACACGCCCGGTTCGGGGTGGACCGATGCCCATTTCAAAGCATTCTCGGGACTGATGGAATCGAACTGGGACTTGATGATGGGATCGCCGCGCCGGTCCTCGTTGGAGAATTGTTTTTGGTTAACGGCGACACCGATCAGGAAATCGTTTTTATAGGCTTCCTTGAGCGCCGGTTTGGTGGCACAACCAGCGAAAACGCCTGCCGTCAATACGGCAAGACCCGCCTTGGCGGGGAAGCCATGGATTTTCATAATACTTCAGGCGGCGGGGGTCTCCGCAGCGAACTTTTTCCGGCGCTCGGCGAGTTCGTCGGCGATACGCAAGTTGAGTTCTTTCGAGATCGGATAGAGAACCAAACACACTACACCGAGCGCGAAGGGGATGGCGGAAAAGACCGTGGCGCTGAGCCGGATTCCTTCGAGTGCCCGCTCGGTTTGCGCAACGTTGGCCACGTAGCCATAGGCTCCCAAGACCCCATTCGTGAAGGCTCCACCCATGAGACCCGCCTTCAGGGCGAAGACGATGCCCGCATAGACGAAACCCGTGGCCCGCCGGCCGGTTTTCCATTCCGAATAGTCGGCGACGTCGGCAATCATCGCCCAGAGCAGCGGAATCGTTGGGCCCCAGCACGCGGGCCAAGCCAGGCTCAACCAGAACAGCAGCATGACCGATTCCCGGGGTACCACATAAATCAGCGCGGTGACGACCGTGGCCGCCCCCATGCCGGCGAGAAACACCGCCTTCTTCCCGAAACGCATGGAGAGCGGCTTCGAGCACAGCACGCCTACGATCGTCAGCGCGATGCCGGTCATGCTGAAGAAGCCAAGGCCGACCGCGCCCGCGTTGGACCCGTCCGGAGACACAATCAAACCGAACCAGCCGAGAACGGTCTTCCACCACGAGGTCTGCCCCACCGCGACCCCGCCCAAGCCGACCGCGTTCAGGAAATCAATCAGCTTAGAGTGATCGACGTAGTAGATAAAATAGTAGTAGTTCGAGCTGCCGCGCCAGGCGAGGGTGATGAAAATGCACAGTGTGAGCAAAAACATCACGACCCACGGCGGGCATTTGAAAACGTCGGCGATATCCCCCCTCACCGAGGTCTTCTGCTTCGGGTCGGGCCGGATGCGCTCGCGCACGCTGAAGAACGCGATGAGGTAGAACACGACGCAGATGCAGGCATAGATTCCGATTGTGATCGACCAGCCTTTGGCGCTGTCGCCGTGGCCGAACTTGGCGACCAGTGGCAAGGTCAGCCCTTGCACAATCAACGTGGCCACCATGGCCGAAAAGAATCGGTAGGCGGAAATACTCGTGCGCTCATTCACGTCCTCGGTCATCACGCCGGTGAGCGCGGAGTAGGGCGTGTTGTTGGCCGAATAGAGCATCATCAACACCACGTAGGTGGCCCAGGCATAGATGATCTTGGCGCTGGCTCCGAAGGCGGGCGTGGTGAACGTCAGCCAGAAAACCAGACCAAAGGGCAGAGCGGTCCAGAGCAGCCAGGGCCTGAACTTGCCCCAACGCGTGTTGGTCCGGTCGGCCGCGATGCCCACCATGGGGTCGAAGCACGCATCCCAAAGCCGGACCAGGAGGAACAACCAAAAGGCGGCCGACGACGAAAGACCAAAGGTGTCGGTATAAAACCCATTTTGGTACATCAGCATCGTCTGGAAGAAGAAATTGGTCGCGGCATCGCCGAGGCTGTAGCCGGCTTTTTCCCTGAATGAAAGTCTTCGATGAACGTGCGCTGTCTCTGTCATAGTTTGATATGTTGGTTGAAGGGTTTACTTTCCCATCGTCAAAATCGCCTTCTGCCAATCGGCTTCGCGGGGGTAATTGCCAAACACAACGTCAATTCACCCGGTTCAGCCACATTTTTCATATTGATGTCGTAGAATGCAAATGGCTCCGGCGTGATGTCAAGCGAAACCGTTTTCCTGTCGGAACTTGATGAGAATGTCCCCTTTGGGGCGGGGTTGCGGTGGCAACTCCGGCCACAACCTGGAGACATTGAAAATGAGCCGGAAAGAACGGGATCGGTTGACGATTATGGTGGCGTGAAGCCGCCAGGAACTGACCCCGGTGCAAGCCGCGGAGATGCTGGGCTTGAGCTCCCGGCAGACCAAGCGGGTCGGGCGACGTTATCAGGCCGAGGGCGACGCGGGAT
>Ga0116127_1001556_pt1 | contig 13309 bp, 9 predicted proteins | sample June2015DPH_16_1_FD_89731 | JGI IMG/M metagenome (GOLD analysis project Ga0116127, IMG submission 89731) | Peatland microbial communities from SPRUCE experiment site at the Marcell Experimental Forest, Minnesota, USA - June2015DPH_16_100 | ecosystem: Environmental > Terrestrial > Soil > Wetlands... | reverse complement strand
CTTAAACGGCAGCAGCAGCAACGCGCCCGCGATAATAATCGTCATCGTCGTGGGCTCGGGGACAGGGACATACTCAAAATTGGGGCCGAAGATTGGCGTGGTGTATGAAATCGTGGATAAATCGAGGGTGCTGTTGTTGTCGTATTTGTAGCCGTCAAAAGTAATGTCAGGGGCGGCACCCACTCCACTATCTGCTGTATAGCCTATGGCGCCATTGCCGGCCGTGTAGAGGCCGACTACTGCATACTCAACCCCTGCCGTCAACGAAACCGGTGTAATTGGTTCGTAAAGGAAACCGCCGGCTGCTGTCGAGGAGCTTGTGATCGTTGCGCTCGCGAGCAGAGTTTCGGTCAAGACGTTGTACAGACCGACGGGATTCCCTGCGCTGGATCCGGGCTCAACGTAGCTGAGCGCTGTGACCGAGATTGGGGTGGTCGGCGTGAAGAACTCCCCATCGTTGCCCGTCGGCTCACTTCCGATTGAATTCAGAACAAGGGGAGAGAAAGCAATGTTGTCCGCCTGCGCCACACTCAACATGCCAGTGAATAAACCTACAGCGCATAAGCCTACAGCCAATGAGTTGAAACGAGTTTTTTTCATACTGTTCTTCTGCTTGTGACCTCGCACAAAGCGATCTCTGGCTCGACGTCCAAGCCGGAACTCATTCTTTCAGGCTAATCCGCCATTTCCCATATGGCCTTACATCCCACGTTCATCCGGACGATTCAGTCTCATTGACCAACATCGTATCAGCTCTGCCAGTGCCATCAAGCTTTTCTGGATCCCTGACTCCGCCGCCACCCCGCCCAGACGGTCGGCCAAAAAAAGAGAGTCCTCATTTGCCGGACACGCGCCACTAAAAAGGCCAATGCCGCCCGGCGCGCTGGCCAAGTCATCGTCATTGACCCGAACTGGCGCATCATCCACCTCGACGCCCTAAACTGGGAAATCCAGTACCAGGGAAAGTTCCACGGCTATTACGGGAGACTTTTAAGCGCGTTCCAAGCCCTGCCCGCTAAAATGCTCGCCGCCGAGGTCAAAGGCTCGTTAAAATAAATCTGGGAAACTCAGGCGGCCATCAATGAGCGGATTACCGGAGGTGCCAGAATACGCCGCGCAAGCAAATTACGACCGATTACTCCCGGCTGTGAAATCTGATATGGCAAAATGGTGTCGGGACACCCCCCGGTGCCCGTCGCCTCCCGAACGCCGGACCAAATCAAATTAAAAACGCAAATTCTGCCCATTAGGAGGCGGTTCAGGAAGTTCGTGACTCTGCTCCCGCTCCGAAATTCAAATTTCTGGGTTAGCCCTGATTCTCTCTGGATACCACCAATACGCGCGGGACTCTGCCGCGCGCGGGCCGGCCGGGACCCGGCGTTGACGCCACAGCAATACCCCATCCGCCTCGGTAAGAAGTCAGCGGAAAGCGTCGCGCTACCCCAGGCAGGCGGACCGCGTCACCGTCCTCGGTCTGAAGAATGGGCACATTACCTCTATCGCCTTACTGCCGAATCAGGCCGGGTTTCGCCAGGCATTGGGGCTTTGGCAATGCCGGGTGCAGTTATCCCAGCAGATGGTGCACCTCCTTCAGCTTCGCCACGATGTTGATGTCAGCCTTGCAGGCGGGCATGCAGTCTCCGCAGGCAATGCAGGCTGAGCCATCCTTGGTAAGCGTCCTGTATTCGGCCCGCGCCCGTGAAAGTTCGTGGTAGTCGAGTGCATAGCGTTCGTAGCGCAGGATGTCGGCAATCGCGATGTGTTCCGGGCAATATGAGACGCAGTCGGCACAGAGCAGGCAGGTCAACCCCTTGTTGTAGGCCGCCAGCAGACCGAGGGTCTCCCGGTCGCTGGAACTCAGGGTGCTCTGACGTGCCGCACCGAAGTTTTCCTGCAACTGGTCGAAATTGTTCGTGGCGATGACGGCCGCCGTGAGGTTGGGGTTGGACATCAGCCATTTTACCATCGCCGCGCCGGGCGTGCTGCCGCTGAAGCGCGGTTCGGCCAGCAGGGTCTGGAACTTTTTGTCCGTGGCCGCCCGTCCCACTCCGCCCATGGTTTTCATGGCGATGGTGCCGAAATCCTTCTTTTTGGCCAGCGCCAGCACGTCTTCCAGTTCCTGCTTGTCGCCGTAGGTGTAGAAAAACTGGGCGGCTTCGTAGGGCGAATGTTCAATGAGGTAGGTGACGATGTCGTAGGCCATGTCGCCGCCGATGTTGTTGTAATGATGCTGGGAAATGGCGAGGTGCTTGACCAGTCCTTCCTTTTTCAGCCGCTCGTAGGCCCGGACCATTCCCAGGTCTGTCTTCGCCTCATTCAGCGAATGGTAGCCGAAGTGGAACTTGAACACGTCGTAATACCCCACGCCCGAGAGCGCGACAGCTTGTTTTACAAATTGATAGTGCTGTTCCTCGTCAATGCGGCCGTGCATGTGGTCGCCACCGACGCGGTCCACCGTGATTTCCAGATAATATGACTCGCGCGGCTGACTCTTGATCGCTTCGGGCATGTTTTCGGAGGTCCAGCGATGGCCCTTGTGCCAGTAGTTCACCCCGGACTTGACCGCCAGCGGGATCACGGCGGGACTCCAGTCGGACGCCCCCACCAGCGTGCTGATCTCCAGTCCGGTCCGCCCGTAACGACGCCGCGGCAGCAGGCCCGTGGTCGCTGCGGCGGAAACGGTCAACTCTCCCAGGCCGGAGAGCGCAACGCCCATTGCACCCGTTGCTCCAACCCGGATGAAATCCCTCCGGGTCAGTCCTTTTGTCTCTTTGCTGTCGTCATTCATAATGATGTGCTCCTCACGAGTGTCCAAAAGCTCTTGCCGCCAAACCGGGAAGTTCTCCCGGTGGTATTTTGCATTTTGGGACTTTTGGTTAACCGGTTTAGTTAAGCCTTTTTGGGGTTGAGTTGCAATCCCCAGGAACCAGGTCGCTGCTGATTGCAGAAAAAGCAATAGCCAAATATCTGTATGGCCCTGGCGTCACAAAGGATATTGATGAAGGCGGAATATGGTGTCAGAAAGCCGCTGACCAAGGAGATGAAGCTGCCAAAGAGGAACTGGCAAAGTTGAACAGCAATCCTTGATTCAGATATGTGGGGCGAGTGTGCACCGGAAATGGGTTAGCGTCAATTTTCCGTCTTAATTCGCTTGCGAGACGACCGTGAGCGTTGACCGAAAATCCACCGGCAGCAACTTTGGTTGCACGCTGCGTTGTGCATTTTTATCCCATTCCTTTTCCCAATCATCCAGCGACGGCACCGTGACTTCCGCCTTCGCATGGCTACGGCGGGACAAGTCGGCGTGTTTCGAGCAGGCATGATGCACCGCCTTGGAATTGTGCCCCAACGCCTGCTGTGCGAACCGTTAAAGCTGCCTGATTACCTATTCGATTTTATATCCCAGTTCCCGGAATCGCTGGAGCTTGTAAATCAGCGCCCGACGGCTGATGCCCAGTGACTTGGCGGTTTCGGTGCGGTTGGACTTGTGCAGGCGCAACGCCTGCATGATGGCCTGCCGCTCGATTTCCTCCAGCCGTTCCAGGTCGCCGGCTTCGGCGGTTGCGGGTTTGTCCGCGGCGTCGCGCACGCGCGTGGGCAGATGTTCCGGCAGAATCAGTTCGCTGCGGGAAAGCAGAACCGCCCGTTCCATCGCGTTGCGCAACTCGCGCACGTTGCCGGGCCAGGGATAGCGTTCCAAACAGGCTGAGACCGTATCCGAAAACCGCGCGCGGCCCTGGGTAAATTCCTCAATGAACCGGCCGGCCAGCGGTAAAATATCCTCGCGCCGCTCGCGCAGCGGCGGAACGTTCAGCTCCACCACGTTCAAACGGTAAAACAAGTCCTCGCGAAAACGGCCGGCTTTGACTTCATCGTCGAGAACGCGATTGCTCGCGGCCAGAATGCGCGCGTTGGTGTGAATTTCGCGGTTTGAACCGACGCGCTGGAAGCACCCATCCTGCGTCACGCGCAGCAGCTTGGCTTGCAGCGGCGGCGACATCTCGGCGATTTCATCCAGGAGAATGGTGCCGGCGTTCGCCTGTTCAAAACGGCCGAGGCGCTGGGCGTGGGCGCCGGTAAACGAACCCTTTTCGTGCCCGAACAATTCGCTTTCCAAAAGGGTTTCAGGAATCGCGGCGCAGTTGACCTTGACGAGGGGACCCGCCGCGCGCGGGCTCCACGCGTGGATGACGTCGGCCACGATTTCCTTTCCGACGCCACTTTCACCAGTAATCAATACGCGGGTCTCGGACGGGGCAATCAGCGAAGCGTCGCGGAAGACGGCCTGCATGAGCGGGCTGCGGGCGACCACAAAATCCGGCAACGGCTGCTCCCGGCTGAGGTGCAGCGGGGCGGATTCGGCGATGCCGATGGCCTGGCGGACACAGGCCATCAGTTCATCCAGATCAATCGGCTTGGCCAGATAATTCACCGCGCCGTCGCGCATGGCGGCGACGGCATCGCGGACGTCGGTGAACGCGGTGACGAGCAGGACGGGCAGGGTGGCGTGTTCCTGGCGCGCCAGCCGCAAGGTCTCCAGTCCGGAAAGTCCCGGCATCCGCACGTCGGAAATCATCATGTCGAATTTTCCGGTGCGTAGCGTTTCGAGGGCGTGCTGGCCGGAATCCGCCGTGACGGTTTCCAATCCCTGGGTGCGGAGGAAGGTGTTCAACAGGCTGCGCTGCCCCGGGTCGTCATCCACGATGAGGATGCGCGGCGATTCGGCGGGTTTTTTACGCAGTTCAGTTGCCACGAGGCAAGGCTAGACGATTGCGCCGGTTGCCAAAAGAAATTTTAGTGGGGCGAGGCTGCTGACGAGCCGGCTCGAGGGGACGATCACCCCGCCGAAATTTTCAGGCCGTGAGTTTCAAGTGGGTGATGCAAAAAAGGGCGCCCTTGGGTTCATTGGCCAGGCATTCGATTTCCCAACCGTGCGCCAAAATGATCTGCTGGACCACGGCCAATCCCAGCCCGGTGCCCTTTTGATTGGTCGTGAAGTAAGGCTTGAAAATTTCCTGGCGGCGTTCGGGCGGAACACCGGGGCCGTCATCACCAACCTTCACGGTCGCCTCGGAGGCGCTAATCTGCTGCGTCACAATTTGGATCCGGCCGTTCTCGCCCACCGCCTGAATGGCGTTGAGCACCAGGTTGAACAGCGCCTGGCGGAGTAATTGTTCGTCCGCCTCGATGGTCATCGGTTCGCCCTTCGTTTCCAGCCGGATTTTCTTTTCCTCGATGTCGTAAGCCAGCGCGCGCACGACCTCGTTCACAACGGAATCCAGCGCCAGCTTTGCGCGGCGGACTTCGCGCGGACGCGAATAGTTGATGAATTCGTTCAATTGGGCGGTCACCTTGTCGGTCTCGTCCACGATGGCGCGAACTTTTTCCCGGATTTCCACCGGGGCTTCATTTTGTTTCGAAATCATCTGGGCCATGCCACGGATGATGTTGAGCGGGTTGCGGGTTTCGTGCGCCAGACCCGCGGCGGCCAGGTTCATTTCCCGGAGGTGTGAATTCAATTCGCTGGCGCGGATGAGGCGGATCTGGAGTTCGGCGGACCGGGTCACGCTGCGCCAGGCCAGTCCCGAGCCGACGACCGAAACCGCGGCCAGGATGGCAATCATGGCCCGCAGCCAGAGATCATGGTCAAAGGCCTCGTGGAGTGTCCGGGTGGACATGACGATGACAAAACTGTGCACGCCCTGTTTTTCACGGATGGCCTGGTATTCCTCCTCGCTCATCCAGCGGGGGCGGCCAAAGCGGGAACGGAAGCCGCCTTCACGGGGGCGCATCCGGTTCGTGTCATTGTCCGGTGGAGGCGGCAGAGGTTCTCCGGGACCAGCGGCAAAATTGGTCGGATTGTCACCGGGCGGGGGTCCGGGCGGCGGTTCATGGGGTGGCCCACCCAGGCGGTTGGTGGCGGCAAAGCGATTGGTAAAATCCTGCCGGGACAGGATGATGGGCAGGTTGGTGCCTTCGATGTCGTAGGTGAGATTGGTGCCCAGGTCCACCGGATTCACGAGGGTGACGGTCTGCGCATTCCATTTTTCCGTCGTGCCCGCGGCGCCCCGGGCTTGAAGATCAATTCCAGTCCCGGCGGAAGCGACCATCTCGCCCGCGGCGTTCAACAGCGCGATGCCGTCCAATTCCGCCTTCTCCTGCCGGACCAGTTCCGTCAACGAGGCTTCGAGCCGTTCCTTGGAAACCACGCCGCCAAAACGGCGCTGCGACCGGAGCACGATGCCGAGGGTGGTGGAAATGTCCTTGGCCCGGTTGACGAGCGCAGCGCGGGCTTCTTCCCGGACGCGCAGGTGCTCGGCCAACTGCCAGGCAACGACCAGCACCCAGACTCCCAGCAGGAGTCCGTAAAGCAAGGTGCTGCGGCGGTTCAATTCCATAAATTTCGTTCCGGCAGGCAACCGTCCCGGAAAAACATGATGCGTCCTACGGATTTTTTTTCACCGGCACCCGTTCCAGAAACCGGTTCAGTTCCTGTTCGGAAATCGAGTTGGTGATGAGCAGGGATTGACGGGTTTCGCTGCTGGAAAGCGCGGCCAGTTGTGACGGCGCGACAACAATATGCGGCGTCAGGAAGATCAGCAACTCATCCTTGGTGTTTCTTTTGATGCTCTCCTTGAAAAGATTTCCGAGGATCGGAATGTCGCCAAGGAATGGAACCTTGCTTTCGTTGGAGGATTTGGTGTTCGAGATGAGGCCGCCGATGACGACGGTCTGCGCGTCGGGCGTAACGATGACGGTGTTGGCGGAACGGATGTTGATATTCGGCGCATACACGGGAGAGGACCCCACCAGGCTGCTGCCATACGCAATCACCTGCCCCGGGGTCGAGGTGTCCACGGCCGAAGTTTGTGGCTGGAGGATCATTTCCACCAGGCCGTTGGCCCCGATGAACGGTGTGACTTCCAGAATAATGCCCACGTTTTGGTAGGATCCGTTAATCGTTGGAATGGTGGTGCTGCTGTTGCCAACCGAGGCATAGGCCACCCCGCTGGGCAGGTAAATCTCCTGGCCGATGACGATTTGTGCGAGCTGGCCGTCGCGCGCGAGGATGGACGGGCGCGACAGCACCTGCGCCTTGCCAGCGGCGGCGATGGCGCGCAGCGTTGCCTGAAAATCCGAACCGACAATCTGGTAAAAGCCGCCACCCGTACCGGTGCCCGGCGATAACGACCCGAACGGACTCGGCTGACCGAGCGCGTTGAAATTGGTCACGACCGTGTTCAGCCCGGACAACCCGAAGACGTCGGCCGCACTGCTGCTTATCGCTTGATTATTGGCCCAGCCGCCTTCGACGCCGATATCCGAGGAATTGTTGTGCTGCACTTCGAGGAAGACGACTTTGATGAGCACCTGCGGCTTGGGCAGGTCGAGGTTGTTGATCACCTGTTTGATCTGTTCCGCCGTTTGTTCGTCGGCGATGACGATGATGTTGTGCGTATCCGGATCAACGGAGATGACTGCGCTGCCCACCGTGCCGTTGTTATTGTATTGGCCGCCACTCGAACTGCTGCTGTAGTTGTTGCGGTTTGCGCCACCCCCGCCAAAACCGCCGAATCCACCAAAACCGCCAAAACCGCCGTATCCACCGCCGCCGCCGGTGCGTTGTTGCGCGTGAATTTCAATCGTGGCGCAGAGAAGAAAAATCAAAGTCCCGCCCAGATATTTTTTGAACGATGTTGTTTTCATAATTTATGCTGGTGTTTAATGGTTCATGTCAATTCCGTCAGAACGCGGCGCCCGTGCCACCCACGCCGCGGGTGGTCCCGGTACCGAAGCCGGTGGTGCTGCTGGAGGATGAATTACCGGTGGTGGTGGCGTTTTGGGTTTCGCGATTTTGCAACGCGCTGTTCTGCGATGAAGAACCCATGCCGCTGCGCGAGGAGGTGCTGTTGTTCTGGAACATGTTTTGCAGCACGGTCAACGCCTGCTGCGGGTCGCCGTTGTCCATGTGATACACAAAGACCTTTTGGTCCCGAGTCGAAGGCACATCGAGCTGTTCCATCATCCCGGCGATTTCCTGCATCAAATCCTTGGAGGCGGTCACGACGACGGATGAAGTGCGCGGGTCCGCCACGGCGACGACCTGCGTCTGCTTTTGGACCCGGGAGTTTTGACTGTTGTTGCCGGACGCATTGCCGCCAACACCGCCACCCCCAAAGCCACCAAAGCCGCCGGCACCACCACCGAAGCCGCCGAAGCGGCCAAATGGCCCGCCACCGAACCGGAACGGCGTCTGGACCTGGTTGCCCGAAGTGCCGCTGCTCGACGGGAAAATCTGGCTCAACTCACTGGCCACGTCGGCCGGGCTGGCGTGGCTCAAATGAAACACCCGGATTTCCGTTTCCCCCTCGGCACTGTTGTCAATCGCCCGGATGATTTCGGTGAGATGCCGGATGTTCGACTGCGTGTCGGTGACCACAATCGAATTGCCGGCTTCATTGGCGACAATCGTTGCCTGGGGTGAAACGAACGAAGACAAATCCGTCACCAATTGCCGGGCTTCCACGAAGCGGATGGGGATGATTTGCGTGACGATCTCGGCGTTGTTCGGAATGCTGTCCGGGTCGTTGCTGGTCTTGACGGGGATGTTCCGCGTCTTCGCGTCGTTCTTGTCCAAAATCGTCAGCGTCCGTCCGTCGCGGATCGCGGCGTAACCGTTTTTGTTCAGGACGGCATTGAGCAGGTCCACCGCTTCATTCCGGGTCATGGGATGGCTGCTGATGACGCTCACGTTGCCCCGGACCTGCGTGTCCATCACGATGATGAACCCCGCGGCATCACTGAGATAATTCAGGACCATCTCCAGTGGCGCATTGCGAAAGTTCAAACTCAATTCGTCAAAATTCGTACCGATGGTCGGCGCGAGGGTGGAATCCTGCACCACGGTTGGAATGACCGCCGCCGTTGCCGGTTTTTTCGGTGTGGTTGGTTGAACGCCCGTCGTTGGCGCGGCCGACTGGCTGGCCGCCGGCTGTTCGTTCATCGCGCCTTCATCCGGTGGCGGGACGATTATCTCCGGTGGCGGCGGGGCGGGAGCGACCGCGGCATTGTTGTCGTCCGGTGTTCCGCCCGGGGCTGGCTGCGCGGCCGCCGACATGAGCAGTCCCGAAACGCACAGCGTCACGAGGGTTCGTAGAATCAAGGTTTTCATTTTAATTCCTGTTCTCTTTGTTGCATGAGTTTCTTAAGGACATCATTGGGTTCACTGCCGGAGCCTGTAGCCGCGCCGGCCGCGGGGGTCTCGTCCGTCGCCGGCGTTTCATTCCCGGTCGTGGCGGCCGGCAATTCGTCTGACTCGGCCAGTTGCCATTCGCCTTTACCGGCCTGCCGCATCTGCGCGCCCACCTTCATTTCCACCGGCTTGCCGGCGGCCTCCAGCTTGACGCCGCGCAGCGTGATTTCCACCACCTTGTAACCGGCAATGACTCCGTCCGGGGAAAGGACCTTGCGATAGCCGGAGTCGTTCCCGTCAAAGAAGGCGAGCATGCCCTGCCGGCAGCTCATCGTGCCGACCAGCGCAAAGTAGGGCGCCGACGGGGAGGTTGAGCGTCCGCGGCTGTGCGGCGCACGCGCATAACGGTTGGGATCAAAAATATTCCGGTCCACGATGATCTGGAACGACGAATAATTCGTGGCGGCGGGGGTGTTGGTCGTCTGCGCGGCGGTCGGCCGGCCATTGGCCAGGAGCGCCCCGAGTGCGGCGAGCACGGCGGCCGTCCGAAGCGCATTTTGATTTTGTCGTGCCAGGTTCATGGTTTGGATTGGGTTTGCGAAACGAGCACCAGCCCGCTGATTTGCAGGTCGAGGGTGAGTTGCTGGCCGGTGTTGTCGCGGGTGCTAAACTCCACCGATTCAAGTTTGAACGCCATCGGATCTTTTTCGAGGTCGTAAACAAACCGGCTGAGTGTGCCGAGGTCGCCGGCAGCCTCGAGGCGGCAGTTGAGCGTGAGGTAGTCCGGCGAATCGTTGTTCCACTGGGGCGTGATGCCGATGACGTCGGCGCCGCTCTCCCGGGCCCAACTGTCAAAGGCCTTGAGCGTCTGCTGCTCCGCCAGCGAGGGATTCTCCGGCAGGGTGTTCGTGCGCATCTGGTTCCAACGGCTGCGGAGGCCGGCCTCGCGCTGGATCAACCGCCGGCCGTTTTTCACCTGCGCGCGCAGTCCGATGACTGTTTTCGCCCGCGTCTTCCACCATCCGAACATTGGTTCAATGACCACCTGGTCGGCCGCGTAAAGCACACCCACCGCGATGGTCAGCACTATCAACAGTTGCTGGCGGTTTTCAATTTTCATTGCCGCCTCCTTTGTTCCAATGAAAGTCGAACGTGAATTGCATCGGCGATTTGCCGCGGATCTGGTCCACCTTCAAGTCGGTCACGCCGTCCGCCGCGCGCAACTGGCTCAACATCCGCAGCAGGGCGGCGTTGTCCCGCGCCGTGCCGGAACAGTTCACCACGTTGCCGTCGCGGATTTCCACCGTCTTGGCCGTGACGGCGCCGTCCTCGGGGAACGCCGTCGTGAGCTGCTTTAAAATGCTCAGGCTGCGGAACGACTCGTCGAACCACGGACGGTATTTCTGGATTTGCTGCTGGATGCCGTCCAGTTCCCTGACCTTGGCCGACATCCCCGACCATTGCGAACGCAGCCGGATGAGCTGGATTTCCTGGAACAAAAACAATCCGCCGACAATGGCGACGATGCCGGCGGCCGTCGCGCCGGCGGAGCGCAGCCGGCTGGAGGAATACTTCGTGATGATTTGCTGCAAGGTCGTCGGTTTGGGCGGCAGGAATTCGAAGGCCGGCGTCTGTCCCGTCAGCAGCCGGGCGGCCAGGCTGAAGGCCGGGGAAATGGGCGCGTCGGGTGGAAGCTGGACGCCGAATTCGTCCGGTGAATACTTCGTGACCGGTTCAACAGTCAGACCTGCCGGTTCAAACCGCAATTCCATTTCGTCGGCCAGTTGCTGCGCCAGGTCGTGCGGGCCGAAGATGCGGATGCGGCGGACGGATTCGCGCAGTCCGGCGGGCAACTGCCCGAGCGTGATGCGGACTTCCCGCGCGACGAAGCCGGGGTGGAGGGTGCGCCGCGAGCCTGCGTTTTCGATGGCGCCTTCCAGCGTGCGGAGGGCCGCCACGCCGCCGCCGCAGGTGATTTGCAGGGACACCTGGCTTTCGCCGATGGCCAGGGCCAGCACGCCGTTGGAGGTCTCCGCCGCCGGGGGCTGCAAAGCGGTCAATCCGGGCGAAAAGCTGATCGGTTTCAATCTTGCCGCCGCCAGGACCTGTTCCAGTGACGTGAGCTGACTGTTGAGGATTCCCGCCAGGGTCACGTGTTGTTTGCCGGCCGGCAACGGGCAGCGCGAATGGGCGAGCCGCAACGTTGTGACGTCGCACGGAAATCCGCGTTCCGCCTCCAGTTGCAACAGGCTCGCGGCATCCTCCGCCGGCAGGGGCGGCAATTCCGTCTGCGCCGTGAGTGTCCATTTCAATGGCACACCCACCACGCAGCGGCGTTCGCGCACGCCGGCGGCGTCGAGGTGGTTGCGGATTTCGCGTCCGACCAGTTCGGGCGCCGCCGTGAGCGGGTCGAGCGAGAGGGTCGCCGAGAACGACTGCTGAAGCTGGAGGGAGCCGTTGGTGCGGCGGAGCACGACGCCGTCGAGGCGGCTGCCATCGAGGTTGAGGCCGAGCAGGCCCGTCAACTTTTTGCGCCTCGGAAAATTGATTTTCAGAACCGGGTTCATGGCGTCTCCTTCGTGACCCAGGTGGTGCGGGCCTTTTCCCCGAGCGCCCAGCCGAGCCGGCTGAGGTCCTGGCGGTAAATGATTTTGGGCGCGCCTTCGCTGATGTCGAAAACGAATTTCACCCGCCGGTAGCCGCGCCCGAACGGGCCGACCGCCGCGATGTCCGCCGTGAATTGAAAACTTTGCGTGGTGATGTAGTCACGGGGAGCGTTCCTCAAGGCTTGAACGACCGCGTTGTTGCTGCCGAGCGCATCCACGATCCAGGAAATGGCGTTGAGGTTGTTGGGGTTTTGCTGGCGGTAGGTGACGAGCGTTTGCGCCGCGCTTTGCGCCGTGTCCTGGTCAATGCCCAGTCCCATGAACAACGCCTCCATCACGGGTGCGCCGGCGGTGTTGATGTTCAGCAAACCGTTGGTGTAAAGATTGGTGGTGTCGGTGATGCCATAGGCGACTTGCCCAAACTCGGCCGAGGTCATTCCGCTGACCAAATAGAATCGCAATAAATTATTGAAGGTGGGCGCGGTTGCTCCGCCACCGCCACCGCCACCGCCGCTGCCGCTGGTAAAACCAAGCCGGGTCATGATTTGAGTGGCGCGCGCGGAGCCAAACGTTGACTGTAACAAGGACCGCAGTGTGCCCCGGCTGTTCACATTGGTGAGCATGGTGCCGTCGGAGTGGAAATCCGGCTGGCGGCTGTAAACGGTGACGTATTCAAACAGGCCCGGATCCAGCGTGCCATTGCCGTGCAGGTCCTTTTCGTTGATGTCGAGCACGCCGTTGCGATTGACATCTTCTCCAACCAGCAGGTCAACGGTCGCGCCGTACACCAGCCGCAATTCGTCCACCGTTTCGAACAGGGAGTTTTTGTCCGCGTACCCCAACGACGAGTAATTAAGCGAATAGGCGCCGCTGCCGTTGGTGTTGCGCCAATCCACAATCGCGCTGGCGAAATCGAGCGTCATGTTGGGCAGATAGGAAAGCGCGTTGGTGCCGGCGCGGTTCAAATTCAATTTGGAGGCTTCGTCAACGAGACCGAAATACGGTTCGGTGGAAAGCGTGCCGGCTGGGTCGCGGCCGATGAGCCAGAAATGCGCGTCGCCCACCGGCACGGCTTCGCAGGAAAACTGGGTGTTGTTGGGCACCGCGCCATTCGTGGCAAAGTTCGAGAGCACATAACCGACGTAACGCGCCGCGCCTTCGATGGCCTGTTCCGCCGCGATGCCGGTGGCGCGGTTGTCCGAGGCGCGGAGTTCAAAGGTCATGGAATTCGCGAAATAAAGCGCGATGGCAACGAGCCCGATGGAAATCCAAAGCACGAGAATGAGCACCGATCCGCCTTCGCTGCGCTTCGGCGACACGAGGGCGTTTTCGCGCCGGTCATTCGATGGCAATTTGGATTGGTGCAGTTTCATTTCAGGTGTTCGTGCGCGATTGCGAATCAATCGGCACCAGGATTTGAATCGGCTGCGGGCGCGTGTTGTCGCTGTTGTTTCCCGCCATCTGGATGAGGACCCGGACGGCGACCGGCAGGTTGGTGTTGGCCGTGGTT
>Ga0116127_1001545_pt1 | contig 13391 bp, 14 predicted proteins | sample June2015DPH_16_1_FD_89731 | JGI IMG/M metagenome (GOLD analysis project Ga0116127, IMG submission 89731) | Peatland microbial communities from SPRUCE experiment site at the Marcell Experimental Forest, Minnesota, USA - June2015DPH_16_100 | ecosystem: Environmental > Terrestrial > Soil > Wetlands... | reverse complement strand
CGAGACAGTCCCGGCGGCGCCTCGGGAGGCTGAGCTGTTGGACACCACCGTCGGCTACCCGATGCTCCTGCTCTCCCGCCACAGTCGCGATACCTCCGGGCGTCCGGTTGAGTTCGCCCGTTCGTTCTATCGCGGGGACCGCTACAAGTTCGTTACCCAGCTGCAGCCACCAACCACCCCGGCTGCCGGCGTCGGCTGAGCACGGCGATGGTCGATGTGAGCTGGTTCCCGTCAGAGGCGGAAGGGGCTCTTTGCGCTGCGGTGCAGCACCTAGCTTGGAGAGTGCTCCCAGACATTGGAGTCACGAGGCGTTGAGCAGCCCCGAGGACGTCACTGCCGCCGATGTCTTTGCGGTTGCTGCTCGGCTGTTAGAGCGACTGGCCAACGAACAACTGCCGGTTCTGAGTCGGGCGGGCGAGCTCCTAGCCGGCAGGCTGATGGCCGGGGGCGACATCTACGTCTTCGGTACCGGACATTCGCGCGTGGTCGCCATGGAGCTGGCCGGACGGGCCGGCGGGCTCGCCGGAATCAAGGAACTGGTCCTGGACGAGCTGGTCGCTGCGGGCAAAGCAGACAAGACAGAGCTGGTGGATGGGACGCTAGAGCGGCGTCCTGAAGCGGCGCGCGCTTTGCTTGAGCCCCTGACCATCGAACCTGTTGACAGTTTCATAGTCATATCGCACTCAGGTTGCAACGGCGCGCCTGTCGAGATGGCGCTCCAAGCCCGGCAGTGTGATTTGCCCGTGGTAGCCATCACCTCCTTGGAGCACAGCAGAATGATTAAGTCGCGGCACCCTAGCGGGCTACGGCTGTTCGAGGTGGCCGATCTGTGCATCGACACTTGTGCCCCGTACGCCGACACAGCCATCCGGCTGCCTTGCGAGCTCGGAGTCTGCAGCGTCTCTTCGATCGCCGGAGTCCTCATCGCCCAAGCGCTGACGTCGGAGATCGTCGGCAGGTACTTGCAGGCGGGTGTAAAACCGCCTTTGTTGCTGAGTCGAAACCTCTCGGGGTACTAGCCGGTTCGGTCGTACGTCACGGCGGCTCGCCAGGTTGTCACTTGTGACCCGTGGCCCGGCAACGACGCCACGCGAGCTGAGGTTGCTCAGCTCGCCCTCGTCAGGGCGATATGGCTGCAGCGGGAGACACGGCGTGTCGCGCGGCACGGTGAGGCCGTCGCTCGCCTCGCGCGAACAGCGCTCGAGACATGCTTCGTCGGTCTCTATTGCCTCTACGGGGACGATCCATTCACGGCGATGCGAGAAGGGAATCGGCAGGCGCTTCGGCGGATGCTTGCGAACCTAGGGCATGACGACATCATCACAGACGACGTCCTCAAGGCCATCGAGGTCGAGATCGGCGGAGACGGAGACCTGCTCGATACCAGGAAGAACGCCGAGGCGATCGGTAAGGCGCTAGACGGCGCCCCCTTCCTGGTCAACCTCTACTGGCGGATGTACGTGCCGCTCTCCGAGTTCTTCGTCCACACCAACGGGGTCTCACCTCTGCATCACGTCGGTGCCAAAGGACGAGATCCTCGACGAGCCGGTGTACCCGTGGGCGCACCGCTGCGCCGCGTCGACGGATGCATGGCGCTCGTCGCCGCCGCTATCACCCACGCTGGAGGCCACCCGGATGAACCACTCGGGAAGTACGCGACGACCACCTGAACCAGGCGCTCGCGCCGTTGGCGAGCGTCAGCGGCAAGAGCCTCTTTCGCTCCCTCGGGCCGGCAAAGATCGCCGCGCTCGTCAACGGTGTCGTGGATCTGCGTGCCTACAACGTCTCGGGTCGAGCCGAAACGGATACCTGGGATGACCGCGTCCCCGCCTCCTGCGCTCCTGGTTTGAACGGCACCTGGGTGACTACAGCGTGGCCTCCGAGGAGATCTGGGACCTCTACGTCGACCGCATCGTCACTGTGCTCGCCGGGCCGCCTCCCTCGACAAACGAGTCCGAGGGCAACGAGAGCGACCCCGAGGCTCATAGCGGTAGATGGACGTCCGAGTGACCGACGCCTCACGTCTCGAGGTGCCGTGCGCTAGGTGTTCGAGCGCAAGAAGGAAGCCGGCCGAGGCCCAGATCGTTCCGTGCCCGAGCCTGTCGCGTTTGCGGACAGGCAGATGTCACCTGCCAAACCCGAATATCGATGGGTGCCTCAAGTCGAAGCCTCTGATAGACGAGATCGTCGCGCTCTGGTGCTGTTGCTCCGGTGTGGTTCACGCAGACGCTGGTGGTTCTTCTTGGCTGACTGCGTCGAGGAGCAGTTTCGCCGCCACTGTCGCCCCGTCGGTGCGGATCGTGCCTTCCACGGCGATCGCCCGGGCGCGGGTCTCGGGCGCCAGGGCCGTCCCGAGCGCGTCCGACAGAGACTCGGCGGTGGGATTTGGGCCGTCGTGTGCCGCGCCGATACCCAGCTCAGCCACCCGGCCCGCCCAGTATGGCTGGTCCGCCATCTGGGGTATCACCACCTGAGGCGCCCCTGCTCTGGTGGCCGTCGTCGTCGTCCCCGCGCCGCCGTGGTGCACGACGGCGGCCACCTGGGCGAACAGTGCCTGCTGGTTGACCTCGCCGACAGCGAAACAGTCGTCCCGGTTGTCGATCAAGGCCAGGTCGGCCCAGCCGCGGGCAACGACAGCGCGACGGCCCTGCGCGCGGATCGCCTCGATGGCCACCCGGGCGATGTCCTTCGGGGTGCGCATGCTGCCGAAGCCCACGTAAACCGGTGGTGTGCCGGCGTCCAGGAACGCCACCAACTCGGCCGGGAGCGGACGCTCGTCCGGCAGGATCCACGCTCCCGTTTGCACTACATCGAGATCTGCCGGCTCCTGCCACGGGCCCAGGGTCGGGTCCGCGGCCAGCCAGGGGTGGTCGGTGAACCCATAGCGGTAGACGTTGTCCACCGGTGGCAAGCCGATCGAAGTCCTGCGGGTGTTGAGCGCCTCGCCGAAAAGCTCGTTCGCACGCTGGGCTTGTAGGTCCCACAGCACACGGTTGTCGGTCACATCCGGTGGGAACGGCCGACCGGGAAACAGCGTCGGAGCGTGGTGCGGCGACGGCAGGAAGATCGGACAGTAGGCCGCGTAGACGTAGCGGATGCCGAGCTTCTCGGTCACCGACCGCGCGCTCGCCGCGGCCGGCAGCAGGCCGGACGCCACCAGCGCATCGCATCCCTCTGCTGCTGCGACGAGCTTGTCGAACTGCACGGACATGATCTCGGCCGCGAGTCGGGGCAGGTCGGCCGGCGACGGCCGCGTCGCCCCGTGCACCAACGGGCGCACCGGGGGGCCGACTGGCACCAGGGGCACGCCAACCTCGCTCAGCCGCTCCGCGCACCGGTCTAAGCCGGAGAAGTCCGGCGGCGCGCAAACCCACACCTCCGCGCGAAGTTCGCGCAACCTCACCGCGAGTCCCACCAGCGGTTCGACGTCGCCGCGCCCCCCATAGGTCGACAACAACACACGCATTTCTCGACCCCCATCTCCGCAGGCCCGGTCTCGACCGTAAATTGTGCGGTTCGGCACGATAACTGCAATTACCGCCCTGGTTGCGCATCGAAGTGGACCGGGCGCTCGTGCCCGTGTCGATCGGGCAACGATTGCAAGCACTGAAAGTCCTGGGCACGCCGGCCCACTCAGTAGCGACACCCGAGGGCGGCGCATAACAACGGCCCGAAGGATGCCCGAGTGCAGGGCTCGGGACGCGCCCTTACGGTTCTTGGTCGAGTCCTGGAACATGAGCGCCGAGTACGACGCGCTTTGTCTCTCGTCCCGCCGTTTAGGGGTTGCGGCGTTGCTGCCGATACTTGCGGTGCTCGAGAATCTCGCTAACTGCCACTGAGCGCTGAAACCCGAGTTGGAAACAAAGGTGGTTGTGATTCGCTGAGACAGCTCGTGTCTAGGTCCGCCGGATTCACTTCTGCTACAAAACTCGCAATCAGCTGCCCTTCGCAGTCCGGGATGTAGAAGTGGTGTGACTGTGCGGGAAGGACAATGAGCCGGCTAAGTGGCCACATGTTCGATGCTCCGGCCATATTCGCAGGCGGATCTTGGGGTCCGCACTGCCGTTGATCATCAACACGGCCACGTCGGATTTGGTTGCCGGAGGGCAGTAGGCCGCGTTGGCTGACTCCGGGATCAAGGAACACACGTACTTCCACCACTGCGAACTCTCCAGGGTGGTCTCGGAGTCGAAGCTCTCGTTCTTGCTAGAGACCTGGGAGGGTCGAAACGGGCCCACGGCTCGTCGCATCGGATGGGGTAGGTGATCATCGAGGTCGCTTGGCTCTCGCCGCTCTCAGCGGCAGCGAGCAACTTGCCAATCTCCCCTAATGTGGCGCCCCGACTACTGCCGGTCGCCAGGGCATGGATGACGACCGGCAGGTCGGTGGCGACGTTGGACGAGAGCAGCGCCTCATGGACCTGGTTTGCGAGTACGTCGCTGGGCACCTCTTGCCTCGTTTGAGTCGGTGAATCCTTGGCGGGAACGATCACCAGGGACGCCGCGATCGAGGCGCGAAGCCCTGACCACTCGCTGTCCAGCTTAGGGAAGGCCCTGTGGCACAAAATGCCCTGTCCGCAGCGAGAGAAGACCTGGTCCAAGGCTTGCTGGCTGCTTGTTTCCTACCGTTCGAAGATCGGGACGTCAAGAAGACTGCCTCCGAGAAGCGTCATCGTGCGCACTTGCTTCGGGTAGAAGCGTTGATACACCTGAGCCGCCGTCGCGCCGTAGGAGCCACCGATCAGGTTGACCTTGGTGTAATGCAGAACGCCGAGCACTCGGTGGACGTCCCTGGCAAACATGGCCGTGGTGTAGAGGCGAATGTCCCCCGGAAGGCTCGCAAGACACTGCTGAAGGCTCCTGCGAAGGGACGCCTTGTTCGTTACGAACAAGTTCGTACCTCAATCACCTCACGGACCGCTCGAAATCGATGGTTGAATCGCGGCTCATCCATGCTGGGTGCGCAGATCAGCCACGCGGTAGTCGTGACGCGTGTTGGGCGAGACGTTGGTCGGCCTCGAGCCCCTCCAAGTACACATGAGCTCCCGCCGAGCTTTCGCGGCCTCGCTCGCCGTCGGATAACTGCGACGCGTGCGCGCCGGAATCTGGCGCGCTGGGGGCACTACACATGCACACCGCGTGTGAAACGAGGGACAGGGCGAGAGGTGCAGATACCGGGCGGGTTGTGGGTATCCGGGATCGGCTCGCGGGCGCACAGAAGGGCGGCCCGAGCCACCTCGTCAACGAGCGCGCAGTCGGCGATCTCGTGCGCACGCCGAACGTCGTTCGGCCGCGCCGGCAACCTCTCGACCGCGATGTTCTGCGTCTGCGCGTCCCCAATGTGTAGATCAAAGGCCAGTGATCCCTTTGTTACGGGAGGAGTCGACCATCGGCGGGCGCTGGCACCAACATGTTCCAGTTCCGGCTCGAACTGGTGGCCGACCGCCAATACGGGATCATTCCCTGGCCCGCATGCCTCTCTCGGACGCTCGTAGCTCCTCGGCCAGCGATTAACGACGGACAGCAACAGGGCTGCGTCGGTTTCTCTTACGAGCCAGCTGAGACACGGTCGCTAGTGTACTGAGGGGCCCCAGATCCAGCAGGAAGGAGTTGCAGGAAGAAGGTGGTCGCGCCGGGCACGCGCGGCACGCTCGTGGACGCATGGCCAAGACCGGTCGAGTCGGTGGTCAGTGTGCCGCCGTTGTCCGACGTTTGCGGGCACGATCCTGGGACCTGCTGCATGAGCACCGCGTAGGTCGTGTTCGGGGAGCCCGCTTGCAGCTGGATCTCCGCCTGGAATGCGTTGGCCGTAACGTTCAGCACCACAAACCCCACAGAGGCAGCTGCCTCGCTGGTGCTCGTGGTGCAGTCTCCTTGGGCGGGATTGTTCGTCCCCAACGCGACCCTCTTGCCAGTTGCAGGGACCGACGTGGACGTGGACGTGGACGTGGATCTTCCACTGGCAAGAAAGTGCGCTTCGATCCGTGTCGGAGACAAGGCGGTTGGGTAGACCGCCACCTCATCCACATCCCCGATCATGCCCTGGTTGATGTAGGTGTCAAGCCAGTACCCGATCCGGATCCGGCTCGGAAGCAGGTTGATCGCTGTGACAGGGGTGAGCGCGCCCAGGTCGTGCCCGTCGACATAGCCGGTTACCTTGTCGGCCGCGGCGCTGTAGGTGATGGCGAGGTAGTGCCATCGGCCGTCCCAGAGGTTCACGCCGACAGTTCTGGTGTCCCAGATGGGGAGGGTGCTCGCGTTCTCTACCCCAACGTAGAGGTCAAGAACCAGTTGGCTGGGAGTACCGTTTCCGGTGTCGCTCGTCCAAGTCGATAGCCCGGCGACGTTGCCCTCGCCTGCCTCGCCCAGGCTGACCAGCGACTGGTCCCGAACGGTTCCCGATTCGCGGAACCACGCTTCCAGTGTGAAGCTGTGATCACCGGTCAAGCCCGAGCCGGAACCTCCTGTACCCACGCCTGAGCTTGGTGAGACAGCAGCTACCGCTGCGTCACCGGCGATGGCCCCCGGAGCGCCGAAGTGCACCCCCGAAACGTAGTTGCCATTGTTCGCTGACGCCGACGAGTCGCACATCGTCGGCCCAGACGACTCGTCGAGCCGGAAGTACGCGACTGGCGAGTCAGACAGCACAGCCCGTGAATAGGAATCGGCCTTGTGGGATTTACAGCCCGTGGATCCAGTTGTTTTGCTGGTCGAGGTTGGTGGAGTCGTCGATGTCGACGTGGCCGCAGGCGGCGACGTGCTGGAGCTGCACCCCGCCAAAGCCACGATGCACATCACTAGGGCGGCTGTGACTCCGAAACCCCAAGAACTACTGCGCAATCTCTGTGCCATGTCGCCTCCCGACGTACCACGACACTCGTAGCTAACACAAACAGGCCACGGCTGTGACCAGCAATCGGGACTCGCAGACTGGTAGCCACCCGAACTTTAGTCTTCAAGACTGTCACTCACCAGGGGCTTCACAACCCACTGTGACAACTCCACGATCTCCGGCAGCAATACTGTCGACTCCGCGCGACCAGACGAAGGTCTGCGTCACCGTCAGACGGCGAGTCGCCCAGTCGTCGAAACGGTGACGTGCCAGAACGACACCCACCGCGCTGCTCAAAGTGCTGGACCACGCACCGAGTCGGCCAGGGCGGGCCACGACGAACAAGAGGCCTTGTTCCGCGCTGCGTTTGGACGAGTGAGCGGCGCTCCGATTCGGCAGGCCAGGACGAACAAGAACCTCGATAGAGCGCGGCCACATCCCGTTGACGCCGATATAGGGCGCAGACCTTCTGAGTGACGCCTTACCGGCACTTCTGGGAGGGCGACTACCGCATCCCTTCAGGTCCGCGATGAGCCAGGCGAGGTGGCTGGGGAGTCTCGCAACGTGGCCAGCGTCTTCTCGATCCGCCGTGCGCGAGTATCGGGCTTCTTCGCATTCTCGATCAGGCGCAGGTGTTGACTCTTTTGGCTATCGGTCAAACGATCAAACGCGCTTCGAGCGAGCGGCTCGGCATCAAGAGCTGTGGCGAAGTCAGCGGGCTCGACCACGATACGCGGTTCAAGATCCAACTCGAGCTCGACCTCAACCCGGTCGCCCGTCACAACACCGGCGGCCTTGCGATTGGCGTTGCTCAACCCGATCAGATTCCGGCCGCGCATGATCGCCACCCTGCTTCTCCAAGAGTGTCCGTTGATCGTGATGGTCACCCTCGGGCGTTTGCCACCCCCCAATGCTTCCACCAGCTCCTCGGGAACCTCGAGCCCCCTCATGGGCTTCGGAGGCTCCACTTCGGCTCGAAATCTCATCTTCTGCTCTCCTACCACCGTGCGTCCCCTGGTTACCGACTACCACCAGGATGCTCGCCAACACACCCTCTCTGCGACGAGTCGGCAGGGACCCGCCCTTGGTCGGAGCGGGCGCTGGCGATTCTCGTTCAACTCGTGCGGACGTTGAGGGAGGAATGGCGGTGGCGATCTGCGTAGCCCACAGGTGAGAATGTGAGAACGCTTTGGTTCTCACGAGGTTCTCACCACGTGTATCGCTCCCAAGCGGCCGAAGGCAAAGCCCTATCTACCAGGGCCCTTTCTGGTCGGGCTGGCCGGATTTGAACCGGCGACCTCTTGACCCCCAGTCTGTCGTGCGCTATGACAGGCGGTGCCATCCGCTGACGTCTGCGCAGGTCAAGTGTGGTACGTCGAACCTCTGTTCGGGCCGGCATGACGTCCGCTGACAGACGGTTACAAGCAGTTCGGTAGCAGATTCGGTAGCAGAGGGAGGCGATCCGAGTGTGGTGGATTCACGACCCGACGCCCGGCGGTTGGTGGCTCGGTTTTGGGGGCCTCGATCCCATAGTCAACCCGCACGGCCACGGGTTTCGGCTAACCAAGAGCCCGGGCGCGTACGACCCGCAAGATGCCTCGTTTCGCTTCCGCGACTCAACCGTCGCATTGCTCGAGAGCGAGCTCCGGAGCCACCTCCTCAACCAAGAGCTGGCCAGAACATTCGCGTGGGGATTCTTTGATGCGTACCCGCGCGTCTTCACTGGCGACTCTCGTTGCGTCTCGGCTGAAACCGATGCCGGCGCCCTCTTGCACGCGGTACCTGTTGCGGACGGCCGGCCTTCGAAAAGAACCCTGTGCCGCGAGAAGGCACCCTCGCCAGACCTTCAACTGAGTTGGCCTGATGACGCGCCTCCAGAGAGACGGTGCGGAGCCTGTGCGAGGGCGCCAGGGTCGACGCAACGCTGAACAGGGGCGCAACTTGCGTGTACTTAGACCGGCTCAGTACGGTGGCCATCGGCACGGCCCCCGTCCTTACAACGCGTGCGACAGGAGTCGTGCAAGATTGCCCCCCAAGGCGAAACGGCCTCGCTGCTTTCGGGTGGTGGGGCCGCTTCGCGTGACCGTGAGCGCCCCATCCTGCGCCTGCCCTTGACGCGCGTCAAGGACTAAAATCACGACGTGGATCCGATGACGGCCGGCCAGGTGGCGCAACTGCTCGGCGTCTCACGCCAACGGGTGCACCAGCTCACCGAGGAGGACCCGACCTTCCCGGCGCCAGTGGCCGTGCTCAGCATCGGCCGAGTTTGGGAGCGCGCCGACATCGAGAAGTGGGCGCGAGCAACAGGGAGGCTCGAATGAGGTACCGCAGGTACTACAGCCACGGCAACCCGGACGGCAGCACCACCGTCACCAGCTACGGGCCGATCACGACCGGGGCCTCAATCGCGTGGAAGAGCGCGTTCGGCACGGCCCTGATCTTCTTCATCGCCTTCTGCCTGCTGAATCCCTGGTCGCCCGGTTCAACGGCCGGCACTCTCTGGGCCGTGGCCTGGGGCGGCGTCGGCTTCACTCTTCACGTCTGCCACCAGGTGCCGCCTAAGCGCTCAAAGCGGCCGCAATCCGCCGGGCAGAGCAGCCACACCGACAGCCCTGTATAGAGACTTCCGCCGCGCGGGCGCTGCTCCCAATCTCTAGAGCCCCTACCTGGGACAAGAACTTCTGCCAGATTTCTCGTCAAGCGCTTTTGCCAAGGACTCTGCGCGTCCGCCATTGATTGCACCCCAGGTGGCTTTAGCGCGATACTCCGCGCGTAGGACACAAAAAAGCGCCCCCGGGACCGCTTGCGACGATCCCGGGGGCTAGAGAGACTGGAGGCCAGTCCTGTGAAAGAAGCTACCGCGTCTGATCCCCTAGAGCGCGTCGCAGGGGTGGTCCGTGCGAGGGTCATCGAGCTGGTCGACAACCGTGGCAACGTTTGTATGCGGCTCTGTGCCGGCCAGGACGGCCCTGTGTTGACGATCCCGGCTGACCCCACCGTGTGCCGCGGGGATCTGACCGCGAGCCTCAGGGTGGTTACAGGGGGGTCCTACAGCGACGCCTTGAGGCCCATCGCTGAGCGCGTGGGGGACCTCGAGGAGGTCTTGACCCGCTTCGGCGCTGTCGTCCAGGACTGGCGCGGCGGGACGATCCTCGCGGACCTCGTGCCCGGGTGGGCGCGGCGTGAGTTGGAGCTCGAGGCGGAAGTAGCGATGCGAGGGGACGGCCCAAGATGACCACGCCGCTGACCTTGGGACGCGCGACCCTCGTTTACATCCAGGAGCGGAGCGACCGGCGGGAAATCATGCCGGCGACGCGCAGGTCCTTTAGGACCACCTTGGGCTTGTTCGCCGATGAGATCGGCAGAGACACTCCACTCTCCTCGGTCACCCGTCGCAGCCTGGATAAGTGGGCCAAGGCCATGAGCCAATCCCAGCTCGCTCCTCGGACGATCCGACTCAGGATCGGCGCCGTCAAGGGGTTCTTCAAATGGGCTGCGCTCGAGGGCTACATCCGCAAGGATCCCACCCTCCGCTTGCAGCGGCCGAAGGATCCCCGTCACCTGCCTCGCGGCCTCAGGGAGGGCCAAGTCGCGGCCGTACTCGAACAGTGCCACGATCAGCGCGAGCGCCTGATGGTGCTCCTCATGCGACGGGAAGGGCTCCGGGCCTGCGAAGTCGCAAACCTAGAGCTGGCCGACATCAACGAGGCAGAGCGGTCGATGGTGGTGCGCGGCAAGGGCGGCCACGAGAGGGCGCTGCCGATCGTGGACGACGTCCGGGCGGCGATCGAGACCTACCTGGCCGAGCGCGGCACCTTCGCCGGCCACCTGATACAGGCCTATCACCGACACTCGTGTCGTGGCGACGGGATTTCGGCAGACCGCGTGGGGGATCTCGTCGGGGATGCCTTCCGGCGCGCCGGCGTGCAGGCAACCGGCCACGCCCTCAGACACACGTTCGCGACCGAGCTGCTCCGCAACGGCGCCAACCTCCGGGACGTCCAGACCGCTCTCGGCCATGTGTCGCTGCAAACGACCCAGGTTTACCTCGGATGGACCGTCGTCGGTGATCTCAGGGGTTTCATGGAGGGCGGACACAGCCGAGGACTCGCAGCCGCTGAGCCTGCCCTTCCTCTCGTTGTAGGCGCGTAAGGGGGCACCGATGTAACTAGGAGCTGCCCTCTCCTGGCGCAGATGTCCCTTCCGAGGCACCAGGGGTGCTGGGGGTTGGGGTTGCGGGCGCCGGGGTCGCATCTGCTGCGGATACCGGCTCCGTTGGTGCGAGAAAGGCTTGCCCTGGTGGCCTGAGTCCAAATCTGGCTCGCAGAGACTTGTCCAAATCTCCCTGTTGTCCACTGTCCGACACGGGCACTTGCGACTGCGGTTCTTCCACGTATGCCCCTTTCCTCGGGTGAGATTCTACCGGCGGACCTTCGGCCGCGGGACAAAGATCTGGTCCGCCCAAGCGGAGCTGGACGCTAAGAATCGCGTCGGCGCCTGAACCCCCAGGTCGATCCTCCAGCCGATGATCGACTCCGTCAGGGGTCCCACCTGAAACAGAACGGTGGTCGGAAGCTCCTCGCCGGGTTCGACGTGCTCCGGTCCAAAGGCTTCGACCTGTTCCCACGTCTGCCCAGTGACGAGCTTGCCGTCGTCGCCCCGCTTGACTTCAGTGACACCGACCAGTACCCCGCGCGTCCCGTGGAACCGTACAGGGAAGATCCCAACAGCACGCACTACGGGACGTGTGGCGAGTACCACACCGACAGGCGTTATGTATGCCTCGGCCGAGACAGACACACTGGCACGACGCCCGTAGCGGGCTGCAATGAAGGCACCTGCTGCGACGCCTAGCGCCCCAACCGTGGCGCCCACCTCGGTCACGATGTTGAACAGGTGGTCAGGGGTTGGGATGATCGGGGTAGACACCGAATGTAAGAGTACGCGACGACTGGGCGACCCACTTCGGGTGCAGAAAGTCCACAGACGCCTAATCACGGCTGACCATCGCCTTTCCGATGTAAGTATGAAACCCACACAGTTCCCTTGTCTCGACAGTGGGCGCGCTCAACTGCTGGCTCCTGCCTTTATGCGCCGAATCAGGTCGGCGTCGTGCGCGGCGAAGGCCTGCTTGAGCGGCGCGACAACCGAGTTCGGGTTCGAGCCCGAGCGGACATTGATGGTGTATGTGTTCGTCATCGTGATCGCGCCAGAGCCGTAGCGCCCGGTCCCTATCGCACCGTGCGGGAGTGCTCCGGCCGTCGCCGCGGCGAGAGCACTAGTGAGCGCGCTCTGTTCGCTCCGCACGCCGGCGATGGCGCCGAGCATCCAGTCGGCGCCGAGCTGCGCGTAGAGCTGCGACGGTGACGCGGTCTTGGTGGCGGCCTTCGCGGAACTGAGAGCCTTGTCAGACGCCGCGACTGCTGCGGCTGCGACTTGACTGGCCGCGCTCGTGATGCCGGCTGAAAGGCCTTGCATGAGACTGACGCCCACGGCTTGCCAGAGCGCGATCTGCCCCTTCCAGATGGCGAGCAGCTTGGCGGCGAGGTCTTGCATCGCCGTTACGGCCGGGTTCACCTTCAACAGGCCCAGGACCAGGCCCGCAATAGCGTCCCTTCCTGCCTGCTCGGTGGCCCCCCACGGCGACATCCAGCTCACCGCGTCCGAGAGGCCATGGAGGATGCTCTTGCCGACGTTCTTGATCGCGTTGACCGGGTCCGCGACAACGGACTCCATGCCTCGCGCCAGCCCGTGAACGGCGTCCTTGCCGGCCCCCACGAGGAGAGTTCCCAGGTCCCCGAGAGCTTTGAGGATCATCTTCGGGATGCTCTTGACGAAGTTGACGACGTCGGCCGTCCCGGAGGTGACCGCGCGGAGGAACCATCTCCACGCGGCCCCGACAACACCGGCGACAAGGGAGCCGAGATCTTGCAGACCGGCCGAGATGCGGTGCGGAATCGAGGCGATGAAGCTGACGATGTCAGTCCACACACGGATGGTGTCCCTCTTGACGGTGGTCCACGCACCCTCGAGGTCGCCCGTAACCCTCACCACGGCGTTCTTGAGGGTGCCGAACGCGTCGGGCCCCGCAACCTTGATCCAGTTCCAAACCGCGCCGGCAACGTCCTTGATGTCCCGCCAGACCTCGCGCCAGTGCTTGACCAGCTCGACGATCCCGGCTATGAGGCCCGCGACACCAAGACCGATGGCGACGATCAGGGCCACGACCGGTACGGAATCGAGCGCCCACATAGCGATAGTGAGGCCCCCGACTGCCACGGCACCGGAGATCATGAGGCCGCGGAGCACACCGAAGTGCTTGACGAGCTCGTAGACACCGGCCGCGACGACAAGAACACCAGTGGTCATGAGAGCCTTCTGGGCCACCGTCAGCTCCTCCGTCGTGACGGTGAGTCCCGCGGTCGTCGTCTTGGTGACGAGCATGGATCCGCTCAGTGCGGTCAGTGCTCCCCTCACTGCCGTAAACCCCGCCTGTAGCCCGCTCACTTTCCCGAGCGCTCCGAAGGCCCTCGCCAGCAGGCCAGCGTCGGCGGTCGCTT
>Ga0116127_1001527_pt1 | contig 13543 bp, 11 predicted proteins | sample June2015DPH_16_1_FD_89731 | JGI IMG/M metagenome (GOLD analysis project Ga0116127, IMG submission 89731) | Peatland microbial communities from SPRUCE experiment site at the Marcell Experimental Forest, Minnesota, USA - June2015DPH_16_100 | ecosystem: Environmental > Terrestrial > Soil > Wetlands... | reverse complement strand
AAGCGGCTTGAGACCATCAACAAGGCCCTCGATACACAGATCGGCGGCTCGGCGGACGCTTTCGGCAAGTCGTGGATGGCCGTTACCACTACGCTCAAGAGTAATCTCAAATACGGGCTACTGGCTCCAGTCACCGCTCCGCTTTTCGATGCCATCAAAAGTGACGTAACAAAGCTGAACCAGCTTTTTGATGCCAACCACGACAAGATTGCGCACGTCACCTATCTTGTTGGCAACAAGCTCGTGTCCGCGTGGCACTCCGTCGTAAATGTCGTGGAGAGGGTCGAGCCCGTCTTTGAGCGCATTGCTGGATGGGTCATGAGTCTCGATGCTGAGAAGTTGAAGTTGATCGGGGTTCACTTCGGCGAGGCGGCACTGCTGGCAGAACTGGCTCCATCAGGTATTCGGTTCGGAACCAAAATGCTCGGCGCAGGACTCACTGCATCAATGGGCGGCGAAGCTGCCGGGGCCGCTGCGGCCGCACTTCCGGCTATGGCTGCGGCTGCGGGCGCACTTGCTGTAGTAGCCACAGGGACTGCCGGCGCAATCGATATTCTGAGCGACTCTACGAACCAGTACCATGACGCGGCTGTCGGGCACCTGGCAGAAATCAAGACCAACATGGAAGTCACTGCCAGGACGATAGAGACGGCGTGGGGCGACATCAAAACCGCTGCGCAACCTGCGGCAGACGCCATCGGCGACGCGTTTCTGCTTATGGCTCGCAATGCCGCGCAAGACATTTCGTTCGTCATTGGACGTGCCGGCGCATTTCTTGGACTGTTCCATAAGGAAAAAACCATTGACGACGAGGCACTCCGTGTGGCGCATCTCGTCAATGAGGGCAGGATGTCTGCGGAGGAAGCTTGGCACTGGTCTCACAGCCACGATCGAAAGCCGACAGGGGGATGGACTTCTGCTGGCTCCTGGGAATCTCTCGCAAAAGCCCACACATTCAACCAAACCAACCACATCACCTCCTCCATCACTATCTCCGGCGCTCAGGACCCTTCTCGTGTGGCGCGTATGACCAGAGAGTCGATCCTCAACCTGGCCAAGCACCCTACAAAGTCCCCATACGTGACGGATCACACTTTGAGCGTACGCTGACCGATGGGCGTATCAACCATCCTCTCCAACATCGGGCCGACGGAGTCAGGAGAGGTTTGGCAATTCACGCAACTGGGCGGCCCCGGCACCGTGCTTCTGCTCGGCGGGTGGTCAGCCCCGTTCGGCCGCCCCCGTCACGAACCGATCTTCAACGCCGGCAACGAGGCCAGGTATACGAGGACGGACTATGCTGGTGTTGGTCTTCAGCCGACCATCCATACGTTCGGAACGAAGCGACCGCCCGTAGACCTCCACGGTCGGTGGATGGACCGCACCATCACGGCCACGAATGGCGCGCAGGCGCTTAGGCAGCAGTGGAACAAGTTCATCGACGACCAGCAGGTCGTGAGGATGCAGTGGGGCGGTATCATCAGCTATCTCATCTTCGCTACCAAGATCGACCTGGACTTCGAAAGCCCGGCCGAGATTGCGTGGAAGCTGAAGGCTGAGGTGTTGGTTGACGAGCAGACTCCTGTGAACGGGACCAACATCATCCCCACCACACCTACCGATGCGGCCGACCTGATGGCTGGGCTCATTAGCCAGATCAAGACGTACGTGGCCCCATTCGGCAGTTTGTTGGGGATGCTAAACGGGTTCTTCTCTGGCATCACGAACGCGCTCTTCGCCATCACGTCGGCCATCGACGCTCCACTGGCAACCATCGTCGGCATCTGCACGGCATGCTCGGACTTCTCTACAGCGCTGTCGACCGATCTCGGGGCGCTGACGTCTGGTTTGTCGTCGATGCAGACGGATCTTCTTGCCTTGCGCGCGACGAGCGACAACATCGTGTCGACCGCGGTGGCCATGAACCAGCCGGGCCAGTTGGGCATCCAGAACCTGTCGGGAGGGGCACTGTCTGGAGCCGATGTTTCAAGACTTGTCGTCAACAAGCAGAAGAGCGATCTCGCTACCCAGAATCTGCTGAGCCTCATCGCGTCGATGCAAGCCCAGATCGCCAATGTGGTCCGTGGCGTGCCGCAGAAGGCGTACACGGCCGAAACTGGCGACACGTGGGAAAGCATCGGGACGAAGTTGATGGGCAGTCCTGACGGCGGTCGAGCCATCCGCTCGATGAACGGTATCACGTATGGCCAGCAACCGCTGTCCGGGCGTAAGTACAGTATCCCTAAGGGGTTCTAAGTGCCCTGGCCGGTCTACGCACCACGGTGCCAAGCCACCCTGACCATCTGCGGTGGTGGTGATAGTCCCAACGACCGCATTGCGGCCCAGACGAACGAGAATGCAATCGTTCTGGACGTACGACCGACGAAGGTCCGGCTCACATCGAATAGCATAAACGAGGCGGACGAGTGTGAACTGACGATCCCGTACGACCAAGTCGGAATGGATCCTCGGTACATGCGCGACTGCGAAGTCGCTGTCTATTTGGCCGATGCCGATCCGTCCCAGAACTTCTCCGGCTCGTTCGCAAACCAGCGGTTTCTTGGGATGGCGAAAGACGTCTCTCGAGTCTTCAACGAGACCGAAAAGACCGTTACGATCAAGGCGCAGGACTACACGTGCCTGTTCCTTGAGATGAAGAACTATCCAAAAAGCCAGATCCCTGCACTGTCACTGACGCTGCCGCAGGCCTGGGCGCTGATCTGCAACAACACAGGATATGTGAACATCCCCACGGACGGGTCCAAGCCGTTCGTCACGTCATCCGTACCAAACCTGATCGACAAGATCGAGTATTGGGATGACGACGGCAACGTGGTCCCGCTCTCCGAAAGCAAAATATCCAGCGTCACCCTTGGAAGCGCTATGTCCAAGCGGGCGGCCAGGCTGGGGAAGGTCCAGCTTCATCATGAGGCCGATGCTTGGGCACTCTGGAAGAGTTGCTGCGATCAGATGGGGCTCATCACGTTCATCCGGATGGACCGATGCGTGGTAACGACGGCCACAGACTTCTACACGAAGGACGACCCTCCCGTATTCATCTACGGGCTGAACGTCAAGACACTGAAGGAATCGCACGACCTCGGTTCTCTAAGCTCCAAACTGGTATGCGTGCGCAGTTACGATCCCTTACTGGGCACGTCGCTCGAGGCGCTCTTCCCGCAGGAAGGCAGTTCGCTGGCAGCCAAGCGGCCGCGTCTTGGTGCCAGCGCCAAGAAGGCGACGAAGGTCTTGTCGACGCAGGAGTACGAATGCTTCGACCTGCCGTTCGCGGTGACGGATCAGAACACGCTCAACAGTATTGCTGAGCGCATCTGGTATGAGCGTGTCCGACAGGAACTTTCCGGGACACTGACAACTGTTGACATGACGGTGCCTACGGTTTCGACGTCTGGCGTATCGTCCGGCCAAGTGAACAAGGCCGTCCGCGTGTTCGACATGCTGCAGCTTCAGAGCGGCGACGCTATTCAGATTGTCATCGAGCGCAACGCTCTCGATGCCATCCAAGCGGCCCTCACGCCATCGCAGCGAGCCAGACTGCTGACGAACATGGGCTACGAAGACGACATGGTGCAGTATATCTCAAACAACACTACCGGCATCGACACCCTCCCCGGCCAATTCTTGGTGCATAACGTGACCACTGACATTGACTTCGGGACAGGCGATAGTGAGGGAACGTTCTCGATCGAAGTCAACTTCGTGAATCGCATCGATATCTCGGGCAGCGGGACGGTTGCGGTGGAGGTTGACGGTGCTCCGGTCGCTGGTGTGAAGCAGCCCCCGCTTGACCAGCAAAAGATCGTGACGGCCCAATGATCTCCTCCTCCGGCATCTTCCATGGCACCGTCGGCTGGCAGGACGACATGTCCGAGCCAACCGACCTGGGAGACCCTCCCGGGCCTACGTCGGGTGGTACGAACGAAGGATCGAACCTCGTCAAGGTCACGCTGTTCTCCAATCGGGATCCGTCGGTACCCCTCATCCAAGGGGTTGCGCAGGGGCAGCAGATTCTCTGCCAACTCTCAGCGACCGTCATCGCCATCCCGCCCGTAGGTGCTCGGGTGGTGGTGGCCATCCCAGAGCCCGGGATGCACGTGCCCGGCAACGCGGTCATCCTCTGCTTGCTCTCAAACACGGCGACGTCTCTCCAGGGAAACGCGAAGCCTGGCGACGTCATCATCCCGTGCCCAGCAGGGGTCGGTCGCCTCGTCCTAAGAGCCAACGGATCTTTCGCGTTCATCACGACGACGGACGGTACGGCGGCGACGGAGAGTCAGTTCCTGAGCTTCTCGCCGACCACCGGTTTCAACGTCAAGTGTCCCTTCGGCTCATTCAAAATGGGGCCCAATGGGACCTACATCACCGACGCTTCCGGCGCGCAATTACGGCTCTACGGCCTGTCTGGCATCCCGGGCGTCACGACCGTCGCCAAGCTGAAGGCATCGGCGGTGAAAGTAGATGGGGCCACGGTTTTCATCGGCCCAGACGCCCCTCAGACCGAGTGGGCATCGGCCATGGGAGTAGGCTCGTCGGTGGACGTGTCGGGAGCACCAGCGCCGACGTTGCTACAGTTCCTTACGGCCCTGCAAGGCGTCCTGACGCCCATCCAAGGCGCGCTCGCAGCGCTTGCAACGGTGGTCCTGCCAGGGAATCCCATCGCGGATCAGTTGAACACGGCTCTAGCGACATTCACTGCGGCATGCGCCGCCCTCAACTCTCCTACCCCCGGAGCCGAGGGCATGGTCAACGCTCCCACCGTGAGGATTGCGCTGTAGATGGCCTGCATCTCACTTCCCCCGATCCCGCCGCTATCCCTCCCCATCGGCATCGGTGTGGGACCATTCACGATCGGTCTGGCGTTCAGCATCAATCTTCCGCTCTGCTGCAGGTACAACATCAACCTGCTTCCGCCCACCACGATCCCGCATCTTGGCTGGAACGCCAACCTGCTGAAGATCGTCAACGTCCTCATCGCCGCCGTGGACCTCGAGATCGACAAAGCCCAACTGGATTGTCCCCTCAACTGACATGACCCTTTCCATCGTCGCCGACACATTCCGAGGAGCCAGGCGATGGCGCTTGCTCTTTTCGGGGCCTCCGTCATCGGGAGCGTTCACGTCGACGAGCTACTACGTGGTCACGAGCGCTGACAACATCAGCGCCTCGCCAAACGTCGAGGCCGTATTTGCCATCGCGACGAACCCGAACGCGCTCGAGGTCTCGGTCGACTCGGACTTCACTCCCGGCGCCCAGTACACGCTTGCGGTCACTGGCATGCCGGCCCCCGGTGGCGCCGTCACCGCCAGTATCACCGACAGGGTGGCTTCTCCGGTCCAGGCGACGCCCGCGAACACGGAGCCCGAGCAGTCCGACCTCGACGACCTGCTCTATGGCGTCGACATCGTGTGGAACGGGCAGGACATCGTCGAGGGGTCCAACGGCGACTTGGCGACCGTCTCGGGGCAGTCCAACTTCCAGGGCGCCATTGCTCGCAGGATGGCTTCTGACGGCCTCACGTGGGACGGGAGCTACGGCGCCAAGGCCGATCAGTTCGTCGATGCTCCGTCGCTCTACGCCCGGCCGCTCGCTGGCTTGTTCTTGGGGCAGGCGCAGCAGGACGACCGTACGCAGACCGCGTCCATCGGGGTGATGCAGGACCCGAACGACAACGAGTCGTGGTGGTTCGCGCTACAGATCACCGGCAAGGATGGTCTCGCCCTTCCATCTATCCCGCTCCCCGCGCTTCCGCCCACCTAGCCTATGCCCGCCCAAACCCCGCTCCCCACGATCGCGCAGTTCGTCAAGGCGGCGGGCGATGCCCTGCATGGCGAGATCGACCCGAACCTCGATGCCCGGTCCGGAAGCATTTACAACGACATCGCCGGGCCCATGGCGGTCCTTCTGTCACGCGAGGCGGACCGCGACGCTGACTTGTTCAAGAACATCTACTTCGCTTCGGCGGTAGGGGACGCGCTGACTGCCAAGGGGCTGGCGATGTTCCATGTCCCTAGATACTTGTCGACGTACGGACAGGGCGCCTGCTCGTTCAAGAGGTCCTCAGCCGTCGCAGGCAATGGGACGCTGCTTCAGGGCACGCGCATCCAAGTGAACAATGCGACGCCGACGGTCTATCATATCTCGACGGACACTCTTGTGATAGGGACCTCCGCCGCGAACGTGCCCATCCAGGCGACCGTTCTAGGGACGGGTCAGGCGGTCACCGGAGCCTCGTCGCTGACGCTGCTTGATCCGTGTTACGACCCACTATGGGCTCCAGTGTCGCTCACGTGCGCCGATGGAACCGACTTTGAGCCAGCCGCTGACTACAGAGCGCGATGCTTGTCGACGACCCTCAATGCGCGCAACGGGTACCTGCCGGAGATGATGCAGGTCTGTCAGAACGCTGGCGCCGCCAATGTGGTTGGCTTCCCTAGCTACTACGGACTGGCGCAAGGCGACTTCATCGACGACTTTGGGCTGAACGCCATCTACATCGGTGACGCATCCTACAGTTCGCCACCGTCCCTCGTGAATGCGTGCGCGGTCGCGCTTGACGGCGCCAGGATGGGAGGAGCGGATCTGTGGGTTGGCGGCTTCAACAACTTGCCGCTCACCATCAACGCCCTCGTCAGGCTCAGGGACACTCCTTCCAAGTGTCCTCTCGTCTCTATCCGACGAGCAATTTGCCAGGCGCTCCTCGGCTACTTCGGTCCGTCAGATGCCGGCTTCACATGGAAGGCTCGAGGCCTTTCGGCATCGATGACGGCGTCGTCCTCGTACATTCAGAGCGCTGGCGTTCCGCTCGAGTGGACGCCTCTAACGATGTATGGCGTAGGGGATCTGATCTTCAACATCCAGTACATCCTGTTCCATGCGCCACGCGTGCAGACATATCAATGCGTTAGTGCTGGGCAAAGTGGAGCTTTGGCGCCCGCATGGCCTCCGTTCGCTTCCATTCCAGGAACGACCGTTCAAGACTCGTCGGCGGAGTGGGAGGTTGTTACGCCGTCATCGCTTGGGGTCTATGCAGGCGGCAACATCCAAACGGCCGACCCAACACTGTCCCCCACCGTTTGGGCCGCCACGCTGAATCGCTATACTCTGGCCGGCAGGGGCATCAACCTGTTCTTCTCGGGCCCGATCTAGATGCCGACACTTCCCCTTCCGATTGGTGGTTGTGCCATCGATGGCGGCGACTTGCCCGTGACGGATACGACAGATGTCGCGCCCGAGTGGCCCGGCGAGTTCAACGATCCGCCGGTCGCCCCCGTACGGGATGCCATTCAGTGCGGACAGGCCAGCTTGCTTGTCGCTTACCAGGACATGTCCAGGTACTCGGCCGCGCAGAGCGACCCTGGCCGAGCGACTGACGAGTATGAGGATGAGTGCGGCGAAGAGCGCAGTTGTTTCCGTCAGCAGAATGAGTCCAACAACGCCTTCAGGGTTCGCTACCTGGCTCGACCCGCTGTCGTTAGTCCGGCCGCTATCGTGGCGGCAGCGAACGCCGTACTGGCCCCGTACACGACCATATCATGTGTTTACGCAGAGCACTCGGACGGCTTCTTTGTGGAGGACGGGACGGCCACATGGTCGTCGCACGTATTCGATATCACGAAGTCGATGGGTCTTGGAGCCTGCCCCAACTATCCGAATAGGCTCTATGCGGGGCAGGTCGCTGGCGCCATCGTTGCACCCGTGTACATCGGCACGGCCGACATCACCAACCCGCTGCTCTACGGAGTCTCAGGCTCAGGTCTAGACGGTCTCATCCTTGAGATCGCAGTCAATGGCGGAGGGACGGTCACGGGGACCTTTGCCTATAGCACGACGTGCGCCACGCTGACGTCGTTCCTTGCGTACCTCAACGCTACGTGGACGGGGCTGACCTTCTCCCTAGGAGGCCCTCTTGGAAACAAGCTCGTCATCACGGATAACACTGTTGGCCCTTCCGCCCACTTCATCATCCTCATCGGCAGCACGTCCCTCCCGACGCTTGGCCTTCTGGCGGGTTCTTCAGCGGACACGCTTGGATGGGGGCCTTGGTCCTCAAGCGCGCCTTCGCTCCCGCAGCGTCGACCACCGGGTGCCATGGTCACCGGCGACATCTATGGCCGGTGGTTCCTGCTGCGCGCTCCGGACATCTCACTCATCGACTCCGAACTTGGCGCCGTGTTCACCGGGACCGAGACCGATCCAACCGACGGCCTCTTCGTCTTCAGCGGCGCCGAGACCTATCCAGGCGAAGGCGCCTTCCTGTTCGGCTTCGGCGCAACAACCGTGGACGACATCTACAACGCCGTCATCGGCGCTGTGAACATCCTCATCGGTCCAGGCATCCGGTGGGACTTCCTGGCCGATCCGACCCTCACCAGCTAAGCGAGACGTCATGTCAGAACAGATCCTTCAGCAGACCTACAATGGGCAGGAGTTCACGACCGCCAACCAGAACACGGTTGGGGCGGTTGCAGGCCTTGCTGACGACCACGTGCTCGCGGAACTTCTGCGACTGTCTCCGTTCGACGGAACCAACACGTACAAGGCCGTGCTGCCGTACTCGCAGTCCACGCAGGTTCGCAATGTTCCGTCCCCCGCGGGCGTAGGCCTTGGAATCGGCACCGTGCAACCTACGGGGTCGGCCGCCAACTCCATCAACATCCTGCCGTTTCGGATGGTCGTTGGCTCACGCACCGCTGCAGCAACCAACCCGCCGGGCGACGCGTCGCTCGATACGGGCGCGATGGCCAACTGGCGCGACATCCGTTCGGGGGTATTCGTCGGCAGCGCGACCACGCTTGCCCAGACGATCACCATCGCCGCCTCGGGCGGATCGCATGCCCGATGGGATCTTGTCTACGCGACTCTCGCCGTCGACAGTAACGGCCCGTCGGTCAACGTCAGGGTCAAGGATCCGACATCCGGCAACATCTCCGTGCAGTCGGCGCCGTCGTACCTCACCTCTCCGGTATCCGTGACCGTCGTCAAGGGTGTGGAGGATGGTACCTTCGCCTTCCCGGCCCTTCCGGCCGACAGCGGCGGCAACTACAACGTTGCCCTCGCCTACGTGCGCGTCGTGACCATGGCCACCGGGTCGTACAAGTTCTTGGCCGAGGACATTCGGGCGGTCATCGTGGGAGGCCTTGGTGCCTTCATCAGGGGGACCCGCGGCGAACTGACTCCGGCGAACGGCAACAATGACGCGAACAACTCGGCGTCCGCAGGGGCGAACGAATTCAACGACTCGGGGACCACCACCAGTCCGAGCATGTACTACACGCCCGCCACGTCAGGTACGCGGCCGCCGCTGTTCTTCTCGCCAGACTGGGTCGGCAAGGTCGAGCGCTTCGTGCTGGTCGACAACTCGACCACATCTGCGCCGGCCGCAGGCAACTGCTCGCACATCGCTGGTGGTGTCATCGACTCGTCCGTGGATTGGCGAAACCGATTCTTCAAGGTGACCATCGTGGTCACCGATAACGCTCAGGCCGCGGGGACCCCTCCAGCAGAGCCTACGGTCGCGCCGTTCCCGATGGCGGCGACGAAGAACGCCACCGTCCAGATGGGAAACAGTTTCTACCTCGACGGTACGCTGCAGGTTCCCACTGCCGCGCAGACCGCATCCTGTATCGCATTCTGTAACTCGACAGCGACTCCGGGCGTTGATAGCTCGGCGACGTGCGGCATCTACGTTGATTCGACGACCGGGAACCTTCTCTGGTCGACGACGACGGCGCCCGCGAAAGCGTTCCTGTTCTTCTGGATCGAGGCCACAGGCCAACGCCCGAACGCCCCTGCCCCAGGCACGTACACCTGAGCGATCAATGACCATCCTCTGGCAACCCACCTATCTGGCGCTGCAGAACGCTATGAGCGGGCTTGCCTCCATTCAGGTCACCAATCCTGGCGGAGGCTACACGTCTCCGCCGACCATCACCATCGACGAGCCGTCGCCTGGGGGGATCCAGGCTACGGCGCTGGCCGTGATGGGTGTCGGGTCGGTCAGCGTCACGGCTGGCGGCCAGTACGGGGCCACCCCCATCGTCGTCGCGTCACCTCCCGTCTTCGGCACGCAGGCTGTTTGCTATGCGGTCCTGACTCCGTTCACAGTTCAGTCGGTCAACATGGTCCGGCCCGGCAACGGCTACCTCAAGCCGCCAACCGTCCTGTTTTCTGGAGGAGGAGGATCTGGAGCGGCGGCACAGGCGAACCTTACGGGCGGAGAGATGGTAGCCATCAACCTGCTCAATGGAGGTTCTAGGTATACTTCTGTGCCCACCATAAATCTCGTCAGTTCTTCCGGGATTGGGGCAGAAGCTGCGGCTCTTATTTCAACCACCGGAGCTGTCACGGCAATCGGTACGATCACTCCAGGTTCAGGATATACCTCAGCTCCCACACTCACGCTGACCGGTACAGGGACTCCGACCGGAACAGTGCTGACCGCATCTATATCTGGCGGCATCACGCTGCCCATCTATACCGGGCCGGGCTATTCATACGACAACGGCCAGGGTTCGCACAACGCTGGCATGGATGGCTACACTGGGCAAGAACTGAACGGAGGGACGCCTCCTCCGCCAATCGTGAGCATAGACCCTCCCGATCAGCCTGGTGGCACGCAGGCACTCGTGACCGCAACCATTCAGGGCAGCGGGGCTTCTTGGGGATTCGTGTTTTCTATGGTAGAGCCAGGCAGCGGATATAGTTATGCTCCCGGCGTCCATATCTCCGCTCCAGACGATCCCACTCTTCCAGAAGCCAACCAGGGTACGGCAACCACCAAACTCAACGCCGAGGTTGTTGCCATAAACATACTAAACGGAGGGGACGGAGGTTCGGTCGCGGAGTATCCGATTACGTTCTCTGGCGGAGGGGGAACCGGAGCTGCTGCAGGCGCGTACGTACTCGACACGACCGTGACCGGGATCGTTATCACTTCCCAGGGCACAGGCTACGTCACGCCTCCCGTAGTGCAATTCATTGGTGGCGGCGGCTCTGGAGCTTCAGCCACTGCTGTAACCACTCCGGTTGGTGTAACCAGTTACAGTCTAACGAATCCAGGTCAAGGATATACTTCGGCCCCAACCGTGAAGGTCGTCGGAGGCTCACCGGTTGGGCCAATCGTTTACGGGACGGCGGATCTAACCAACATCGACCTTTACGGATCCACTGGTCTAGCCGGCGGCACCCTCAGCGGACTCACGCTTACGATCGCCGCGGATAAACCCGCAGGCAACCCAGGGACAACGCTTACATTCAACGGAACGACTACATCGTTCGATGTCCTCAGCCTGCTGAACGCTATTGCGGACACGTTCGGCCTCACGGTACAGGACGATGCTGGAGTTGGTCCTATCCTGATCGACACGAATACCGGCGACGGGGCAAGTATCGACATCATCTCCGGCACCGCGGTTACTGCGCTGGGACTTACTACCGGAACGACGTACGGGAACATGGCTGTGGCTTCCGTAACGATGGCCCCCACGACCGTGGATCACATTGTGGTGGACGCTACGGGATCAGGGTACTTCGCGCCGCCCAAGATTTCCTTCGCCGGTGGGTCCGGTCAAGGAGCTGAGGCGACCGCATCGCTCGAGGTTGCCAGCGTCTTGATGACGGTGCCGTTTGGGAACCCGGGATATCTATACGAAACCGTTCCTAACGTCACGTTCTCTGGAACCCCTGGCACCGGCGCAGCAGGTACCGCGATCCTGTCCTATGGCGAGGGCGATCCGTTCACGCTGGAGCAAGCTTCGGCACTCCTTGTCTCGCTTGGGCTTGTTGGGCAAGAGTACAGTGCAGGGCAGACCGTTCTTTCAGAGGTCGTAAAGACCACCAGATATGTCGCGCCCGCCCAGGTCTCTTGGACGGAAGTGGACCGGGCAACAAGGTTCGTGGGCACCGTACTCCCAGAGACGGCGTGGGTAATCGCCCCGATGGAATACTTTGCATGGCCCGTTTCTTGGGACATGTCCCCCAGTTCGGATCCCACGCTGGTATGGACGGCTAGAGTATCATATCTGAGCGGCTATTGGTTCAACTACCTGACATCAGAGCAGAGGTCGGTCGCCATCGCGGAGCACCCGTTCATCGAAGAAGTATGGTTGCCGCTCGTGGGTAACCCGGGCTCTCTCGCTTCGGCCGCATGGCAATACTATATCGCCACCGCGCAAGCTCCGGCTCAGGGCACTACCGTAACCGTAGCCTACGACGACAATTCGCCTCTGGCCATCGAACTTCTTGCCCTGATGGGTCAAGCGCAAGCTCTCACCAACTTCTTGACCACGGACTGAATTATGCCCGTATTCGAGCAAGACCTGAACGTCGACCTCGGGGGCGACTTTGCGTTCACAACGGTACCGTATGTGATCGTTGGCGTTATTCAGGACTTCACCCATTACACGTGCCGTCTCAACGTGTATTCGAGCGGGTGTGTATGTGAGTCTTGGCACGGGTCCGACGGCCATGTGTACCTGCAACTGACGAGTGCTCCGGGCGCATTTGGTGGCGTAGTACAAAACGGTACCGCCGGCACCGTGACCGGTACGATTACAAAAGCGGCCACATCTACGTTGCCGTCAACAAACGGTCCGCTCAGGTATGACGTGTGGATCGATTCTCCGGCATCGCCGCCGGTATCAACGCTACTTCAACAGGGGCGAATATTCCCAGATGGGGCATGGGGGTCAAAGTGAGCACCATTACAGATACAAGAACCGGCCCAGGATCGTCGGCGCAGCAGTTTGTCTCAATGATGCCGCCAGGCACGACGCTCGTCATGAACCTCAATGCTACGGCCGTAGTCACGAAGGTGGGGGCTGGCGGTATCGAGGTACTTGGAGACACGTATTCCGTGGCGTTGCGACGCACACTGAAGAACGTTGGGGGAACCATTTCAACTGTTCCCTTGCGGGCTCAAGTCCCTCCATATGACGCGGACGCGTCCATGATCGACGCTTCCCTGGACGTTAGAGGGGCTGGCGGTAACGCTTACGTGACATGGGCTAACGGGGCATTGCTTGGCACGGGGGCACAGGTCGTATGGACGATCGGGGTGGCAACATGAATCATTCCAATGTCGCGTATACCGCACTCTTCATGTCGGTCGCAACAGCGGTCTGCATAGCCCTGCTGTTGCTTGGCGGTCATGCGCCCGCGCCTGTAGTTCGTTACGCCGCTACCCCCGCTGCGGTTGTTCCGCTCAACGCGATAGTTGCTGATGCTTCGGTGGGCACTGGCCTCGTCATGGGTGCGGCAGGACATGCGACCACAGGAACGGCCACGTTCCCGGCGGGCAGTATCCCGGTCATTGCGCTCCGAGGGGACGCAGGACTCGACGCGTCTGGCGCTCTACCAGTCGTCATCGGCGCGAACGGCGTCGGCTACGCCGGGCCGATCTCGAGCTTCAACATCTCGCCGCCCGACGACGCAAGCGCGGGCACTTCCCCTGTCTTCAATCTCAGCATGGGCGTGAACGACATCACAATCGGCTCGATGGTCTATGGTGCCGGCGAAGGGGGTT
>Ga0116127_1001524_pt1 | contig 13554 bp, 13 predicted proteins | sample June2015DPH_16_1_FD_89731 | JGI IMG/M metagenome (GOLD analysis project Ga0116127, IMG submission 89731) | Peatland microbial communities from SPRUCE experiment site at the Marcell Experimental Forest, Minnesota, USA - June2015DPH_16_100 | ecosystem: Environmental > Terrestrial > Soil > Wetlands... | reverse complement strand
CAGGACGTCCACCACGTAGTGGTACCGACAGTAAATCGTCCCCAGGCAGAGCAGGATCACTGCGGCCAAATGCAGCCAGCGAATCGAACGCAGATACCGGAAGGAGAAACAAACCGTGCCAATAGCGACCGCGATGTGACTGCTGGGAAACGCGGCGCCTGGCGCCTCAAACGTGTGATAAATCCACGCCATGATCTGGTAGAATAACCCGGCCTGAATCGCGGCCGGGAAGGTCGGTGACACCGCGGGCTGCACGTCGGTCGGCAAGCGATAGTTCGTGATCTCCCCGAAGAAAATACGCGGCCCCATGACGGGCAGGAAAACGTAGATCAGGAAGCAGACGTAAAACAGGAACGAGATGACCGAGAGGTAGTGGAAAAACTGCTCTCGATTGCGGTAAAACAGGGCGAGCCCGACGCCTGCGATCATGAGGTAATAAGAGAAATAGGCAGCGTAAAGGAGTTCACTCACTGCCAGGTAGGGCAACCCATCCATGAAGGCCAGGCTCGGCTGCAAACCAAAAATGTGCGCCTCCAGCCGGATGAAGAACGGGTCGAGAAAACCGGCGATGAGCATATGGTTCAGTTCCCCGGTTTCGCGATAGAGGCCCGTGTAGAGGAGCACGGGGTAGAAGTGGCGGAGGAAGTCCAAAACGCGGTTGTTCGGGTGGGCCGCGTGGGATTGGATCAGCGTGTGAACCAGCCCGATGCCGACCGCGTGCGCCACCAACAAGAGCGGCCACAACGGGACGGCGTGGTCGTGCAAGCACACTACGATCAAACCTACCAACGCCAGGTAACCCTGGGTGGCGTAATCTACGAAGGTGTAATGCTGGAATGGCGAACGAACGTTCCGTCGCCAATACGAGGTCGTGCCACTCACCTGTGGGCCTTTGGATTTAGGGCTGCATTTTCCCTTTGTCATGCGTCACGCGAAATCTGTCATTGGCCATCGGTTTCAGAGCCATCCCTGCTGTTGGTACCAGGCCAGGGTTTCGGTGATTCCGTTCCGGAGCGTGACGGCGCAGACGAAACCCAGCTCCCGCCGCAGCCGCGAAGGGTCACATACCCAACCCGGCGCGCGCAGCTCGGCGTACTTTTGCCGGCTTAACAGGTTGGGCTTGCCGGTCAGCCGCGAAACGGCTTCCTGTAAACGGCACAGCGGCCACAGCGCCGCTGTTGGCAACGGGAGCGGCAGCGTCCACGTTCCCATTTGGTGCGCGATTTCGTCCGCCAGTGCGAGTGCGGTCATCACTTCTGGTGAAGCAGTGTAGAACGTCTTTCCGGCGGCAGCCGGATGCGTCAGGCAGGTCACGGCAGCTTCAGCCAGGTCTTTTGCGAAAACCAGACTCAATTGCTGCCGGCCACCGCCAAAACGCGGCAGAACATGCTTCTTGACCGCTTTGAAAAGCGGCAGGAAGCCGGTGTCGCGCGGGCCGTACGCGGCCGGGGGTCGCAGAATCACGTAATCCGGCTTGCAGGCGCTTCGCACTTCCTCTTCGCCGGCGAGCTTGCTCCGGCCGTATTCCGAGACAGGGTGGGGTGGGTCGTCTTCGCAGGCGGGCCTGGCTTGTGACGCCGGCCCGCCCGCCGCGAGGCTGGAAATGTGAACCAGCCGCTGAATCCGCTCGCCCTGTCGGTTGACCGCCTCCACGACATGCCGCGTGCCTGTCTGGTTGACCTCGTAGAATTCCGATACGCGCAGCGCCTTGGTGCAGCCCGCGCAATGAATTACGTGGGTGACATCCTGCATGGCGGCACCCAGGCTTTCCGGATCGCTCAGGGAGCCGGTTCGCACGGTCACGTGCGACAGGTGGGACTCGATAAGGCGTCGATTGCTGTCGGGGCGAAGGATGATTGCCGTCGCGACGCCCCGTATCCGAAGACTATCCAGGATGTGGCTGCCGACAAATCCGCTTGCCCCTGTGAGCAGAATCTTCATTGGCTTGCTGGGAAAAATCCTTCGCGATGGGCCGGAATCAGATTGGGCGAACCGGCTCGACATGGTTTAGACCAGGCCAAGCTCCCGGCCAACCTTGCCGAGCTTGTCCAACGCAAAATCAATCTGGCGGTCGGTATGTGTAGCCATGAGGCTGAGACGGATCAATTCCTGTCCGGGCGGCACCGCCGGCGACACCACCGGGTTGACGAACACACCCTCCTCTTCCAGGCGCTTGCAGAACTTGAACGCCGACATCAGGCTGCGGCAATACACCGGCAGGATCGGTGTTTCGGAATTGCCCAGGTCGAAGCCCAGCGAAATCAACCCTTGCTTCATGCGCTTGGTGTTGTGCCAGAGTTGCGCGATGCGCTCGGGTTCAGAGAGCATGATTTTCAACGCGGCCATGACGGCGGCGACGTTGGCGGGGCTCATACTGGCGCTGAAAATCAGCGGCCGCGAGTTGTGCTTCAGGTAATCAATGGTTTCAGGATCGGATGCGATAAACCCGCCCAGGCTCGCCAGTGATTTGCTGAACGTGCCCATGACCAGCTGCACCTGGTCGGTGAGGCCGAAATGGCTGGACGTCCCGGCGCCATTTTTTCCAAGCACGCCGATGGCATGCGCGTCATCCACCATCACCGCGGCGCCGTAATGATTGGCCAGGCGGCACAGTTCGGGCAGTTGGATGATGTCGCCCTCCATGCTGAACACGCCGTCCACTACAATGAGTTTGCCCGCTGCCGCATCAATTTTCTGAAGGCGGCTTTCCAGAGCGGCCATGTCCTTGTGGGCGAACCGCACGAATTCGCCCAGGGAAAGCTGACAGCCCTCGACGATGCTGGCGTGATCGTTTTTGTCGGCCAGAACGTATTCGCCTCTTCCCACGAGCGCACTGATGACGCCCAGATTGACCTGGAAACCGGTGCTGTAAAGCAACACCGCTTCCTTGTTAACGAGCCGGGCGAGGGCTTGCTCCAGTTCGAGGTGGATGTCCAGCGCCCCGTTCAGAAAACGCGAGCCGGCGCAGCCTGTGCCATACTTCTCGACTGCGGCTTTGGCCGCTTCCTTGATTTTAGGGTGATTGGTCAGGCCAAGGTAGCTGTTCGACCCGAGCATCAGAATTTTTCTGCCGCCGATGATGACTTCGCTGTCCTGAGCCGAGGAAATGGTGCGGAAGTAGGGGTACAGCCCCGACTCGCGAACTTGGGCGGCACTCTTGTAATTCCTGACTTTGTCGAACAGGGCAAGCGGCAATGACCCGGTTTTCGCACTCAGAAGCGTTTCCCGGTTGTTGACGGCGTCCGCGCGAGCCGGGGGTGACAATGCGCGGTCAAAACGTTCGTCTTTCCTTCCGTGTTTAAGTGTTGGCATTTGTTCTTGACGGCCCACATTGCACAATAGTCAGGCCAATTCCAAGTCAAATCGTTAGTGCCCGTTTCTGCCAGGCCGCATTTGACACTCCTGTACCATGTAAAGATTGATCCATTGCCCGCTGGAAACTCTCAACGTGCAGAGTCACCAGAAGTCGCAAACGTTTGGGTCATCTTAATTCATTGTGTCTTTCCAGCGCGTCCTGAATGCAAACATAGGCACCAATTCTTGTCGATTGGATTGTTGCAGGTTTATGCTGCACGGAGTTTGGCCTCGCTTGCTATTGAAATGCCAGAAAAGGAGAAAGCGCAAGCACGGTTTGACGGATGTGCGTGTTGCAATTTGAGGATCGCTTGCCGTCAAATAAGCACGGGCAATTTGCAGATTGATGGCCGGCTGGCCGCCTGCATTCCGCGTCAATCCGGTCTCCGTTCCGCTTGTGTGCTCGTTCCGTCGCGCTGAAATTGCACCCGGTCCCGCGCCAGACTTTCAGCCAACTGGCTTGACGCCGTAAGCCGAAAGACTGACTTGACCCAAGAAACCCCACGCGACCGAACTGCGCTACCGCTGCACTCCGGCCAGGTTGCCGCTCCATTCCTGCAGCCAAGTTTCGTCGTTCTGGGGAATTGATTAGTGCGACCAAAACAGCGTTGAATTCTCCGCCAAACGAGCTGCGAACCCAACGCCGCTCTCGTCGCAAACGGGCTGGCGCACACTTCACCGCCGCCGAGTTCAAAGAAAGCACAGGCCAAAAAGCCGAAGCGGAAATGGTGAAAGATTTTATTGCTGTTTGGGAATTGTCATTCCCCTCCGTTTCATTTCTTCTTCCGCCTCTTTTATTTGTTTATCACAAAACGCGATTACTTTACTCCTAAAATTTTGCAGCATTTTTAGCATCTGCTCCTTATGTAATTCCGATTTATTTGTTTCGGCTGCTTTTATCCCCTCCCTCATCATTCGATTTCCCTTTGTGAAACGGGTGCTATTACAAGGCTTTGGGGATATGGTTCTTTATCTGATTCATCTGCGTCAGCTATATGTGAAGGCATGGGATATGCAATTCCGGCGCGTATTGGCTGACCGCACCCATTCACGTTATCAATTACCTTTTCCACAACGGCAATTGACATGGGCCATGCAAATTGAAATTTGGGGTCGGCTTGGGCATATTCGCGAAGCAAAAATTCACCTAAATAGCCACCAATTCCAATTGCCGCAAATGGGGTTTTTACTTGAAACCATATTGCCCGATCAATGTCCAATGTGAACATATATGGCTCTCGATTGAAATAACAAGCCACAATCAAGTCCAAGGAATTATCCAAAAGCATCTGTTTCCGATCTGAATAAGAGAAGTTGGAATCCTTGTTTACGTCCATCAATTCTTGTCTGATTTCTCGTAACGCTTTTTGGGCGACCAAGGCTCCTGTTTCACAATTCTCCAAATTCTTTTCTTTAGCGATGTTACCCATTCTGTCAACCACCTTGTCGCCCAACTGGGAAGACCCTGCTTGTGTAACCATAACCTGCGCATCCTTAAACTCTATGCAGCTAATTTTTTGGGCGTCCAAGCTTTTTGGAGCACCGTAGGTGGTTTGGCTGTCGCTGGCAAAAACAATGGCCGGTCTTTCCCCATCTTGCTTTCCTATGATGCCAATTGCGATGGTCACTTTGGGGTAATATTTGGGTTTACGGTAGGTTTTACACCCTGCCAAAACCGATTCAAAGCGATTTTTGTCTAAGTTATTGAGGATGTTTTGCAGAAAACTAAGTGCATTTGCGAAGTATTTAACCCCGGTTAATTCGATTGGGCGATGGTTGCCAACGGCGACCGGAAATCCAGCGGCAGCAATTTTGGCTGCACGTTGCGTTGTGAATTTTCCCCCCATTCCTTTTCCCAATCATCCAGCGACGGGACGGTGGCTTCAGCGTGTTTCGAATAGGCATGATGCACCGCCTTGGAATTGTGACCCAATGCCTGTTGTGCGAACCGCTCCGGGTAGTACAGGAGAGCGTCTCGCTATCAGGTTCTCACTGTGGAGATCGATAGCGGAAGCTCATGGCACCACTTCATACACGATGATCTTCGCGTCTTCGATGGTGGCTTCCTTCGATTGCGGAATTGGGGGAGTCAAAATGATGTGCTTGGGGACGGCGGCATAAAACCGCTTCAGTTCAGGGACCAAGAGCGTGGTTTTGGCAATGGCGCCGGTCGTTACCTTCCCCAGCCGCTCGTAATGGTCGGCGTCGGTCTGCTTAAACACTTCCACGAAGCCCGTTGTCCCGGTGTAGTAAATACGCTTGCTTGTTGGTTCAAATTGGACTTCGTCGACGCCGCCTTCAGTGTCGATCGCATCAATCACTTTTCCGCTCTCTGAATCCATCACCACCAGCCTCCCCGGTTTGTAAAGGTGTCCGGGCTTGACCCGGCTGCCGATGAACAGTCGGTGATGGGCGGCATCCAGCGCCAAGGCATGAGGTTCCGGGCCTCCAGTGATTGGCCACGTGGCCAGCACGGCGCGCTTTTCACGGTCGATGACTACAACCTGACTCGTGTCACCCATAACCACGTACAGTTTTGGCGACGCTGGATCGAGCGCCAGCCCTGCCGGGTTAAGGCCATCGACCTCAATACTGCCCGCGTATTTGCCGTTCTTTATGTCAACGATTTCGATGGAGCCTTTGATCCCTTCTTTCTTGAGACCATCCGCTCTGTCGCCCAGATAAAAGATCTGGGCGACGGGGTCATACGCCCCGTTATCCGGTACTCTCCTTGAATCAGGATCCAGATCATGGCCGGATAACACGATGTTCTTGACCAGTTCGTACGACTCGCCGCTAAATGCCTTACACGTGGCATCTCCATCGTCCACCCAGATTTCATTGGTCTGCGGGAGATAGATGGTCTTGCGCGGATCTCCGCCGAATCCTGTGATGGTATGAATCACCTTGCCAGCGCGCAGGTCGATCACTTCAATCGTTCTTTTGTACTCCCCTGGAACAAACAGACGCTGCCCCTTGACGTCCACGGCCATGTGGTCAAAGTACCCCTCGACGTCCGGCAATGGGATTGTTTGGATTGGCCGCAACGGCTCGCGCGTCTGACCGTGTGCCATCGGATTCAAGGCCAGGCACAATGCCCAGAGAATCGCTAAACGGATTTTCATTCCTCAGCTCCTCCATCGGAAATTTCCCATTGTCCTTTTTGCTTGCAGCGCAACTGTATCATTTCTAGCCGCACTTTCTTATAGGCAGTCTGTAGTATCCATCGGGACAGAACGAGACAGAAGGCTATTGGAGGATAATATTTTGATTTCATGTCCGATTTCAGCCAAGCAGATTTTGACCCCACCCCGCAAAGTTGCAAGCCGGATTTCAAGCCTTGCCGCCGGGCGCCAGACGCGCGCGTTGTGTCCACCGGCGGCGGCGATTTGCGTGACCGACAGTTTGAGGACGTGAAATGCTCGAAGAGTTGGAGTGTTAATTCAATTGCGCGATGGCAGCCAACGGCGACCGGAAATCCACCGGCAGCAACTTTGGTTGCACGTTGCGTTGCGGATTCTCCTGCCAATCCTTCTCCCAATCATCCAGCGATGGCACGGTGACTTCCGCCTTCGCCAAGGCTACGACGGGACAAGTCGGCGCGCAGCCTTCGCAACCGACTTGGTGTTTGTGTTCAACCCGGTTCCTTTTGTCATGGCTGGCCTGCCAGCCGAAGCTCGCCTGCGAGCGAAGGCTGGAGGCGAGGGTCGGAATCGATCAGAACCCTAGTCTCCGCTATCTGCCACGTAACTCGTTGAACGATACGAGGAATCCAGTAACGCCAAGCGTAGCAAAGGTTTTTTGCGTTTCAAGAAAAATTTGCCAGTATCCGTTCACTAGCCGTCCACTATCATTCCACAATTTTCCAGTATCCTTTTGCTGGAGCTTTTGCTGGAGGTGCAAGAGCAAGAATCGTCGTCCTGAAGCGGCGGCCTAAAATCGTGTTGTGGCTATCACCCAGTTTCATGCCACAGACTAGGCAGGTATCAAGAGGATAGGGCTTGGGCTTTTCAACTTTTTGGTCGTCGGCTCGGCTCATCACGGCAAAGAGGACAAGCACCACAGCCACAGTTAGCACAATAACATGTTTCAGGTTTTTCATATTTGGTTTTGTCGTTTTATTTGATGGTTTGGCGGGTTTAAAACATAAAGCTCACGCTGGCCTTGAACATGACCGGCGCGGCAAGCTGATCGCCGGTAAAATGCTGAAAGACGGGGAATTCCGCGTCAACGTACATTTTCACCGGATGAATGTGGATTTCGATTCCCGGCGAAAGCATTAGCCGTTGATAACCGGTGTCGTCCGGATCGGCGTTGGAACCGCTGTCACTCGTGCGTTCCGAAAAAATGACTTGCGCCAGTGGGGCAATCCGTGCGCGGCCAAGCGAGAATCCCTTGTAGTCAACGCCGGCGGCCGTATCGAGTTCCACACCTGGCCGGTATCCCGCCTGCGTCAGCGTCGGCACGTCCAGCAATCCCTGCGCGAACCAATCCCACTGTTGATTCTTGTCCAGATTGCCACGGTAAAATCCGCCAAGCAAAATGTCTGTGCTGCCCGTGCCGATTTGCGTGTCGCGATCCACCAAGTCCGGGTCTTCCGTGTAACTCCCCGTCGGCAATTTCAATCCGAACGTGACACCCGCCGACAAATCCGCAAAGAATCCCGTGTAAATCCCTTCGATGCGGATGTCGCCAAGCTGACTCCAGTTGTGCGATGCAATATTGTTGTTGTCATCTGTGCCTTTGAAATAACGGAAGTCGTAAGGTATTTCGATCTGCGCGCCCCAACTGCTGTTGAACATATATTGCATCCCTGCCGTTACAAAGTGCGTCTCGATTTCCTTGTCGCCGTTGTCCGCCGCAGGCGCTTCAGAAGTGCCGCTCCAGTTCCGATTTTGATCCTGGTAATCGTATTGGAGATAGGCCATGCCGCCCGCTCCGTTGGGAAGCATTGAACTCGTTGCCACATCAAATACACCGCAACCGCATGCACAGGCGTGGACCACGCCCGGCACCGCCATCACTGCCAACAAACCACCGCCGATTTTTACTGCTGTTGAATTCAATTTTTTGTTCTTCATATTTCAAATCTCAAAAGTTGCGAGAGCGCGCCACTGGGGGCTCTCAAGTTAAAGGAAACATTTTTCACTCACGCCAACTCGACGCGAGCAACCAAGTTGCACTTGAATCAGGCGGATAATCCGCGCGGCGGAGGTGTCGGCGGTTTTTGAGCCAAGGAAGCAGCGAAGGAATTCACCTGCGGCATCAGTTGAAAATTCGACGGCGTAATCAAAACCAGATTTTCCTTCACAGGCGGAAACTCCAATTTTTGGATCTGCGCGGTGAACTGGTTTTTCTTTTCGGACTTTTTACCGACGGCAATGGCTTTGCAGAGACAGCATGGATGTTTGCCGTCAAATGTCTTGACCACAGCATCGCGGAAGGAACAGGACTGAAGGTTGTTCGTGAGCATGGTAGTCCAAGCAATGGTTTGCAGCAACGTCCAATGCAAACCGAGCGTGGTTGCCAGCAACATGACGAGAAGAATTTTGCCGGAACGAATCAGCACGAATGCAAAGTAATCCGATTTTGCAGTGTCGCAAGCAATAATTGGCCGCCTCAACACCTGCCCACACCATTCACCAAGAATGACAGATTATGTGGCTGAACTACAGCCGTTTTCATCGCGGGAGGTGGCGGTGCAAGAATGCAAGACAGTTTTACGCTGCGTGGACTGTTACCAGCAAGTGTCCACCTCCGCTTACAGAGGTGACAAACACCGGCAAATCACGGCGGGCCGGACCGTGGGTTACATGTCCGCCAGAGTCGAAAGTCGAGCCGTGGCAGGGACAATGAAATGAGCGGTCCGGCTCAACATTCAGTTTGCATTTTCTGTGCGTGCAAATGGCCGAAAGGGCGACCAGTGTTTTGCCCTCACGAACAATGAAGAACCCCTGATTGCGAAAGGCGGTATACACGCCATCAGCGGCATAGTTGCCAGCCGGTCCGGCATTTATCGTCCTTTCTCCGCCGGTGATTGGAACGCTGACATTTCCTATTGAGCCGCAACCGGCGGTAAAGGTCGCCGTCAAAATCAAAAATTCGCGCCGGTTAATTTTCATGGCTGGAGTTTCGAGTCATTTCAAAACTCAAACACCAGACTGGCGATGACGCCCCAATGTGTATCCTCGCGGGCGGCGCTGTCCAGCGGGAAGACAAACGCGACACCCGGCCGCGGCTGAATCCGGCCAATCGCTTTGAGATTGACACGAAACCCGGCATCGCCCAGCAGACTGTTATGGCCGGGATTGGTCTTGTTCAATTCGGTTTCCCCCATCAATTCAAAGACCGGTATCAATTGCTCGACATCCGGCAACGGCAGTTTGTCATGTGGAATCGTGTAACCGAAAACGAAGCCATATTCAAAGGTCTGCAAGCCGCCATCATCGCCGGGGCCAAACAACGTGGAATAGCCAAGGATGGCTTGGGTGGTGAAATTGCCGATCTTCAGGTCATCGAAAATCTTGGGGACAAATTCAGTATTCTTGCTGACCGCTGATTGGGTGGGGACGCCCACTTCGATGCCCGCCCCGAAAGTCGAGTCCACAAAGCCTTTTGGCGAGACAAATTGGTAGAATGGATAACGCGCGCCGAGATCAATGTTGCCGAACCCCTCCGTGGTTGCGCCATCCGACACGTCGCGCTCGTAGGGGACTTCCAATTCCAGCGTCAGCAGGCCGAAACCTTTTTCCACCTCGGCGGTGGCAATGTCGCTCTTTGAACCGCCGGCTTCGGTGTGCAACCAGTCCAAACGTGCCTCACCGGGTTCCAAATCGGAGTCGTCCACCAGAAACGGTTCGGGAAACGCGCCCTGGCCATATTCGCTGCGGCTGTCCAACCCGTCGAAAAGCCCGTAGCGTGTGCCTACTGGAGACATGGCGGCGGTTTGCTCGTTGGTGAGTGCGGCTTGACAATATTCGACCGTCAACATGCAGAGGCTAACGGCAATGAAAATGTTTTTCATAGCGACAAAGTTAGCTGGCGCGTCAAAGTTCCGCTTCCGGTCTCTTGCTATTTTTTAGCGGTGCATTGCGCTAACCATTTGTTGTTTTGCAATTGACAAGATAGTTGCTTGAATCTGGAAAAATGGCACACTGTTCCCTATGTCTGTGACTACCACGCGGCTCGCTGAAATGAGCGGGCCGGGCAAAGCCAAGGTGCCCTCCGCATTCACCGACCAGCCGGCATGGCACGGCGACGGCCAGCGGCAGCTTTACGGTGATTTTTATAACTTGGGTGTCAGTATCAAATGGCACGACATTGACCCAGGCGAAGCCTCCGAGTGGTCACGCGGTTTTCAGCCCGGCAGTCTTGAGCTTTGCCTGAATCTGGCTGGCACGGGGTTCATTCGCTGTGCAGAGAGTAGCGTGGAATTCGAGCCGTTGACGGCAGGATTTTACACGCCGGGGAAAAGGGAATTGCAAGCCCGGCGTAAGTCTGGACAGCGGCATTGTTTCATTACCGTTGAATTTTCCCGCCGATTTCTCCGCGACCATTTGTTGCCATGCGATGGCGCACTTCATCCGTTGGTCGAAAGATTTGTCATAAGCAGCTCGTCCTCCGCCGGCCTGGGAGAAATCCACCGGCTCACCTCCGATCAAGAAAGAGGAATCAGGCATCTGCTACAGCCTCCCTCATTCCAAGGAGCACGTCGATTGTGGTATCAGGCCAAGGTGTTGCAACTAATGGTGGATTTTTTCTTCGAGCGCCGAGGTCAGGATGAATTGTTTTGCGACCGGCAAAAGCGGCTGGCACGGGAACGCACGGATCGGGTCGTCACCCTGTTGCATCAGCGTCTGGCCAAACCGCCGAGGTTGGATGAAATTGGACGGGAAGTTGGTTGCAGCCCGTTTCACTTAAGCCGGACGTTTTCGCGGGAGATGGGGATGACGATTCCGCAGTACCTGCGGAAAATCCGGATGGAGCGGGCGGCGGAACTGCTGCGGGGCGGCAAATACAACGTGACTGAGGCGGCGCTGGAAGTCGGCTATGCCAGTTTAAGCCATTTCAGCCAGGCTTTTTGTCAGACGATAGGCTGTTGTCCGGGGCTTTATCCGCTGCGGGTGCCGACGCAAAAATTTCCGTTCGGAAAGCAGGAATAGTTCAATCATTTTTTGTTCCATATACGCATGAACAAGGCCAGTTGATTGTAAATGTCCCCGTGGGTTAACCGCACTGCGTCGTGAAGCTCATATTCCTGACTTGCCAGACTTCTCCCGGAAAAAGAGACCGAATGCTTGGTAGTAGTGCATGCGCGTGATGCCGCCTTTCTCCAAGGGCCAACCATTTGTCAAAAAATCGGCCACGCAAGCCGGGCGCTCAGCGTTTTGCAAGTGTCGATCCAGCCAATCTGCGAAAGCACCGCGCACGCGATGCTGAAATTCTTCGGGCGCACGTTTAAGCAGCACAGTGGTTACTTGTCCTTCATCAAGTACCGGACTTAACCAAGCAGCTTCTTCAGATGTCAAACGGGCCGGTAAATTTCGGAGTTTTAGAAACTGCAATCGTTGTGAGTTCATAAAATTGTCAGGCAGAACGTCTCGTCTTTGCAGTAAAACGGGGTGCATTCTCCCATGCTAGAATTGCCCGTTTGCGGGTTGGATCCCACCGATAATTACCGAGCACGCCGGTTTTTCGAATCACACGATGGCACGGAATTAGATATGCCAACGGGTTTTGTCCCACGGCAGACCCCACGGCACGAGCGGCAGTCGGTTGATCTATGGCTGCGGCCAAGCCTCCATAACTCACCAGCGTCCCATGTTGAACCTGCAACAATGCCCGCCACACGCGCACTTGAAACGGAGTGCCCCGAACGAAGGCACGCAACGGAGCTGGCGAATTTCCAACGGCGGGTCGCTCGAAAATACGATTGGCCAATTGATTGACAGCGATGTCGTCCCGCAGGAAGCACGCCCGTGGCCATTGCGCTTTCACTTCCGCTAACGCGGCAGTTTTGTCGCCAGAATCCACAAATGATAGATGGCAGACACCCCGATGACTCTCAGCCAACAGACACTTGCCGAACGGACTCTCGGCGAAGCCGACGGTGAGTTTCCATCCTTCACCACCTGATTTCACTTCGCCGGGTGAAGCGGCCTCCAGGCTAATGCACAAATCATGCAAACGGCTTGGGCTGGACAGCCCGGTATCCAGAGCCGCATCCAGAACACTTTTCCCTTGGCGAAGCAATTCCCGCGCATGAGCAAGAGTGAGGCATTGCAGGAAATCCTTCGGTGTGATGCCTGCCCATGATGTGAACAAGCGATGAAAGTGATGCTGACTCAAACCAACATGCCGGGCGAGCGTTGCCAGGTCTGGTTGGTCGGTGTGGCTTTCATCCAGATACCGGATGACGCCTGCGATCCGTTCGTAATCGTTCATAGGGGTATTCTACTATGAAGGGATAACGCAACCACCCGTTTCTTGCTGTTAAAGTTTGTTTCCTTTCGTTGTGAACATCAAAATGTCAATAGCGGCCGTAATTACGAATCGTCCCCCCGTAGTTCTTTCAAAAGTTGACTGATCTGCGGTCCCACGCGTTTGAGTTGTTCACGGTGGACGGCGGAGAGTTTTTCGAGAACGGTTTCACCCCGCGCTGTGAGGTCAAGATAAACCTGGCGGCGATCTTTTTGGCTTAATACACGCCGCACATAACGTTCTACGACCAGCCGGTTAGCCAGGCCAACCGCGCTATGGTGCAAAATCTGTAGACGTTCGGCCAGTTCACCGATGGTTATGCGGTCACGCCCGGGAAACCCCTTGATCGCCAGCATGGCTTGGTGTTGTTGCGGTGTGACACCCGCCGCATGGGCCGCGTTTTCGCTGAAACGCAGAAATTGCCGCAGGGCATAACGCAACCCGGCCAAAGTCTCGTAGTGGGCCTTGGTGATTTTGTTCGCTTTTGCTGTCATGAACGTCTCACCAGAGAATAGCACACTCCCACAAACAAAATCCAGTTGAAAAGTATCGCAATACGATATAACATTAGCTTCTGATATTGATGAACAAAGCATTTTATGATATAAATCCGCAAACAGCCGTGACGCCGGGCGGGGCACCGCCCGATGTGCTGGCTGATTTTCGGACGAACCGGCGAGTTCTGTTGCTTGCGGCGCTGGCGGTCCCTATCGGCATAAT
>Ga0116127_1001520_pt1 | contig 13598 bp, 17 predicted proteins | sample June2015DPH_16_1_FD_89731 | JGI IMG/M metagenome (GOLD analysis project Ga0116127, IMG submission 89731) | Peatland microbial communities from SPRUCE experiment site at the Marcell Experimental Forest, Minnesota, USA - June2015DPH_16_100 | ecosystem: Environmental > Terrestrial > Soil > Wetlands... | reverse complement strand
GCCGGATTTTGCGACATTGCGTTCTCCTACGGATTAGGTCTGGGACCGAGAGAAGGTGCAGGGAAAAGAAGTGCTACGAGGGCATAAGCCCGAGCTTCTTCAACAAAACTCCGACGAGAAATCGTCGGTTTCGATCAGCCGCGTGAGAACCGCTCGATGTCCCCCAGAATCGAACGCGTGAAAAGGGGAGGGCAAACGGCCGCAGCTGAAGTTACTTCAAAGGTTAAGATGACTTTCGGAGAATGTCAATCTTTGGTATGTGCATTTTTCGGTTTGCGTTATAAAAAGCGAAACGGCGGCCTGTTTGTCGCAGGTCGCCGTTGGCTAGGGTGAGGGAGACGAGGAGTTTAGGCTTCGTCGGCCAGAAGGGGATAGAGGAGCATCACGTCGTCCACGGAGATTTGATTGGGCGACTGTCCGCAGGTCTTGCAGATGGTGTTCTCGGGAGGTTGCAGCTCGGTGAGCTTGATCGGATCCATGTTCAGAACCTCGTCGATCATCATCATTTCGTTGGTTCGCGTGGTGAATTCGTTCCATGCCTTCATGCTCGCTTCGAGCACTGGAATTTCGGCCTCGGCCTGGTCGGCGAGTTTGACAAGTACATCCATGGCAGCTTTGGCCGTCGCTGCCTCGGTGTCGCTGCCCGATGTCTGGTAGAGCTTGGTGGCGCTGTTTGCACTCTCCCTCTTCTTTATGGCCTCCTCCTTGGCCTTGCGGAGGCTATCCGGTGTGACCTGTCGGATTTGGATTTTGCCGGGCGAGCCTTCGACTGGGGTTCCGAGTTCCTTCACCAGTTCGGTTCGTTTGGCGTCGAAGGTCATCAAGGCTTCGTTGATCACCCTGAGTCTGCGCGCCAGTTTGTACGAGGTGGTGATGGAAAACTTGAGTTGGATGAGCCGCTCCAAGGCAGGTTTCGCGTTGACGAGTTCACCGAGCTTGAGTGTGATGGGCATGGTTGCGGATTTCATACCTTGCGACCACACGGTGTCAAGTGCAGAATTTTAGTAGAAGTTGGAAGGCAATCATTTCTTCTTTTGACCTTTCAAGGTTTTGAGAACGTCTTGCAGCATTGGAAGAACAGCTTTGTCCTTGCGGCGTCCGGCTGCCCGTTTGCTCACGATGATTCTTTCGAGTGGCAACACCTTGAGGATCATTCCTGGGGCGATCTCAAGTTCCAAGGAGCGTTCGTATTCGGTGGTAAAGTCGTTCAGACCGTCGCAGTGCCAGACGACATCAATCTGATCGATGCCAGGGCCGGAGATACCAGGTGGAGTCTTTCTCCAGTAGTAGGTGGCGCCCACCTTTCGACAAGCCTCGGATAGTAGGTCTATTTGACCATGATCGAACCAGAGGTCGATATCCTGGGTGACTCCAGGTGCTTTTTGCAAGATGGCCGCACTCATGCCGACCACCACAAAACGCACACCTTCGCGGATGAGCGATTGGATGAGTTCGTCCTCTTCGACTGAAAGACCTGTCAGCATGAGATTGTTCGTTCCATGCCTATCCGGTTCATACACCTAAACTCCTCCCACGAACGCTACGTCTGTGAAACTAGGGTGTTTGCAATCTGCGTCGTACAACTCTGCGTAAGTGAGGCTTTCGGTATTTGAGCCGATACCGAGAATCGACCGGAAGCTATTGAACGGGTAGAAGCGTCGGTTGAAGCGGAACGTAAACTCGTTCAGGTAGGCTTGCAAGTGCTGTGGACTCACTCCGTGGTGGATGCCCAGAAGCCACGCCTTGAGGTTTGAAAAGACCAGGTGAATGAGTGGCATTTTCTCCTCGGCCACGTTCGGATCGCCGTTCTCCGCGAAAGCCTGGTGCTTGAAGTCGTACTTCTTGAGGCTTGCGTAGCTCGGACAGTCGTCCGTGATGACATCGGTTCCTGGCGCGATAGCTGACCGCGCGAAACTGACCAACTCCTTTGCGGTACGGTCGGGAACCACCGACAGTCTCACCCGGCCTGCGTAGCGCCCACCACGGCGAGGCACGGCCTTGCTCTGCTCTCCAAATGGGTTCTCGCTGGGCTTGGGACCTTTGCGGTGACAAACCTCCACGCAGCCAACGACAAGCGTCTTGTGGTGCGTACCCTTGCCTTCCCCACGGGTCTTGCCTCCGATCCAAACTTCGTCCAGCTCGACTGTGTTGACGCCACCGATTTGGTCAGCGTCGGACCGAACCATGCCCGAGCGCAACTTATGGAGAATCTGGAAAGCAGTCTCGTATCGACCAATCCCCAGCTGACGTTGAAATTGGACAGCCGACATGCCAGGCGTGAGGCTAGTCACGAGGTATGCTCCCCAAAACCATGTCAGCAAAGAAGTGTGACTGTCCTGCATGATGGTGCCAGCGGTAAGGCGCACTTCCTTGCGACACTTACGACAACGAAGTACATGAGGTCGTGTGGAAATGCGAATAGGATCAGCAGTTTCGCATACTTGGCAGATAAATCCCTTCGGCCAGCGCACTTGCTCCAGATAACCTGCGCAGGCGATATCATCCGGGAAAAGCTGCTGAAACTCCAGGAGACTCTTAGGAAAAGGAAGGTTTTTAGAAAACAAAACTGTGTTCATTTGGTACCAGACGCGCCAGATCTTGCACCGGGTGCCACGACAGATGTAGACTTCGGGAGAGAGGAGACATTATGACGCAAGAAGAAAAACTGGAAAGAATGGGACTCGATCATCTTGGGTGGGGCTGGTCTTCGTTGAAACATTTGGCCAGCGATGTGACTCATGTTGTTAAAAAAACTCTAGGAACGGCTGCCGATGTTGCTGCTAAGGCTGCCAAATCTGGAGGCAACGTTCTTGTTCACATCGAAGACAAAGCAGGCAACATAACAAAGAGAGTCATTCCCGGAAAATGGGCAAACAAATACATCGACTTCACTACCAATACGGTCAAAAAGGGAACCTCGGGAGTTGCCCACTTTACCAACAATGTTCTTCGTCATCCCAACGAAATCAAAAGTGTAGTCGTACATCCCTTCCGATCTACCAACGCTGTTTTGACGGCCACTGATAAGTGGGCAAATAGATAGGAGAAATTATGTATCTCAAGACGGATTCTCTGGGACATCACGAACTCCTGGATGATAACGAAGTGGGATGGTCATTCTTCGGATTGTTCAAATCGAACACGGTTGAAAATGCTCAAGAACATCTGCAAAACTGGGCTAAGGCTTACTTGAAAAAAGACGGCAAGACCGCCAAGAACGAACAACAATGGTTCAACGATAACGATTGGACCATGATGCCCGGATCAACCGGATCTCCTCCATTTTATGACCGGATGATTTGGACATCTCAAAAGCTGAAAAAACGAATAGGCATAACAATCGCCAACGGTACCTATAACCTGGATGTTCCGACCTCTGTTTAGTAGAATTCACGATCAAACCTTACTCGATTTACTCGGGTGTGTCAACCGGATAAGCATAGTTCGTTCCATCTGAACTTGTCCCAGTCGAGCTCGGCGCAGTCCTCTTGCCAGTCGTTCCCAAACAGGGAGCGTTTGCATGAAAAGCACTTGTTCGATGGTGTCCACGTCAGCTCCTGTCAAGATGGCCAGTCGCTGAGCTTCTGCTCGGCGGATCGAGCGATCTTTCAAATCGAGATTGGTCGTGAGTTCTCGATCTGAAGATCGTTGTCTTCGCCATCGTTCTATAGCTGCTGATCGAGCTATTCTTTGGCGTTCGTCAGGTGAAAGTGAAGCCGCACGAGCCGGGCCTCCCTTGAGGCCACCGAGTCGGCCCAACGCAACGGCATGAGGATTCATCAGGTTTTTCGGGGCGGAAACCCCGTCCTCTAGGGCGGGGAGGAGACCCGTCCGCCTCTTTGTTTTTCTACATACTGCCTGACCGTTTCTAATGGGGCTCCTCCACAAGAAACCGCACAGTAAGATGGAGACCAAAAGTGTTTTCCCCACAACTTTTCGGTGATTTCCGGCAACGCGGCCGATCGGAGCTTTCGCGCCGAGACGCCTTTCAAGGAATTGACCAGGGAGGAAATTGAAACCTTGGTCGGATAGAAGACAAGCAGGTGCACGTGGTCGTACTCGAAACCTGCCTCCTTGAGCTGACACTCGAAGTCTTGACAAACTTCTTCCCAGGAAGATCGGAGCACAGCGAAAACTCGTTCGGTGAGGACTCTCTTTCGATATTTTGGCACAAAGACCAAATGCACGTTCAAACTGAAAAGCACATGTCTTCCCGATCGAAAATCGCTTGCTATTGCCACAGACCAAAGTATGCTTGTAATCGTGCTGATTCGCAAGGGTTTTCGCTACCGTGTCTATCCCTCGGCTGAGCAGGTTGCTCGACTGAACGCCTGGGAAGACGCTTTGCGTTTCTTGTGGAATCTTGCTAACGAGCAGCGTTTGATTGCTTATAGGCACTGCAAGTACGATCGGATATATCCGACAGCTTTCGACCAAATCAATGAACTGACCGAACTTCGATCTGAACTTCCCTGGCTGTCGGATGTTCCTCGAAATATCTGTGCTCAGTTGCTGGTCGAACTCGATAAAGCTTGGCAACGCTGTTTCAAACACTTGGCTGACGAACCTAAATGGAAGTGCAAGAACGTTTCGGTTATTGGAATGTGTGAACCACATCCTAGAACCTGGAAGCTCAACGGTAAACGCCTTCACTTCCCCAAGCTCGAATCGATGCGGTTGATCTTGCATCGACCTCTGGTCGGTAAGCCCAAAACTTGCACCCTGCGACGGGACGGTGATCAGTGGTTCGCTAGTATCGCGTGTGAGATCGATGTCGCTGTTCCAGATCCAAGAAGAGGACCCGTGATTGCCATTGATCGTGGGATCACCAATCTGACGGCTGATTCTGATGGCCATAAAGAGGCTAACCCTTCTCATCTTGAAAAGTCGTTGAAGAAACTTAAGCGAGCACAACGAGTCGTTTCTAACCGAAAGAAAGGATCTAAGAACAGAAGGAAAGCTGTGGTTCGCGTGAATCGTCTTCACCGGAAGGTAAAAAGACAGCGTAATCACGTTCTGCATGGGTTGTCGACAAGGTATTCCAAGAGTCACGGAACCGTCGTCGTTGAACAGCTCAACATTCAAGGAATGATCAAGAATCGCCACCTTGCTCGCCGTATTGCTGGGGCTGGTTGGGGAATCTTTGTGCAGATGCTTCGCTACAAACTGGCTTGGAACGGAGGACAGCTGATCGAAGTTCCTGCCCACTACTCGTCGCAAACCTGTTCCTCCTGCGGACATATCGACTTTGCTTCTCGTCAAGATGAGAAGTTTGTCTGTACGATGTGTGGGTACGTCGACCATGCCGATGTCAATGCGGCGAAGGTGTTGAAACAGCGTTACTACACACCTGGGAAGCCCTGGTGTCTGCCTGTGGAGGGATCGCTGCCCGAGGGCTCCCGTCGAAACAGGAAACTGAAGGTAAAATTGCGTGTTCCACGTCGTTTGCCTTGAGAAAAGCACCTCCCTTTAGGGAGGTGTTGCTTACAGACACAGCTTGACATACTCTTCTTTAGCGGTCAAGCATCATCTGGTAAGTGGAGGCGCGTCAGACTGATATGCAGTGAACGGATGGAGTGTCTTCGTTCTTCGCCCACAGGGTGACGTGACCGTGTACATGGGGGCCGCCACCGTCGTTGGTCCATCCTCCCGTGTTCACGATCTGCCAGGCGCGACCATCCATGCCGACGAGGTGTTTGAAGCCTCCTCGGTGGTCATGTCCGACGAAGAGGTACGACGGATTGTCGGTACGACCGAGAGGAGCGGGGGTCGTGTCGTCGGCCATGAGCACGTTGGCATACCAGAGGGCATTTTTGCCGAGGTCGCCCCCAAAAGGTTCGACGGTGGCGACCAGCAGCTCGGACGGTGCCTTGTCTTCGGGGAAGTAGGAGCATTGGGTGGGCTCGGTTTGCAGACGACGAATCATGGCCCATTCAAGCTCGCGTGCCTTGCTGTTGTATTCCCAGGTAGCGGCGACGAAAGCGTCGGTCTTGTCGTGGATGGATTTGACTGTCTCGTCGTCGTTAACGTTGACCGCCGGGCGTCCGACTCCTGTCAGCATTCGCAGTCCGATGTACTTGGCTTCTTCGTCTTGACCGATAACGAGATCGTCGAGAAAGTGGCCGTGGTGAAACGCGAGGTAGGGCCAATAGCGACCTAGGATGTAGTTTGGGTAGGCCGACCTTATCCTGGAGAAATTCAGACGGCCCGGCCCGATGAGATCGTCGAGGAAGCTTGTTGCACCGGGGAGATCTTGTCCGTCGTGTTGGAGGAGGATGTCGCCTTTGGTGAGGTTGGTGAAGGTGGGCACCCCGCAAGAGGCAGCGAGTCTCTTCCAGAGAGCATAGTCGTGGTTTCCCCAGACGATGATCAAGCTTTCGACGTTGATGTTGGTCAGAATGGCCTCGAAGAATCCGCGAGCACACGATGCCACGAAAGGAGTGAAGCCAGCAGGATCGTAAGTTCCGGCACCCCGAGGCACGCAAGCCTCGAAGGCGTCGCCGTTCAAGATGAGCCTGTCCGTCTCACCCTCGCACAGTTTGGCGATTTCTCCAGCCAGATGTTCTTGAGCCCCGTGATCGTTCAAGACGGAGTTGTCGTAGCCGAGATGGAGATCGGAGAGCGCGACAAAGTGTGAGGCCATGGCAATGTTCTCCAGAGAATTGAGAGGCTGTTCATCTTGACAGATCTGCCTGCTCAAGCATATTCTTTCCTAGCGAGTCAAGAGAAAAATCACAGCCGACGCGCGCCGCAGAACAGAGGTATCTTTCGTCATGATCATACTGGCCAGTACCGACAACTTGACGGCGTCCCTTGCGGTAGCGCCAGCGACCTCCAACCCATTTTTCTACGTCTCCTACTTCGACACGACGGCTGCCAACGGAATCGTTACGTATGGAGATGTAGCTTCGACTCAGCTTACCGGCACCGCTCCAGTTACCGTGATTCCGCCTCCTCCGAACGCGACGACTGCTCGAAACCTATCGGGCTTCATGATGGTGAATACGGATACAGCCGTCATCACTCTTAGCTTGAACCTCGGCGGGACGCCGTTCGCGACGTTCAAGATGAGCGTTGGCGACAACTTGTCCTATTCGCGCGAGATGGGCGAGTTCAGGCTGCTCGATTCGACGGGAGCCGTCAAGCAGACCGTGTCGATGCCGAACGTGGCTGTCACAAACGGTCCTAACACCTTCACAGGAACGCAGACTTTCACGGGCTTGATCGTTCCTGCGACCGCCTTGGGCATCAAGGGAACAGCTATAGCTGATGCGGCTCAAGCTGGGAGCCTAGGCGAAGTCGTCACTTCGACGGTGGTCACAGGATCTTCCGTGAGCTTGACCTCGGTCACATCGGCGAACGTGACGAGCATCATCTTGACGGCAGGCGACTGGGACATCGACGGTTCGGTGTGTTTCACCTTGGCGAGCACGACAACGATGGGTTACCTGAGTGGAGGTATCAACACGGTTTCGGCGACCATGCCGCTTAACAACGCGGGCGTGGCAACCTTGGTTGGAGCTGGTACCAATGCTGTGACCGACGTGACGGTAGATCCGGTGGTGACGATGCCGAGAATTCGTGTGAACTCGGCGAATGCTTCCACCACGGTTTACTTGGTAGCGCGAGCCAAGTTCGGGACATCGACGTGCAAGGCGTATGGGACGATCTATGCGCGTCGTGTTCGATAGTTTGAGCCGAATCGACTAGACCGGGTTGATGGGAAAACGGGTCTGGGTGAAGCGATCATAGTAGATGTTCGCGGTGAGGGTGCCACTGGTGAGCAAGGCCATGGTGCAGCCTTGGATATTGATGTTCACGATGATTTGTTGGCCGCCGTTCTGATAGGTAGCTGGGGTGGTCATGTCGGCAACGGCAGGCGGTGCAGGGAGCAGGATAAAGGTTGCAATCGCTCCGGTGAGCCCAGGTCCGGCGACAGCTTGGGAGATGATGATTTCAGTACCGACGATCAGACAGTCCATGGGCAGTTGGGCGGGCATGGGAAAGTCTCCGCCCGAGGCGTTACCGCAGGCTTGAAGTTGAGCCAGCGAGATGGTTTGGGTTTGAGTCAGGAACTTTGCCATGGTGTAGATGCTATCACCGAGTGCTCGTTAGAGTCGTGAAAGTTGAGAGTTTGACCCTTAGCGTGAGAAGCTCTCCATGTGGTTTCAAGACGGGACACAGCGAAAAATGATGATGTGCGAAGTTTGACTTCGTGGTAGAGGTGGGTGTTTCAATCGGCCTATAGGGCCAACCCACCGGAGGAGGATCTGACGATGAAGTGTTTGCTGTGTCCCGTTGAAATCGACGAGCTGAAAGCATTTCCGTCGACACCAGGCCCGCAGGGCCAGATGATCGAGGACATCATGGGGAAGTGGAACCACTCTCAGGCGCTTATCGCCTGGACGCATGTTGCGTTGACCGCTCAAATGCCGGGTGGTAGCATGTCCATACTCTCCGGGCACATCTGCCCGGCGCATCCTGTTAAGCCAGGAAGTGTTGCCCTCGTGGCAGCTCCGGTCGCGGCAACCCCCAAGGTGGTCGCGGCAGGAATCCCCCCCACTTTCCCGGCCAAGCAGGAAGCACCAGCAGTACAAACACAGCAGACCGCGACCGCAACTCCAAAGGGGAAGGAAACCAAATGATCTACGCAGCTCAAGGCACAAAGGGAACCACGGCACAGACTGCCCTCACGCTCGTTTCAACCGCGAACGGTCGTCCGCGCATCATCGAGTACAAGCTCTCGAACGTCGGTGCAGTGACCGTCGATTCGCAGTTCGAGGTGCAAGTGAAGCGCTTCACGGTTGCTGGCACGACCACGGCTGTCACGCCGTCCTCGACGGATCCTTCGGATCCGGCTGCCACGTTGTTCACGGCAGGCAGCAACGCCACGGTCGAGCCGACGTACACGGCTGGTGTGGTGATCGACGATACGGGTGTGAACCCGCGTGGTATCTACCGCTGGACGGCCTACGATCCGTCGGCGGAAATCATTCTGCCCGCGACAGCGGCGAACGGCGTGGGTTTCTACGTTGCCGTTTTGGGCGGCGCGGTGTCCGTGATCGTGGACGCAAAGGTCCGTCAGTAGTCCAAGCAACGCAATGTCGCGGTTAAAGGCTCTCGGCCACGCCGAACGGTACGACCACCTCGGCAACGTCGTCGTGGTCGAGACTCTCACCTGCAACCATTGCGGAAACATCTATCCCAAGCCAGGTCCCGGCCAGCCGGTCGGGTTCTGTAGCATGTGTTTTATGCCTGTGTGTTTGGGATGTGGGGCTATCGACAAGTGCGATCCGTTCGAGAAGAAGCTTGAACGCATCGAACGGAGGTCGAGGTTTTTGAAATCAATCGAATCGTAACAGGGTAAGAGCAGCTCCTACGAAGTTGTTGCTCCCCAGGGAAAAAGCGAGAGTCATGGCTGGCCAGTTCATACAAGTAGTCTCGCAAGAGCAGGTGCCATGTCTATTCAGATCATAGGTTACAGTGGTACTATTGCTGACAGTGATGGTTCCGTTTATCAGGCTCTGAAGGTCACGCCACGGCCAGTCGCGTATGGTCTGCATGGCACCTATCGACTTTCGGTTGCTACTGGTACCTTCAGCTCGGCTACCTTGCCCAACGGTAGCGTTTTTCAGTTCTACTGGCCATCGTCGACATTGTCCGCTCTTATCTGGGGCATGTTGGTCGATTTCAACGGCAGCTCGTTCTCAGGCGGAGTCAATCAGTTCAAGCTGTCCATTGCCAGACAAGTGACAGCCAACGGATCTGGAGGCACTACGGTAACTATTCCAGGGACGTCGGGTGCTAGTCAGCAGTTGAGGACTTCGATGAAGCCAGCGTTGGCTTCTCCAATCCTGATAGCGACCACGACTCCGCTTACCAACGGAACCTGGACGTTGGACTCGACTCCAATAGCGTCGGCTACGTTTGCAGTAGATACTGCGGGAACGAACAAGAATTTCCTTTCGCGTTTTCAGTTGTATGGGAACTTGGCACACAGAACTGGAGCCCCGTTGATCTTGGGTCAGAGTGAAGCTCTGAACCTTAGCTTGTCTACCCCTTCCGGACCAACTTTCGAGGTTGGTGTTACTATGGCTTGGACCGAGGCAGCTTATTACTAGGACCGCATTTCAAGGAGAATGGTGAGATGAGCAATTTGACGCCAGAGCAATACAAGAGAGCCGTTGCAGCCGCCCGACAAGGGACTCCTGTGCCGGATGGTCCGATCATTCCTGGATTCCATCCCGAGCAGATGGCGCAGGCGATAGAGAGCGAATGCTTGAGGACGAAATCTTTTCAGGGTCATAAGATCTCGATTCACATGGATCTTGAGGACGCTTTGGCCTTGGCCAAGTTTTTGCGCTTCCGAAGCGGAGGATAATACATGTCCATTCAGATACAGGGTTACGGTGGAGTTGTTGTTGAAGTAGATGGAACCACCTACCGCGCCCTGCGTGTAACCCTTCGGCCAGTCGACTATGGCTCCCTAGGACAATATCGATGCGCTCTTTTGTCGGGTACCATGGCGGCTGGCTTGGCGGCCGGTTCTCAAGTGTTTCAGGCCCGGTGGACTTCGTCGCCCCAGTTGTGTTTGGTTTGGGGCGTGAGTCTTGACGGTCTTGCAGGCAGCTCCACGACCTTTTCGGCGGGGTTTGCTTCGTTCAATCTCATCATAGCTCGGGCTTGGACCGCCGATGGCAGCGGTGGAAACTCTGCCACTTTGACTGGCAATAACCAAAAGCTTCGTACCTCCATGGGAACCTCGCTCATGGGCTCCATGCGCTGTGCTTCGACCGCGGCTCTTGGAACTGGTACTCAAACCTTAGACAATCAGTCCGAAGGTCAGATCACCTTTGCCGTTGGAACAACAGCCAGCGTTAACTACTTGTTGCAGACTAGTCTGTATGGTCCATCATCTCTTGAGGATGGTGGAAACCCGGCCCCCATCGTTCTTGCACAAAACGAAGGTGTGGTGGCTCGCGCGACAGTACCGGCGACAGGTACATGGCAGTTCGGGGTAACGATGGCCTGGAGTGAAGTCGCTTCCTATTAGGTATTTCCATGGCCATTCAAATTCAAGGATACAGTGGTGCAGTGGCGGAAGTAGATGGGTTTACCTATCGAGCTATGCGCATAACTCTCCGACCACTCGATTACGGGGCATACGGACAATATAGGTGTGGGTTGTGGCAAGGGGGAGGGAACATGTCGGCTGGTCTGGCAGCAAACTCAGAGGTCTACCAGGTCCGCTGGGTATCCACTCCTCAATTGGCTATCATCTGGGGAATTCAGCTGGATGGTTTGTTTGCGTTCACCACTGGATTCGCAGCAGGGTTCGCCCAGTTTACTTTGACGATAGCAAGGTCGTGGACTGTGGACGGCAGTGGAGGCATCGCGGCGACCCTTACGAATAGCAACATGCTCAGAACTAGCATGCCATCTTCATTGATGGGTGCTCTTCGTATTTCGGGTGGGTCTGCCCTGACAGCTGGAACCAAAACCTTGGACGCTCAGCCTGTGGGGCAATTAGCATTCACATTCGGCACGGCTGCAAATACTCCAGTGGTAGGTCAGTTGGCCCTCTATGGCGCTCCCTCCATAGAATGCGGCGGCAATCCGGCTCCCATTGTTTTGGCACAGAACGAAGGTGTAGTAGCCTGCGCGACAGTGCCCGGTACGGGAACTTGGGGATTCAGCTTAACGATGGCCTGGAGCGAAGTTACCACTTACTGAGAATCATCATGGCCATTCAGATTCAAGGAAATAGCGGTACGATTGCCGAGGTCGATGGCACTGTCTACAGGGCCGTGCGAGTCACTACCCGACCGACCGATTATGGACTACTTGGACAGTATCGAATTTCCATGCAGTCAGGAACGATGGCTGCCGGACTTGCTGCATTTGCCACTATTTTCTATTGCCGATGGGTTGTGGCTCCTCAGTTGTGTCTGATTTTTGGAGTCAGCATGGATGGAGTGGCCGGTACGACTACGGCTTTTTCGGCTGGGTATGGGTTCCACGGTTTGCAAGCGCTTCGCAGCTTCACGGTCGATGGATCTGGCGGCAATCTAGCCACATTAACAGGCAACAATCAGAAAATGCGAGCCTCCATGCCATCGTCGTTGATGGGCACTATTCGTTGGTCGAGCACAGGGGCTCTTGCGACAGGTACGAGCACTCCAGATCCTCAGGGCTTTGGTCACATCTGGTATCCGATTGGAACCGCAGCGTCGGTTAACTATGTGTCCCAAACGGAACTGTATGGAAGCATATCTCTCGAAGACGGTGGAAATCCGGCTCCTATCGTCTTGGCTCAGAACGAGGGTATTTCCGTCAATGCCGCTATGCCGGGTACGGGAACTTGGCAATTTGGTTTGACCATGGCTTGGAGCGAGGTCAACTCCTACTAGAGAGGTAATGTCATGGGAGCAGCAGGTACGGCCTTAGTGAATTTTGGGGCGTTTCCAGGTCAGAGCGATGTCATTGTCGTCATATCGGCTCCAGGTATCTATGTGGGGGCACTTGTCGAGGCTTGGATCTTACCGGCCTCCACTGCCGATCATTCCCCCGACGAACATACGGTCGAAACGTTGACGATCAAAGCAGATCAATCGACAATCATCGCAAACACGAGCTTTGCCGTTCACGTAGCCAACACGTCGCAATTGGACGATGCAAATCCCAATGCGGGACAGGGAGTGAACATCGGTGGTACGGGAACGAGGATCTACGGACAGTGGTCTATCGGTTGGGTTTGGGACTGATCGCATGAACCGTTCGACGATGATGAGGAACGGTTGGTAAAAGGCCGCTGTTTGTAGCAATATCAAGGCAGCCGCATGTCGCTGCTCCTTCGCAGAAAGAACAAAAATTGGTGTCCTGATCAGCCGGACATCAAGCGCGGTGCGTATGTCGGCAAGATTGCCGGTCCAACCGATGTTCTGCCTAACGTCATAGTTGTCACGACGGTTGGGGCGGGATTCGAGATTCCGGATGCGAAGAAGTATCAAGCGCCCTGGTTGCAGGCTGGACCGGCCGATGTTCAGCCGTCCTTGATTTCGGGGCGAGGTGGCTATGAAGCCGAGTTGCCAAGGCCCTTCCGGGCGCCTTGGTTGCAAGCGGGTTTGGTAGAGGTCAGGCCGGTTCAAATCTTGGGACTAGGATTCGAGGCTGTACTGCCAAAGCCTTTTAAGGCTCCATGGTTGCAAGCTGGTTTGGTGGAGGTTCAGCCGGTTCGCATTTTAGCCCAGGGTTTCGAGGCTGTGATGCCGAGGCTCTTCCGGGCGCCATGGTTACAAGCTGGGCTTGTCGAGATCCATCCAACCATTAACGTGGGCGTTTTCGGCTGGGAAACGTCGATGGTGTTGCCACGCCAGGCCCGCCAGACGCTCACTCACTTTGAGGAGTGGCCAGAGGCTCTTGTTGTCGAGGGCGAGTGGGGATTCGAGGCTGTTTTGCCCAGGCCGTATCGAGCACCGTGGCCGCAGGCAGGTCTCGTCGAAGTCGAACCGTTCGTCATTTCGGGACGTGGCGGCTATGAAGCCGAGATGCCACGTCTGTTCCGCGCGCCGTGGCCACAGGCTGGACTTGTCGAGGTT
>Ga0116127_1001513_pt1 | contig 13673 bp, 10 predicted proteins | sample June2015DPH_16_1_FD_89731 | JGI IMG/M metagenome (GOLD analysis project Ga0116127, IMG submission 89731) | Peatland microbial communities from SPRUCE experiment site at the Marcell Experimental Forest, Minnesota, USA - June2015DPH_16_100 | ecosystem: Environmental > Terrestrial > Soil > Wetlands... | reverse complement strand
TGCGAAATGTTACTCACGACGCCTAGGTGCCCCCTTCTTGAGGGCTTGACTTCAGACTGCAATCATGGTGCACGATTACTATGACGTCCGCAACAACACGCACCAACGCCGGTTCTCGGTGACAGGCATTGACCGGACGGCCCTGATTCTTAGGGCGTTCTAGTCTTTTAAGGTCTCACAGAAAAGTAGGTAAATCGTTTTCTACCAGGGCTAGCTTCGAGTTGCGATCGTTCAACCGTGGGAGTTGAGATGAGGGAGAACCGGACAGCGCTGTGATGGGCATGGGAACCGCTCGCGAGCAGGAGTCGGGCCGCCAATCGGAGGAACGGGTGCTCAAGGTCGTAACTCTCGGTGAGATCCTGGTGGAGATCATGGCGAACGAGCGTGGCCATGGCTTCCGAGAACCTCTGAGACTTGTCGGCCCCTTCCCGAGCGGTGCACCGGCGATATTCATCGACCAAGTCGCCAAGCTCGGCCAACCTTGCGGCATCATCGGTTGCGTCGGGGACGACGACTTCGGCCGAGTGAACCTGGAACGACTCGGGAAGGACGGCGTCGACGTCAAGGCAGTCGAGGTTCATCCGACGTACGTGACGGGAAGCGCGTTCGTCCGCTACCGCGACGACGGGGACCGTGACTTCGTCTTCAACATAAGGAACAGTGCTTGCGGTCAGTTGCGGCTGACAGAAGCCGGATTGGAGCTGCTCGAAGAATGCGACAACTTGCATGTCTCGGGCGCATCGCTCTCCTCTCCCCAGATGGTCGAGATGGTGGGGAAGGCAATCGAGTTGGTCAAGAGCAATGGTGGGATGCTTTCCTTCGACCCGAACATCCGCAAAGAAGTAGTGCGTGACCCAGACGTGCGTGCAGCTCTCCAAGCCGTGCTGGCAAGCTGCGACACGTTCTTGCCCAGTGGCGAGGAGCTGACTCTACTGACCGATGCCACCACGCCAGAAGCGGCGGTTGCCGAGATCCTGGGAATGGGTGTCGGCGCCATCGTGGTGAAAAACGGGGCTAAAGGGGCCACTTACCACGATGTCAATGGCAGCCGGAACGCACCGGGATACCCCGTGGAAGAGGTGGACCCCACGGGCGCCGGTGACTGTTTCAGCGCCACCTTCATCACGTGCCGTCTGCAAGGCCGCAGCGTAGAAGAAAGCCTCGATTACGCGAACGCCAGCGGTGCCCGGGCGGTGACCATTCGGGGTCCGATGGAAGGCACCTCGAGTTTCGCTCAGCTCGACGCTTTGAAGTTGAGCGCCCAAGTGAGTCGTGCCGCGCGCCTGACGGCCCTTATCTCGCCCCACACCAACGGTCTCGATACGGGGTCGTCGGGCATCACCTCGGTGTGCTCGGCACATCCGATGGTGGTCGAAGCCGCAATGCGACAGGCCGCAGCTGACGGGACGGTGGTGCTCATAGAGGCGACTTGCAACCAGGTCAACCAGGAAGGTGGCTACACGGGCCTCACTCCCGTCGTCTTCCGCGACCAGGTACACGACATCGCCAACAAGGTTGGGTTCCCGTGGCAGCAGGTAATCCTTGGCGGCGATCACTTGGGCCCGAATCCGTGGCGGCACCTACCCTCCGAAACTGCACTGGCAAGGGCCCGGGCGATGGTGGCCGCGTATGTCGCGGCCGGATACGAGAAGATCCACATCGACGCCAGCATGGGTTGCCAAGGCGAGCCGGACCACTTGCCGGACGTCGTGACGGCCGAACGGGCCGCGCGCCTCGCTGTCGTCGCCGAAACCGCCGCGGCTGGCGCCGGCACGAGGCCCCGCTACGTCATCGGCACCGAGGTGCCGGTTCCCGGTGGAGCACTAACGGAGATCGAACATCTCGAGGTGACCCGGCCAGAAGCGGTCGTCGCCACCCTTCGCGAGCATGAGCGAGCCTTCGCCGCCGCTGGAGCCAGGGCTGCATTCGAGGCGGTGATCGCCCTGGTGGCACAGCCCGGAGTCGAGTTTGACGACCGGAATGTCGTCGTTTACCAACCGGAGCGCGCCCGCGAGCTCAGTGCCGCACTCGGTGAGATGCCAGGACTGGTGTTCGAGGCGCATTCCACGGACTATCAGCCCCCGGAAAGCCTCTCCAGGCTGGTTACAGACGGCTTTGCGATCTTGAAAGTCGGGCCAGGTCTCACCTTCGCCTTGCGAGAGGCCCTTTACGCACTCGACGAGATCGCAGCCGCCCTGTATCCGGGCTGGCGCGAGCACTCGTTGATGGCAGAGATGGAAAGGGAGATGCTCGCCAACCCTGGCTACTGGCAGACCCATTATCAGGGTGATCCGGATGACCAACGTGTGCTCCGCCACTTCAGCTACAGCGACCGCATCCGTTATTACTGGGCGTCCCCGGCCCCGCAGGAAGCGGTCCGACGGCTCCTGGACCGCCTGACGGGAGCCCACATCCCCGAGCCGCTGATCAGCCAATTCCTCCCAAAGCTTTATCCACGCGTGGCCAGCGGGGCGCTGGACCCGATACCCAGGACCCTCGTGCTCGAGGCGGTTCGCGATGTGCTTCGTGTTTACGCTTCGGCGTGCGGAGCGACGAAGGCCACTGAACGGCTATGCCTCGGCAGACGACCGCTATGACCACTCCTACCGATCCCCTGCCTCCTGCGAACGACCAAGCGACATCCATTCGACAGCCATAGGAGATGCCATGACCAAAGAAACCCGAAGACGTGCCATCGTCAGCAGTACCGACATTGTCGAGGTGCTCACCGAGGCCATACCTCCACTTGAGCCTGGCGAGGTGCTGGTCGAGATGTCCGTGTCAGGGCTGTGCGGTTCGGACAAGGCCGGCTTCCACGGTGAGCACGCCTTCATGAAACCTCCCTACTACCCCGGGCATGAAGTGGTCGGCGTGGTGGTCGCCGTGACCGAGGGCGTGAACAACGTCGATGTCGGAGATCGGGTCACCATCCAGCCGACCCTGGTGTGCGGTCACTGCAAGCCATGTCTTCACAAGATGGAAAACCTCTGTGAGAACCTGCAGTTCTTCGGTTGCGGCTATCGAGAAGGCGGGATGGCCGATGTCTTCTCTGCGCCAGCCGCACGACTGCACAAGATCCCCAAAGCCTTCAGCGACTACCAAGCGGCACTCATCGAGCCCTTGGCGACGCCTGTGCACGCTGTGCGGCTCGCCGGAGACATCACGGGCAAGAAGGTGGTCATTCTTGGGGCGGGCACCATCGGGCTCCTGACTCTCATTGCCGCCCGCCGTGCCGGGGCAGCTGTGATATTGAGCACCGATACCTTGACTACCAAGCGTGATCTCGCCATGGAGCTGGGGGCTGACGCTGTCGTCGACGCCGGAATGGACGACCTGGCCGGGGTGGTCCGAGGCGAGCTCGGGGAAAGCGCTGACGTCGTGTTCGACTGCGTGGCCAACCAGGCGACCCTCGGCGAAGCCATCAAGATGGCCCTCAAGGGGGGCACGGTGGTCGTGCTAGGAGGACCGCGGAAGCTCGCGACCGTCGACTTGCCCGTGATCCAGGAATACCAGATCCGCATCCAAGGAGCGGCCACCTACCGATGGGAGGACTTCGACGAGGCCATCGAAATCATCGGCGGTGCCGACTTCGATGCCGATCGGTTCATAACGGCCACCTTCCCCCTCCCGAAAGCGGCGGACGCCTTCGCCGCCATCACTGCCGGCGGCGAGGTAAAGATCCTCGTCGTCGCTGACCGAGGTGACGACTGAGACAGGAACAGACCCGGTCACCTGATGCTCGACTGGTGAGGCGAGATGAAGCCCGGGCCTCGCGCAGAAAATGGGCCGGGAGGGCGACGACTGAAGCTCAACTCCTGACGACGACGCACCTTCGAGCCGACGATTGCGTCAACATCGCCCCAGGACTCGCCACAGGACACGTTATTGGAGGAAACCCCGTCGATGGCACAACCAGCGCCAGTCGTTGGAGCAGAGCCGGCGATGCCCTCCAGGGCGGCACGCGTCGTAGCAGTCGATCTCGGCGCCTCGAGCGGGCGGGTGTTCGTCGCCGAGTTCGGCAGGGAGCACTTCGAGTTTGCTCAGGTCCACCGGTTCTGGAACGGAGCCATCAAGGCCGGCGGCCACATCCACTGGGATGTGCTCGGCCTCTACCGCGGCATTCTCGAGGGCATCAGCACGGCAGGTCGCATGGGACGCCTGGATTCGATCGGGATCGACTCTTGGGGGGTCGACTACGGCCTACTCGACGCCGATGGGACACTGCTCGGCAATCCCGTTCACTACCGTGACGACCGCACCCGCGCCGTCGTCGACCCGGTCGTGAAGGGCATCGGAGCCCTTGATCTCTACCGCCGGTCCGGCATAGCAGTCGTACCCTTCAACACGATCTTCCAGCTTGCCGCCGGTCACGACGACGCCATGTTCGCGTTGGCGCGAACACTGCTCCTCATCCCGGATCTTCTCGCGTACTGGCTCACCGGGTCCCTCGGGTCCGAGGAGACCAATGCGTCGACCACCCAGTTGCTCAGGGTCGACGAATCCCGGTGGGATGAGGAGCTGATTGCCAAGATCGGGCTCTCGCCCGGTCTCTTCGCACCACTCCGCCGCCCCGGAGACCAACTTGGCGTGCTCCTCCCGGATGTGCTCGCCGACACAGGCCTGGATTACGAGGTTCCCTTCACGGCAGTCGCCTCTCACGACACGGCTTCGGCCGTCATGGCTGTTCCAGCTGTCGACCCTCACTTCGCGTTCATCTCGTCGGGGACGTGGTCCCTGGTCGGAGTCGAGCTCGACTGGCCAGTACTCAGTGAGGAGAGCCGTGCCGCTCAGTACACCAACGAACGAGGCGCCGACAGCTCGTTCCTCTACCACCGCAACGTGATGGGGCTCTGGCTCCTCCAAGAGTCGATGCGAACCTGGGATCGCCTGAGCAGCACCTTTTCTCTCGAGGAAGTGGTTTCCTGGGCTGCTGCTGAATCACCGTGCCGCACCGTCTTCGACCCCGATGATCCGGTTTTCTTCCCACCGGGCGATATGCCCGCACGGATCGCGCAGGTCTGCCGCGAGCTGGGTGAGCCGACTGCCGAGACACCTGCGCAGGTGACGCGCGCCATCCTTGACAGCCTCGCCCTCGCATACCGGCGAACGCTGCGTCTTGCTTCCGAGCTGTCGGGCAAACGCGTCGACGTCATCCACGTCGTCGGCGGCGGAGTGCACAACGCCCTGCTCTGCCAACTCACTTCCGACGCGTGCGGCCTTCCGGTCGTGGCGGGGCCCGACGAGGCGGCGGCGATCGGAAACGCGCTCGTGCAGGCCCAGGCGCTCGGCAGAGCGGGAAGTGGCCGGTGGGCAGCCCGCGCGAGCATCGCCGACAGGATGGAGCTGCGCGTCTATCACCCGTCCGAAGGTGAGGCGCAACGATGGGAGGCCGCAGAAGCCCGCCTCGCGAAACGGTGAAGCGGAGCGGCTAAACACGACCAAGCACGTCAGCTGTCGATCACACTCTCGCCACGACATGAGAACACAGGAGGAGCCGGACCGCGTGGCGACCTCGTGATCAAGGGTCCTGTCATTCGGTCAGCTCGTGACCGGCAGCGTTTTCCCTCAGTAAACCCAGACCTCTTCGCCGATCGGCGCGATGTTGTCGGCCCAGATCCAGTCGATCGCCTCATTGCTCACGCGTACGCAACCGTGTGAAACGGGATAGGGCGGCACAAAGGAGTCACCGTGAATCGCGATGCCGGATTCGGTGAAGAACCTCGGCCGCCAGAGCGCGCCGAGCGAGTCGACGTCCAGGCCGTTGATGTCACCGAAGATGTGGAACACGCCAGTTGGAGTTATTGCCACCGACGTCACGCCCTTGTCGGTGTAGGTGTAGCCGCCGCCTGTCGAGGTGTTGAGGGTGTACGCAAGCTTGCCCCCTTGGATCACCATGACGAGGTCGTCCTCGAGATCCACTTCGATCAAGTTGCCGGACGCGGGTCGCGGAGTGGGTACGACACCGCTCGCGAGCGCGGCGATGGTCCGAGCGCCGACGACACCGTCACGGGTGAGGTCGGCGGCCTTCTGGAGCGCCCACACGGCCTGTTGTGTCGAGTCGCCGAAGACGCCGTTCACAGGTCCGAGCCAGTAGCCGAGCCCGCTGAGCAGCTCCTGTAGCCTTCGCACCGAAGGGCTGGCGTCGCCGAGTTGTAGGCCGGGCTGCACGTCGGTGTTGGTCGTCCAGATCGGCCGGTTCGCCGGTGAATAGACGACGGCGTTGCCATCGTTCTGGAGACTCAGGTAATAGCCGTTGCTGCGGACGCCTCCGCCACTCTTCGAGTCCCAGAGCACGTTCAGACCCTGGTATATGACGAGGTTGCCGTCGTTTTGCATTATGAGGTGGTCCGGGGCGTCACCCCTCGTGGCGGAGTTCCAAAGAGGCTGGCCCTCCCAGTAGAGAACAAGGTTCCCATCGCTCTGCAGGATTAGTCGGTAGCGGCCGCTAGGCGAGACGAGCGCGGACCCGTCAAGGAGCACCTGTCCCGCTTGAAGGCGGGACAGATCGGTGGACTGCGCTGTGCGGGCACCCGCTGCGTGGTGGAAGATCGTGGCACCACTGGAAGCGGGCAGTGCGAGCACAGCAAGCGCTATGCCACCCAGGGTCAGGATTCGAAACAGAGTCGGCGGCTTTCGTACACCCTTCTGTTCCGTTCGCTTCTCGATCATGGAACCAGCGCGCACAAGACCCTCCGGACCGTCGACATCACTCACTCGACACACTCGCCGATCGACGCGTGTTCATGAGATCGTAAACGGTTCCGAGCCGGCACGTGTCGCCGCGTCGACCGGCGGGTCACAGGCGGTGGGTGTCACCGCGTGTGGCCCTGTCCGGTACCCGATTTCGGGAACGGGCGCCAAGACGAGCGCCAGCTCTAGTTCGTCGTGAAGTTCGATACCGTTCTCGGCCACGAGCGGGATGGACGGCTTGAGCGCCCTAGCCCGATCGACGGCGCCCTCGTGAACGGCGACGATCCGGAATCCCCGATGCTCGTAGAACTCAATCGCGTTCAGATTGTCATTCGTCGTGATCAGCCAGACGCGTGCCGTGCCCGCGTGCCGCGCGATCTGGCTCGCACGGGCCAAGAGGGCGGTGCCAATGCCTGAACGACCCTTCAGCGAGTCGATCGTGACCACTTCGACTCCTTGCCGATCCACACGATAAGTCAGCAGCCCGACTCGGTCAGGTTCGTGCTCGGAGGACGTCTCCACCGCGACGAGCGCCTGCAGCGCTGCCGCGTCACGTCGGCGGCTCCCGGTGACGATCGTCGTGGAGCCCCATCGCGCCGTCAACGTGGACGTGATCCAATCGCGATCGGCTGGCACAGCCGGTCGGACCATCATGGCGCCACGATGCCACATTCATATGAAAGCAACGAGCGGTCGCTCATCTGATGCCTCCCGGTGCCAATGGCTCAATCATGACTTGACTAGTCAAGTATTGCGGACTACTCTCTCGTTGCCAAGGCGCGGTCACCGGACCCGTTTGAAACGCACCCAAACAAGGAGGAGACCGCGAACATGGCCGACTGGGGATTCGAGACCCGTCAGATCCACGCTGGCGCCGTAGCCGACCCGACCACCGGGGCACGCGCGGTACCGATCTACCAGACGACGAGCTACGTGTTCCGCGACACGGCACACGCTGCGGCGCTCTTCGGCCTATCCGAGCTTGGCAACATCTACACCCGCATCATGAACCCCACTCAGGCGGTCTTCGAGGACCGCATGGCCGCGCTCGACGGCGGAGTCGGGGCTCTCGCAGTAGCGAGCGGTCAGGCGGCCGAAACGATCGCGCTGCTCAACCTGGCCGAGAACGGCGGTCATATCGTTTCCTCGGCCTCGCTCTACGGTGGCACGTACAACCTGCTCCACTACACCTTGCCGAAGCTGGGAGTCAGTGTGAGTTTCGTCGACAACCCCGACAACCCGGGCGCGTGGCGCGACTCGATCCGGCCCAACACGAGGGCGTTCTACGCCGAGACCATCGGCAACCCGAAAGGCGACGTGCTCGACTTCGAGGCTGTCTCGGCGGTCGCCCACGAACACGGCATCCCCCTCGTGGTCGACAACACCGTGGCCACGCCTTATCTGTGCCAGCCGTTCCTCCACGGAGCGGACATCGCTGTGTACTCGGCAACAAAGTTCATCGGTGGCCATGGCACCTCCATCGGCGGTGTGGTCGTCGACGGCGGGAGGTTCGACTATGTGAAGAGCGGTCGCTTCCACAACTTCACCGAGCCCGACCCGAGCTACCACGGCCTCGTCTTCTCGGAGCTGCCTGAGCCGCTCCGCCCGGCTCAGTACATCTTGAAGGCACGCCTTCAGTACCTGCGCGACGTCGGCGCTGCCATCGCTCCCCTGAACTCGTTCCTCTTTCTCCAGGGTCTCGAAACGCTCAGCGTCCGGATGGAGCGCCACGTCGCCAACGCCCTTGCGGTGGCCAAGTGGCTCGAGGCTCGCGACGAGGTCGAGTGGGTGAGCTACCCCGGGCTCGACTCAAGTCCCTGGCACGCTCGTCAGCTGCGCTACCTCCCGAGAGGTGGTGGCGCGATCCTCACCTTCGGCATCAAGGGCGGTAGGGAAGCGGGCAGCCGCTTCATCGAAGGGCTTGAGCTGTTCAGCCACCTCGCCAACGTCGGCGACGTCCGCAGCCTGGCGATCCACCCGGCGACGACGACCCACTCACAGCTGACCGAGGAGGAGCAGGCGACCACAGGCGTCACTCCCGACCTGATCCGGCTGTGCATCGGGCTCGAGACCCTCGCTGACATTCTCGGCGACCTGGATTCAGGTTTCCGAGCGGCCAAGGGCGCCTGAACTGAGCACCGCCATGATCGACGCCCCGGTCACGGGGGCCTGGCGACCGGGAGACCCTCCCGGTCGGCGGAGATTCATGTCGCTGTTCCGTGACGGGCACGGCCAACCGAGCGGCCTCGAGCTGGAAGCCGGCGGTCACCTGAACGAGGTCACGGTCGCTTACGAGACCTGGGGCAAGCTGAACGAAAGCGCCTCGAATGCTGTCCTCGTCCTTCACGCCTTGAGCGGAGACTCACACGTGAGTGGAACTGTCGAACCGGGACATCCGAGCCCGGGCTGGTGGGGGCCCCTCGTCGGCCCGGGCGCACCGATCGATACGGACCGCTACTTCGTCGTCTGTCCGAACGTGCTCGGAGGCTGTCAAGGAACGACCGGTCCGAGCTCGTGGGCGACAGACGGCAGGCCGTACGGATCCCGCTTTCCCGTCGTGACCGTGAAGGACCAGGTCGCCGTCGAGCGCGCGCTCGCCTTCGAGCTCGGTATCCACAGCTGGTACGCGGTGGCCGGCGGCTCGATGGGCGGCATGCGGGCCATGCATTGGATGGTGGACTTCCCGAACAACGTCGAGCGCGCAATCGTGGTCGCCACGGGTGCGGCCGCAAGTGCCGAGCAGATCGCCCTCTGTTCGTTGCAGAACCAGGCGATCCGCCTCGACCCGGACTTCCACGGCGGCGACTACTACGACTCGGACCAGGGGCCGGTCGCCGGTCTGGCTATCGCCCGCGGGGTCGGCCACTTGAGCTACCGCAGCGAGGTAGACCTGCAGCAACGCTTTGCCAACAACGCCCAAGAGCACGAGGCACCCCTCAGCGGGGGGCGTTACGCGGTCCAGTCGTACCTCGATCACCAGGGCGAGAAGCTCGTCTGCCGTTTCGACGCGAACAGCTACCTGGTCCTCAGCGAGGCCATGAACCATTACGACCTGGGTCGCGGCCTTGGCGGCGCGAAAGAGGCTCTTTCCCGTGTCCGGGCCCGGGTCACCATCGTCGGTATCTCCTCGGACCGCCTCTACCCTCTGCGGCTGCAGTGGGAGCTGGCAGAGCTGATCGGATGTGTGGACGATGTCCGGGTCATCGACTCGGTCGTCGGCCATGACGCGTTCCTCGTGGAGCACAAGGCAATGGGAGACGTGATCCGGGGAGCGCTCGCCTCGTAGGGGCTGGGTCAGGCACTACAAGCCAGCCCACCCATGTGCGTTGGGAGTGGCGTCACGCGCTCTGCAGGTCGCGGAACTTGAACGCGACGCCACCGGCGAAAGCCGCCACGGCACCGATCGCAACAAGGATCCCCCCGCTCGTCCAGTCCGGGCTAACGGCGGGCGCGGCGGCCATCTGGTGGAACACCGACGTGTCGAGCACCCAGTGGTTCAGTCCCACAATTCCACCCACGAGCTCGACGAGGAACGACCAGACGAGCAAGCCGTAGGCCGCGACCGTCGCGGCGCGGGGCCACACGCCGAGAACGAACGTGCCTGCGCCGAGGATGCAGACGGCAGGGGGAACGATGTTGAGCCCGGCGTCGAGCAGACTCGCGAAGCTCACTCCGCTGTGCTGGCTTGCTGCTCCGAGCCAGCTGAAGACGCCGGCAATCAGTCCCCCGGCGAGAACGGCTAGGGCCGCGACCAGGAGCCTCCATGCAAGCCAGGAGGGGCGCGAGACCGGTCGTACGAGGAGGTTGTCGAGCCGGCCTTCGGCCTCTTCGCCTCTGGCGGCGCTGATCTGCCCGGCGGCCACGAACGCCACGAACACAGCCATGAGCAAGAACGCCACACCGAGGTACGCCTCGGCGCCGATCGCCCCGAGGCGTGAAAATGCTCGCGTGAGGGTCGACGAGGCCGAGATCGCGCTTCCGCCAGACTTCGCGACAAGCCCGAGCATCAGTCCGTAGGCGCCGATGCCCACGCCCCATCCCACCAGCCCGGAACGGGCGAGGCGAATATCCAAGCCCGGAGCACCGAACATCAGCCTCGTGTGCGGAGCCGAGTATGCCCGATCGGGGAAAGTGCTCGCTCCCAGGTCCCGTTCTCCCGCCAGACGGACTGTGAACAGCCCCACCACGGCGACGAGTCCGGCGATCGGCAAGAGGACGAGGGGATGGGGCGCCGTCAGCGGCTGGATCTCCTCGATCCATCCAAGAGGCGACGCCCACCGGAGCCAGCCGAGGCCAGTACCCGAGTCGGCGACCATGCGAAGGGCGTAGCTCACTCCGAGAGCGGCACCGGCGTAGGCGGATGCCTGGCGCCGAGTCGCCGCCAGTTGGCTCGCGAGAGCTCCGAGGCCGAGGAACATTGCCGCACCCGCCACGACGGCAACAGCCAGGAATAGCGCTCCCCCAGGACTGATGTCGACCTTCGACGAACGCCCGACCACGACCGTGATGACGGCTGTGACGGCCCACAGCGCCACGAGACCGCAGCCGAGACCGGCCAGTGCCTGGGCGGCGGCGGCCCTGCGCGTGGTCTGGCCAGCGAGCAGCAGCTCCCAACGACCGGCATCCTCCTCCCCGCGCAACAACCGCGTCCCGGTAAGCAGGCCCCACACGGCACCGACGACGGCCAGAACGGCGAGGCACTTCCACACGGTGAAGCCGGCAACCGTCTGGATGTCGTGGGCGGGGCCGACGAGAGCACTCACCCCGGCATTCGAGCCGAATTCCTTCTCCAAACCAGCGCGCTGGGCGGGCGTCTTGTAGCTCGACGCATAGGCGAGCGCCTGGGTTGCCAGGTAAAGACCAAAGACGTAGCCCCAAAGCACGCCGGATCGGACCGCTTTACGGGCTGTCTGTCGGACGACAACCGTCGCGGCCCAGTTGTCTCCCGGTGCCTCCGGGCGCAGGGCGAGCTCAGCCGGCACGGGCCGTGCCGTCGTCGGTTTCACTGGAACCGTATTGGGCGAGGAAGAGTTCCTCGAGCGACGGCTCCCGGCTCAACAGCTCATGTACGCCAGAAACCGCGAGCACCTGCAGTAGCGGCTCGATCGTTCCGCGCACCTGGCACCGGACAAGATGCCCTACCACCTCGACCGAGGACACCCCGGGGACCCGGGAGAGGTCGGGGACCGGGCCCTCGAATGTCGCCTCAACTGTGAGTGCCGAGAGGTGGCGCATCTCTGCCAGCGTCCCCATCTCGACCAGTCGGCCCTCCCGGAGGATCCCGACCCGGTCACACAGCGCTTCGACCTCACTCAAGATGTGCGAAGACAAGAAAACGGTCTGGCCCCTCTCGCGCGCCTCGTGGACACAGTGACGAAACGCCTGTTCCATCAGCGGGTCGAGCCCGCTCGTCGGCTCGTCGAGGACGAGAAGCTCGGGTCGCGTCATCAGCGCGGCCACCAGGATCAGCTTCTGGCGATTGCCCTTGGAATAGGCGCGGACCTTCTTGGAAGTGTCGAGATCGAAGCGCCCGATCAGCTCGTCCCGGTAGGTGTCGTCCACGCTGCCCCGAACACGACCGAGCAGATGGAGCGTCTCGGCGCCGGTGAGCGACGGCCACAGGTTCGCCTCTCCGGCCACATAGGCCAAGCGCCGATGGGCCTCGACCACCTGGCGCTGACAATCGAGGCCGAAGATCTCGGCGCGTCCGGCCGTTGGGCGGATTAGACCTAGGAGAAGCCGGATGGTGGTCGTCTTGCCCGCCCCGTTGGGGCCGAGGTAGCCCACGACCTCGCCTTGGTCAACTTCGAGGTCGAGATCCTCGAGCGCGTGAACGCTGCCGTAGCGCTTGGACAGCCCCTCGGTTCGAATGGCCATCGCACCCATGGCGCGACCTCCTGGTCATCCCACAACTTAGGGCCCCGGCTGCACGACGATCGCTCGACATCGACCGAAGCGGCTCGGTTCGGCGGAAGGTGACCTCCGGTACGCTCGGCGCCGTGATCGACCTGCACCTGCACTCGACCTGCTCCGACGGCTCCGAGACTCCCGAGAGGGTCGTGGAGCTCGCCGTGGCGGCAGGTTGCAGCGCGATAGCGCTGACCGACCATGACGGTCTTGCCGGCGTCGTTCGAGCCGGAACCCGCGCCGCGGGCCTCGGCATCGGGTTCGTTCCGGGCTGTGAGGTTTCGTGCGCGTTCTCCCCTGGGACGATGCACGCACTCGCCTACTTCGTAGAACCTGGTGATGGCCCGCTGCAGTCCGAGCTCGAACGGCTCCGACTGAACAGGTCGCACCGAAACGAGCTGCTCGTGCAGCGACTGAAGGACCTCGGATTGCCTGTCACCTTCGACGAGGTCGAGGCCGTCGCTGGGAGCTCGGTCGTCGGCAGGCCCCATTTCGCCTCCGTCCTCGTGGCCAACGGCGCAGCCGCGGATGTCCAAGACGCGTTCGACCGCTTCCTCTCCAAGGGCGCTGCTGGTTACATCCCAAAGGCTCGTATCGACGCGACGACCTTCATCGATGCGGCAAAGGGCTCAGGCGCAGTAGCCGTTCTTGCCCATCCGCTGACTCTCGGCCTCGAGCCGCCCGAGTTCGACCACGTGCTCGGGGAGCTCTCAGCCGCCGGGCTCGTGGGGATGGAGTGCTACTACGGGCGCTACTCGCCCGAGCAGCGCGACGGGCTCGCGGAGATGGCGAAGCGGCACGACCTCGTCGCGACCGGAGGTTCGGACTTCCATGGAACCTTCAAACCGGACCTCCAAGTCGGCACGGGGAGGGGCGACCTCGAGGTACCGGACACGGTGCTCAGCGAGCTGCTTGCCCGCAAGCCCAGCGGTTCGCGGTGACCGCCTCCGGGTCCTAGCCGTAGCGAGCGAGCCTCATACCGCCGAGAAGACATAGCGCTACGCGCTGAGGGCGCCCGAAGGGCGCCCTCGTTGCATCGGTCGTAACTTCCAGGTTGCTAAGACCAAGGAGGCTGC
>Ga0116127_1001500_pt1 | contig 13747 bp, 11 predicted proteins | sample June2015DPH_16_1_FD_89731 | JGI IMG/M metagenome (GOLD analysis project Ga0116127, IMG submission 89731) | Peatland microbial communities from SPRUCE experiment site at the Marcell Experimental Forest, Minnesota, USA - June2015DPH_16_100 | ecosystem: Environmental > Terrestrial > Soil > Wetlands... | reverse complement strand
CTGCGACACCATCATCAAGGCCATCGGCGAGAAACCCGAAGGCCAGTTGACCAGGGCGCTCGGTCTGGCCACGACCTCGTGGGGTTCGCTCAAGGTGGACCCGTGGACGCTGCAGACCAGCAACCCGAAAATTTATGCCGGCGGCGATTACGTTACCGGCGCCACCAATGTCTCCACCACGATGGGGGCCGGCAAGAAGGCCGCGAAGATGATTGACCGGCAGTTGACCGGGCTGGACCGCTTCGAGGAGTTGTGGCCGAAGTTCGATTACGACCACACCATCCCGCCGCCGTCCCAGGGCGGGCCGCGCAACCCGGCGCGGCTCATTGCCCCCGCGCAACGGCGCGGCAACATCGAGGTGTCGCCCACCTTCACCGAATGGCAGGCCAGGGCAGAATGCTTCCGCTGCCTGCGTTGCGACATCAAAACCGGCGGCAACGGAGCAAAATCACATTGATGCGGAGTGAAACCATGACTGCGACCAAGAAAATTTCCCTCACCATCAACGGCAAGGTCTGCGCCGGCAAACCGGGACAAACCATCCTGGAAATCGCCCGCGCCAACAAAATTGACATCCCGACACTGTGCTATCTGAAAGGGCTGACTCCTTGGGGCGGCTGCCGGTTGTGCATCGTTGAAATCGAAGGCAGCCCCAAGGTGGTGCCATCCTGCACCACCCCGGCGATGGACGGCTCGAAGATCATCACCGACAGCCCGCGCCTGCAGGGTCTGCGCAAGGCCACGCTGGAATTGCTGTTCAGCGAACGCAACCACTTCTGCCCGATGTGCCCGTACAACAAGGGCGACTGCGGTTTGCAGCACCAGGGTTACCTCCACGGCATCAACAATGTCCGCTACCAGTACCTCTACCCCGCCATGCCGGTGGACCTCACGGCGAAGTATTTCGGGATCGACCACAACCGCTGCATCCTCTGCGGCCGCTGTGTGCGGACCTGCGACGAGATTGAAGGCGTGCATACGCTCGACGTCGCCTACCGCGGCATCCGCAACCGGATTGTCGTGGACATGTTGAAGAAATTCAGCGAGTCCGAGACATGCACGTCCTGCGGCGCGTGCGTTGCCAACTGCCCGACCGGCGCGTTCTTTGACAAGGCGGCGGCCTTCCGGGGCCCGCTCGCGAGCTGCCAGCAGGTGCTGACGACCTGCACCGAATGCCCGCTCGGCTGCGGCCTCAAAGTGTTCGTCAAGGAAAACCGCATCGTGAACGTCTGGGGCGACCCCGATTCCCCCGTCAACCGCGGCCATCTCTGCGTGAAAGGCCGGTACGAGACGTGGGCCGAACCGCGCGAACGCATCACCCAACCGCTCCTCCGCGGCAAGGACGGCAAACTGAAGCCGGCCACCTGGGACAACGCCATCGCCGCCATCCGCAAGGCCGCCAAAGACGCCAAGAAAACGGAGAAGGCGTTGCTCGTCGCCCCGCGGGTGACCAACGAAACCGCGCAGACCATCACGAAATTCACCGGCAAAGTTGACCGGCTCGCCATGTACGTGACCGCCAACGAGGCGGCGCTCTGCAGTGACCCGTCTTTCAGCGCCGACGCCATGCGGAAACTGGAGGACGCGGACGCCATCATCGTCATCGGCGCCCAGCCGTCCCGCGACCACGGGGTCGTGGCCGCCCGCATCCGCACCACGGTCCGCAAACGCGAGGCGAAACTGCTGGTCTTCCACGCCCGCAAGAGCGACCTGGACCAGTACGCCACCATCGGCGCCCACGAGGTCAGCCTGGACCATCAGTTCTGGGACCAGGTGGCGGCGGCGCTCGCAGGCGCGCAGCGGCCGGCCATCGTATATGGCGCGAATGCGATGACGCCGATCGGCGTGACCGTGCTGGAACGGCTCATCAAAATTTTTGAAGGCCATCCGGGCGGCCAGGAACCCGCCCTCATCGGCCTGCCGGTCGGCACCAACAGCCTCGCGCTGGCGGCCACCGGCATCGAGGCCATCGAAGACGTCGGCCCGTGGCTGGACGCCAAACCGTTGAAGTTCCTGCACATTGTCGCCAGCGACGCGCCCGACGGCGGCGCAGGGATGCTGGAGGAGAAATACGTGCCCGGGCTGCTGGACGAGATCCCGTGCGTGGTGGTGCAGGCCGGCTACCGCTCGGCGCTCACCGACAAGGCGGCGGTCGTGCTGCCCGCCACCATCTGGTGCGAAAAGTCCGGCACCATCACCAGCCTGGAAGGACGCCGGTTGTCCCTGCGGCCCGTGCTGCCCGTCAGCGGCGAGGCGCGCGAAGACGCGGCAATTTTGGAGAGTGTGTTTGCATGAACAAGACGACCCGCAAAAAAACAACGAAGAAAACCACCCGCCCGGCGGTGAAGTCCGCCGCCGCGCCCGCCAAGGTGCGCGTCGCCACCATGTGGCTGAGCGGCTGCTCGGGCTGCCACATGTCATTCCTCGACCTTGACGAACGCCTGGTGGACCTGGCGAAGCTGATTGACATCCTGTTCAGCCCCATCGTGGACACCAAGGTGAAGGACATGCCGCAGGTGGACGTCGGCATTGTCGAGGGCTGCGTGAACAACACCGACCAGGAACACGAGCTGCGGATGCTGCGCGACCGCTGCAAGATTCTCATCGCCCTCGGCGACTGCGCCTGCACCGGGAACATCCCGGCCCTGCGCAACCAGTTCCCGTTGAAGGACTGCCTGGCGCGCGCCTACGAGCAGGCCGAAAGCAACCGCATCAGTTGCATTCCCAACGATCCCGTTGTGCCCAAGCTGTACCCGAAGGCGCGACCGCTCCAAGAGGTGGTGAAGGTGGACCTCCACATCCCCGGCTGCCCGCCGGACGCCGACGTGATCTGGTACGCGCTGACGGAATTGCTGGCCGGCCGAATGCCGCAGTGGAACGAGAAGAATTTGAGGTACGACTGACATGACAACCAGGACCATCACCATCAACCCGGTGACCCGCATCGAGGGTCACGCCAAGATCACCATCCATCTCGACAGCCGGGGCGAGGTGGACGACGCCCGCTTCCACGTCGTGGAGTTTCGCGGTTTTGAAAAGTTCTGCGAAGGCCGGCATTTCACCGAGATGCCGCAAATCACGCCGCGCATCTGCGGCATCTGCCCGGTCAGCCACCTGCTGACCAGCGCCAAGGCCTGCGACGCCATTGTCGGCCGTGAGATTCCGCAAACGGCGAAGATGCTGCGTGAACTGATGCACATGGGCCAGATCATCCAGTCCCACGCGCTCAGCTTCTTCCATCTCAGCGCGCCCGACCTGCTACTCGGGTTCGACGCCGACCCCGCCATCCGCAACGTCGTCGGCCTCATCCGGCAGCAACCCGACATCGCCGTCAAGGGCGTGCGGCTGCGCAAGTTCGGCCAGGAACTCATCAAGCTCGTCGGCGGACGCAAGATTCATGCGGACTTTTCGGTGCCCGGCGGCGTGAACAAGGTCCTCACCACCGCGCAACGCGACGAAATCCTCAAGGGCCTGCCCGAGGCGTTCGGCCACGCGAAATTCGCGCTCGACCTGCTCAAGGGCTACCACAAGGGACACCTCGCGGAGGTCGAGGATTTTGCCAGCTTCGATTCCAACTACATGGGCCTCGTCCAGCCGGACGGCGCGCTGGAGTTGTACGATGGCAACCTGCGCTTCTGCGACGCCGGCGGCAAAATTGTGCATGACCAGGTCCCGCCGTCGAACTACCTCGACTACATCAGCGAGGCGGTCGAGCCGTGGTCGTACATGAAATTTCCCTTCATCTCGGCGCTTGGCTATCCGCAGGGCATGTATCGTGTGGGGCCGCTCGCGCGCCTGAACGCCTGCAGCCGCATTGCCACGCCGCTGGCCGACGTGGAGTTGAAAGTCTGGCGCGCCAAAGGCCGCGTGCAGGCCAGTTCATTCTACTATCATTGGGCGCGGCTCATCGAGGTGCTGTACGGACTCGAACGCGCGCAGCAATTGCTGGCCAGCCCCGGCATCACCAGCACCGACATCCTGGTGCCGAACCAGCCGGCCCGGCGGGAAGGCGTGGGCGTGATTGAAGCGCCGCGCGGCACGTTGATCCATCATTACTGGGTGGACGCCGATGGCCGGATTGAGAAGGCCAATTTGATTGTCGCCACCGGCCACAACAACCTGGCGATGAACCGCGGTGTGCAGGCCATTGCCCGGAAATACGTCAAGGCGAAGAAACTCAAGGAAGGCATGCTCAACCGCGTCGAGGCGGTCATCCGCTGCTACGACCCGTGCTTGAGCTGCGCCACCCACGCCGTCGGCCAGATGCCGATGCAAGTGGAACTGGTGGACGCCGGCGGGCAGGTATTGCAAACCCTGCAGCGCGACAGCACAATCTGACGTGGGAATGGAGTGATGGGATTTTGCAGTACTCCATTATTCCAGTACTCCAACACTCCGTTTTTGTGAAAACCCTCATCATCGGCTACGGCAACCGGAGCCGCCGCGACGACGGCGTCGGCTGGTTCATCCTCGAACAACTGGACGCGCTGAACCTGCCCGGAGTGGAATTGGAGACCAGCCAACAGCTTGAGGTCGAAGTCGCGGAGACCATCAGTCGTTACGATGCCGTCATTTTCGTGGACGCCGCCATTCCCGAAGCGCCCGAGCCGGTCCAACGAACCGTCGTCACGCCAAACTTCCAAAGCCACGCCGTCGCCCATTATCTGACGCCGGCTGACGTGCTGTCGTTGTGTAAAACGCTCTACAACCGGGAGCCGCGTGCCGTCCTGTTCAGCATCCGTGGCCGCGATTTCAATTTCGGCACCACCCTCTCGCCGGAAGTCGAGGCCGCCGCGCGCGAAGTGGTGAAACAAATCGCCGAAATCATCCGCAGCGCCGGATCGTAATCGTCCTCGTCCTCGTTCTCGTCCTCGAACTTAATAGAATTAATCACGGCTTGTCGCGCCAGCTTGTCGCGTCGAAGCGTGACGAAGACGGAAGCCTTGTGCCGGCGGAATGGACACGGCGAAGGTGGAAGCCTTTTACGCGAACGCCACCGCGTGGCGCGCAGCGCTTTACGCGGATTATTGCAATACGTGAGGCGGATTAACCGAGCTGCCGAGGCTGCAAGTGATCTGAGGAATGGCACCAACCGTGTTCATAATATAGGTGCCGCCCGCCGGACAACTGGGAATACTGCCGCTGGAGTTTAGCTTGATATAGGGCGTCAGGTCATCAGTCAAACTGGGGGCAGGGTCCCCCGTCTTTTTCCCTTTTTCAAGCGCCCATTCAGTGACTGCACCATCAATCTGATGCATGTTGTTAATGCAGGCATTGGCTTGTGATGTTGAGCGGGCATACACAAAATTGGCAATGGCAATCGCCGCCAACAGGCCGATAATGGCCACGACAATCATGATTTCCACCAGTGTGAAGGCTGCCGAACGCGAGGCTTTAATTGTCCTTTTCGACCGCATAATGATATAAACTAGCATCACCGATGCCAGAGTCCATGCGAAATTTCCGTACTTAAAGATGTCTAATAAAAAAAGTAAAGAAGCCTTTACTCTGGCCATTTTAAGCAATCACTTTTATCAGCAATTGCGGTTGCGGTTCCTTTCGCCGAAGGCGGATCGTCCTCGCCTGCCCGCCATAGCCAGGCGAAGGCGGGTCCCTTGGCGCGGCGAAGTGTAACGAAGACGGCTCGTCATTCGACCTTCCGTCTTCTATCTCTTGGGTTCAGTTGGACGGATTCCAAATGTATTTTCCAGCCGCATTAACGTAACCGGTTTTGCGGCCCACTTTCACGCGCGCCAGGCCGTCGGCAAAGGCCATCGCTTCATCGAATTGCGGGTTGATGACGATCTTGCCGTCCTTGTCAATGAACCCCCAATGTCCGCCCATGCACACGCCCGCCAGCCCTTCGGAAAACCCGGCGGCGTCCTCGAACTGCGGATTGATGACGAACTTGCCGGCGGTGTCAATGAACCCCCAATTCTTGCCCAGACGTGCCGGCGCCAGTCCCTTCACAAACGAATGCACGTCCTCGAACTGCGGGCTGATGACAATTTTCCCGGTCTTGTCAATAAAGCCCCAGTGCCGCGTCATTCGGATCGCCGCCAGTCCTTCGGAAAACGAACCGGCTTTTTCAAACTGCGGGTTGATGACGATCTTGCCGGCGGGGTCGATGTAACCAAAGCGGCCACCGAGTTCGACGGCCGCCAGCCCCTCGGAAAACTCGGCGGCATCCTCGAACTGCGGGTTGATGACGATTTTGCCGGTTTTGTCAATGAAACCAAAACGGTGGTTGAGCTGGATCGAGGCGCGACCTTCAGTGAAGGTTCCGCCAGCGTCGAATTGCGGGTTGATGACATACTTGCCCTCGGGATTGACATAGCCGCAGCGGCCGCCGACCACGACCGCCGCCAGCCCGTCGCTGAACGGGCCGGCCTTGTCGAACTGGGGGTTCACGACCATCTTGCCCGAAACATTCACGTAGCCCCATTTGTCGAGCCGTACTTCGGCCAGCCCCGAAGCAAACGGTTCCGCCCGTTCGAATTGCGGGTTGATCACGAGGCTGCCGGACTTGTCCGCAAATCCCCAGCGGTCACCAACGACGACAGGGAAAAGGGTCGCGGCGCGGGCATCAGCCAATGACAAGGCCAGCGCGGCAAAGACCGGAAGGATAAACAGCCTGTTTTTTTTCATAACGTGGCAGGAATTCACTTTTTTGGGACGCGACGCGGACACGGAGAATTTGTCGCCGGCCCGGTCGTTCATGCGGCGAGTATATTCTGAGACCAACGGGAGTCAACGGGTGAATCGCGAAGCCTTGACCAGCATTACCTTCCCGCACGAGAATTCCGTAAAAGCCGTTCCAAAGGTCGAGGGTCGAGCGGCGCGACGGATCCTCCTTTGCCGAGGCTATGGAGGACAGGGGGTTGAGGGATGGCAGATTGGGGAAATCTCGAAATCCCATCCTTCGTCCAGAGGCTACGGAGGGCAGGCCGAAATCCCAACTCCCAAACCCAAGACCCGAGACCCCAAACCCAAGACCCCAAATCCGAGGGCTAAATTCCGTTGCAATGCGGCTTGCAGTTGAATCCGTGCTTCGCCGATAATTCCATTTTTCTGAAAGACGGCTGAACCGCCTGGAAGATCAAGAAACAAGAAAGTTGAAGGTTGAGACTTGATGGTTGAGAGAATTCTGGTGCGAAGGCCCCTGTTTTCACAGGTGGTTCCCGGCTGCCTGCTGCTGGCGTGGTTTGCCGGCACCGGATGCTCCATTCATCGCTATGTGCTCAACCAGACGTCCGATGCCGTGGCCCAAAGCGGCGCCACTTATGCCAGTGATGATGATCCCGAACTGGTCAAGGCCGCAGCGCCGTTTGGCCTGAAACTTACGGAGAGTCTGCTGGCGGAGAACCCGCGGCATCTGGGCCTGCTGACTTCGGCGGCCAGCGGATTTACCCAGTATGCCTATGCCTTTGTGCAGGAGGAGGCCGACGAGGTGGAACCGCAGGACTTCGCCGCCGCCGAGGCGATGCGGGCGCGGGCCCGGCGTCTCTACTTGCGCGCCCAGGGATACGGCTTGCGCGGTCTCGAAGTGAAGCACCCCGGCTTCGGGAAGGCTTTGCTGGCCAACCCCAAGGCAACCGTCCGCACGGCCACAAAACCGGATGTGCCACTGCTCTATTGGACGGCGGCAGCGTGGGCTTCGGCGATTTCCCTTTCCAAGGACAACCCCGAACTCGTCGGACAGATTCCGGCCATGGAAGCATTGATTGACCGTGCGCTGGAACTGGACGAGAGCTACGGCCATGGCTCGATTCACACCTTCATGATTTCTTACGAGATGAGCCGGGCGGGCGCGGCCGGTGATCCGGCGGCGCGCGCCCGCAAACATTTCGAACGCGCCATGGCCCTGGCCAGGGGAACCGACGCCTCGCCGCTGGTCGCCCTGGCGGAGGCGGTGACCATTCAAAAACAGGACGTGAAGGAATTTGAATCGCTGCTGAACCGGGCATTGGCTGTCAATCCTGATGCCAATCCGGACATCCGGCTGCTGAATACCGTGATGCAACGCCGGGCGCGCTGGCTCCTGTCACGCCAATCAGAATTATTTTTAATCGAATCAAAATGAACAGTAGAATCCATCTCATAAACCGGAGTGCGCCCGTCCCGGGCGCAGCGACGACCGAGGACCGGAAGCCATCGGACCAATGGGTAGGGCGGCGCTGCTGCGCCGCCGGGTATGATGGCCGCGCGGCAGCGCGGCCCTACCGTCTGGAATATGTGCCGATTATTATCGGGAAATGGTATAAGTTGGGATTGGTTGCGTTGGTCATGGGAATCCTCATTCCGGTTAATCGCGTGGTGGGCGCCGAACCGGTGAAGGTGCGGATGGGGACGCTGGCGCCGAAAGGATCGTCCTACACCAAACATCTTCAAGCCATGGGTGAACAATGGCGCTCGGCGCCGGGCGGCGGCGTGCAGTTGACAATTTACGCCGATGGCACCATGGGCAGCGAGGCCGACATGGTGCGCCGCATGCGCCTGGGCCAGTTGCAGGCCGCGATGGTGACAACCACGGGCCTCACGGAGATTGAGCCGGCGGTGGCCGGGCTTCAAACCATCCCGAAATGCTTTCGCACGCTCGAGGAGGTGGATTACATCGGCGAGAAATTGCAGCCGATGCTCGAAAAACGCCTGGAAACAAAAGGTTTCGTCGTGCTCTTCTGGTCCGACACCGGCTTCGTCCGCTTCTTCTCCAAGCAACCCATGGTTTCGCCCGATGATCTCCGGAAGACCAAGCTGTTTATCTCCGCCAACCGTCCCGCCGAATTGGAGCTTTATCACTCGGTCGGCTGCAATGCCGTTCCGCTGGAAGTCGCCGACATCCTGCCCGGCCTCCAGACGGGATTGATTGATTGCTTGTGCCTGCCGCCGACGTTCGCCCTGGCCACTCAAGTTGACTCGGCCGCTCCGCACATGCTCGATATGAACTGGGCGCCGCTGGTCGGCGCCGCCATCATCAATAAAAAAACCTGGGACAGCCTTTCGCCCGAGGCCCAGGAAGCCCTGCGCAAATCGGCCCGCGAAGCCGGCAAACTCATCAAGGCCGACGGCCGGCGCGAAAATGTGGAATCCATCGAGGCGATGCGCAAACGCGGACTGAAAATCCACACGTTGACGCCGGAACTCAACGCCGAATGGGATCGAACCGTCGAGCAGGCCTGGCCCAAAATCCGCGGGACGGTTGTTCCTGCTGACATCTATGATGAAGTCATGAGCCAGTTGAAAACATTCCGCGCCGCGCAAGAAGGAGCCGGGAAGTGACCAGCGAAACGCCCGTTGCAGTTTCCCAACTGGTCGAACCGGTCCGGGAGCCGGCCGGCCGCTTACGCTGGCTCTGGCAGACCGAGAATCTTTTTCTCGCGCTGACCCTGGCTGCCCTGATGCTTCTGCCGCTCATCGAAATCGTCGGACGCAAACTGTTCCACGGCGGCCTCAACGGCGCGCCGGCCCTGCAACAGCATCTGGTTTTGATCATCGGCCTGCTGGGCGGCATGCTTGCCGCGCGCGACCGCCGTCTGCTCAGCCTCTCGACGTTGACCAATTTTCTCAAAGGCCGCTGGCAGACGTTCGCGCGCGTCTTCAGCAGCGCCTTTGCCACGGGCATCACCGTTTTTCTCTGTCTGGCGGCGCTGCAACTGGTGCAGTCGGAAAAAGGGGGCGGCAAAATTCTGGCCTACGGAATTCCGCTGTGGACCGTTCAACTCATCATGCCGCTGGGCTTTGGCGTCATTGCGCTGCGCCTACTGTGGCACGCGGCGGACACCTGGCGCGGACGGCTGGTCGCGTTGCTGCTGGCCGGAAGCATGATTTGGATCGGGTTTCATCCTCCACTGTCACCCGCCCGGCTGGTGGTGCCCGGACTGGTGGCCCTGCTGGCGGCGGTGGTGCTCGGCGCGCCCATCTTTGTCATGCTGGGCGGCGCGGCCCTGATTTTATTCTGGGGCGAAGATACGCCCATCGCCTCGATTTCGTTGACGCACTATTCGATGGTGACCAACCCCACGCTGCCGACGCTCCCGCTGTTCACGCTGGCCGGCTATTTTCTCGCTGAAGGCGGCGCCTCCAAACGGCTGATCCGGGTTTTCCAGGCTTGGTTGGGGCAATTCCGTGGCGGCCCGGCCATCGTCACCGTCCTGGCGTGCGCGTTTTTCTCTTCCTTCACCGGCGCGTCGGGCGTGACCATTCTCGCGCTGGGCGGACTGCTCCTGCCGGTGCTGATGGGCGCGGGTTATTCCGAACGTTCCACCCTGGGAATCCTCACCGGCTCGGGCGGCCTGGGGCTGCTGTTCCCGCCTTCGCTCCCGCTGATTCTTTTCGCCATCGTCGCCAGTTCCAACGCCACGGGTGCCGGCGTGACCATTGAAAAAATGTTTCTCGCCGGCCTTGGGCCCGGCGTGCTGCTGGTGGGCATGGCCATCTGGCTGGGCATGCGCCTGGGACCAAAAAACACCGGCAGCCGCCGCGGCTTCGACCGGGGCGAGGCGGGCCGCGCGGTCTGGGCGGCCAGGTGGGAATTGCTCCTGCCCATCGTCGCGCTGGTCGCGCTCTTTGGCGGATTCGCCACGCCGGTTGAAGCGGCGGCCGTCACCGCCTTTTATGCGTTTGTCGTCGAGACCTTTTTCTATCGCGACTTCAAGGGGCCGCGGGACGTTGCGCGCGTCATGGCCGAGTGCGGGCTGCTGGTGGGCGGCGTGCTGCTCATTCTGGGTGTGGCCCTGGGATTCACCAATTACCTGATTGACGCCCAGATTCCCGGTCGCGCGGTGGAATGGGTCACCGGGACGGTGCATTCGAAGTATGCCTTCCTCCTCGCGCTGAACCTGTGCCTGCTGATGGTGGGCTGCGTGATGGACATGTATTCCGCGATTGTGGTGGTGGTGCCGATCATCGTGCCGCTGGGAATGGCCTACGGCATTGACCCGGTTCATCTGGGAATCATTTTCCTGGCCAACATGGAGCTGGGGCTGTTGACCCCGACCGCCGGCATCAACATCTTTCTTTCGTCCTATCGTTTCAAAAAACCGGTCCTGCAAGTTTCGCGCGCCGTCATCCCGATGCAATGCGTCCTCATCATTGGCCTGCTGTTGATCACCTATTTTCCCGCCCTGACCACCTTCCTGCCCCACTGGCTGGGAAGATGATTGGCTGGTTGAGAGTTGAGGGCGTAAAGCCCCGTGGGGGCCACGCCCCTTTACGGGGTTGATGGTTGAGTGTTCGATGTTCCTCTTCCGGAGGGGCGAGCTCTGTGAGCCCCAAATTTTAACCATCGCTTTCGGAAGGTCGAGTTACACGAGGCCCCAATTTTAACCGCGGATGGACACGGCGTAAAGCCGCGTGGCGGCCGTGCCACGTGAGGGGTTTAGCCCTTTTACGTTGGGCCACGCCGCTATACGCGGATGAACACGGATGTCGGAGGGGCGAGCTCTGCGAGACCCAAACTTAAACCACGAAACACACAAAAGACACGAAAGGTGGGACTCCGAATCAACCATCGAGCGGACTACGGACGCCAATACCCGGTTTCTGCATGACATGGGTGTATATCTGCGTCGTCGTCACATCCTTGTGTCCGAGCAATTCCTGCACCGTGCGGATGTCCGTGCCCCCTTCCAGTAAATGCGTGGCGAAACTGTGCCGCAGGGTGTGGCAACTGGCCGGCTTGATTATGCCCGACTTTTGCACGGCGCATTTCATCGCCCGCTGAATCACCGTCTCCAACAAATGATGCCGCTTCTGTATTCCATCCAACGAATCAATGGCCGGCCGCGTGGACGGAAACACCCATTGCCAACCGGTTTCTTTGTCGGCGTTGGGATACTTCAATTTCAACGCGCCCGGCAGATAAACCCGCCCCCTGCCCGCGGCCAAATCGTCCCGATGCAAATTCACCACCTTGGCCAGATGCGCCTGCAACGGACCGCGTAACCTATCCGGCAACATCGTCACCCGGTCTTTCATTCCCTTCCCGTCCCGGACGATCACCTGGCCGCGACCGAAATCCACGTCCTTCACGCGCAATCGCAATCCCTCCAGTAATCGCATTCCCGTTCCATACAGCAATTGCAACACCAGTCGATACCGGGGTTCGGCACACAATAAAATCCTTTCCACTTCCTGCCGGGTTAAAACGACGGGCAGCCGCTCGCGCCGCTGTGGCCGCGCAAACTCTCCCAAGGCGCCAAACTCCCGCCCCAGCACCTCACGATACAAAAACAACAACCCGTTGAGAGCTTGATTCTGCGTCGAGACGGCTACCTTCCGCTCCGCCGCCAGGTGCGTCAAAAACGCGCGCACTTCCGCCGCCCCCATCTCCAACGGATGCCGCCAGCCATCCTTTTTGGCTCCCTCCCCGCCACCCGCTGCTGCTTGCGGAATGGGAAGAGGGCCGGGGTCAGATGCCGCCAGCCCCCGATGAAATTTCAAATACCGCACCACCCATTCCCAATAAGTTTGCTCGGTCCGCAGCGAAAGATGTTTGAAACGCGCCACTTCATGGAACTGATCCTTCAACCGCGCTTTGGGATTGGGCAACAACCGGGCCGGGACCTGAGAATTCATAAAATTGTGGACAAAACTAAACAAGCTGGCTAATCTTGTTGTCAAGGTGAAAAGATTAGGCTGCGAAATTCCAGAGATAGACTGCGAATCCACCTTTGTTCGCAGCCCACTTAAATGTTAGGTGTCAACGACGTTTTATGAAAAATCGCATTCCTACGATTATTTTAGCACTGCTGGTTTCGTTATTTTCCGGCTGTTCCAAGCGGCCCACAACTGCTGCTTGGTCATCAAGCGCGTCTATCGTCATTGAGCCGGGAGTCGCCATTGGTACTATGCATTCGGGCAAGGCGATTTCGCAGGTTATAGCCGAGCTTGGTCAGCCGGATCAGACAATAGTTTCAACTGCTCCAGAAATCAATGGAGCTTTGGATTATACAAACATTGGGCTTACCGTTATGCCCGGAAGTGGTGGCGTCGTGCATAGTGTTGGTGTCAGACCACCATTTGCCGGACGCACCAAAGAAGGCATTGGCATGGGAGCCAGTCGCGCTGATATTATCAAAGCGTATGGAGAGCCGACGGCTGCAAAGCCGATACCGCCCAATTCCGAGGTTTTGAGATATGAGTCGCTCGGTGTTAGATTTCAGTTGGAAGACGGCAAGGTAGATTTAATTGTTGTGACTTTCAAAACTGCCAAATGACACCTAACAAATCGCTGCAGGCAACGCGGGATGGCGTCTCCAGTTCCGCTTCGCGGTTCACGTCATTTGGTCCCGCGTGCCTGAGCTCTGGACGTTAGGCAGCGTGAGCACCTTATGATTTTACACGGCGGACAGAATAGCAGGCGTGGAGAACGCGGAGTGCTTACCATCTTCGATTTATTCTGCTTTATCGCTGCTTGCGCATTGGTTTGGCCAGCGGCACATTGGATTGGCCACCACTACTTTCCGGCACATCATCGTGCGACATTCTGCATCGTCATGCTGACCGTGTATCCACCGCTCGGTTTTCTTTTTTGCATTTTGATGCACCGATTGTTCAGATGGGATTACAACAGAAGGCACAAAGCTGGAGTGACGCATGAAGATAGTAAACGAAACGATGCCTAACAAATCGCTGCAGGCAACAGCCGCTGCCCCTGCCAGTTGCGATTGATTTATGAAATCGTCCGTCATACTTTCATTTCGACGTCCCGCTCGGCGGCTGTGCCTGAGCTCTGGACGTTCGGCGG
>Ga0116127_1001494_pt1 | contig 13786 bp, 12 predicted proteins | sample June2015DPH_16_1_FD_89731 | JGI IMG/M metagenome (GOLD analysis project Ga0116127, IMG submission 89731) | Peatland microbial communities from SPRUCE experiment site at the Marcell Experimental Forest, Minnesota, USA - June2015DPH_16_100 | ecosystem: Environmental > Terrestrial > Soil > Wetlands... | reverse complement strand
TGCGAAAGCCCCGACTGCTTGACCGCCGCAACTATGATTTTTCGTTCATTTTCAGGCAATCGCACTGATATTCCCGGTGCTTTTGCCTCACGCTTTGGAACCTTGGGTCTGCCAACTCTTTTTTTCATTTTTTAGAATCGCTCACAATCGCAGCCTTAACCGCCGTTATTGGCGAAACGACAGGCGGGATTTCAAGCACGGTCACAAACCGCTCGCCCTTGTCATCTTCGCCTTCAGGATGCGACCAGCCATAACAACGCTTGGCTTTGGGATGCCCGTTCAGATCAAAAACCTCAACTTCGCCTTTCCAGACGGTTTGACCTCGAAACACTTCATGGACGGGAACGGTTTCGCGGTGAACCGCTCCGCAGTTGTGTAACTGCTGAATGACCACTTGCAACCGCGCCAGATAGTTTTGTTTATTCGCCACAGCGTTCAACCAATTCCGCAACCGTCCAATGGCTCTTTTCGATGCCAGCGGCCATTGCCGGGGTCATCTTCAAAGCGCCATGTGTTTTCACAAAGTTGTAATATGCGAAATTCAGCGCGACCGCAGTTTCAAAGTTTCCAATCTTCTTGCTGAATGCATTTGTCAGGCGCGTCAGGCGGCGGCAATGCATCCGCAATGTGTGATTCTGTTTCTCGACGTGCGACGTTGAAATCAGGTTCGTGTCCGGCGCACCGCTCACGACTGTCTTTTCGACAGCCACGACTTCGGCAGGGCTATACCGAACGGCGGCGGCTTTACCGAGCGGGGTAACGGAGTAGATTTTTACAATCTGTCCATAATCCACTTCCGTTCCAAAACTGCGCTCAACGGCGTCATTGTAGGCTTTCAGAGAGTCCGATGAAATTTGGACGCGCATTGTCATTCGGGAAGCCAAATCATCCATGAACGCTTTTGCGTGGTAGGAATCACGCTTGCCGATGATGAAAGCTGGAATCAGCTTCGTGTCTGCATCCAATGCGATGAACGTCCAAACATCGCCATAAGCACCAGCGCGTGCGGCGTTGTTGCGCTTCGCGCCAACGAAGCCCCAAATTTCGTCCACTTCGACATTCTTGCATGTCAGGCCGCGCATTTTCTCGTCCATGATTTTCTTACAGGCGTTGCCGATGCGCACGGCAAGGTTCATTATCGTGTTACGGTTGATGCCCGTGATACGTTCAATGGAACGGATGCTGTTGTCTTCAGCTAGCATTGAAATCACGGTGACCTTCTTTTCGGTTGGTAAATTGTTTGCCATAGCTCAAATTTAATATTGATATATTTGTAATACAATAATAGCCAGAAGTCGATATATTTGTTGTATTACGTTTATTATTCTTTATAAGTCTTTGAAGGTCAGCGGGAAATAAATATTGATTTCTGTAGTTTTTGCGTTGATGGATGTGCTAAAAATTATCTATCGGTTGACTCTAAACAATTAATGAACACGAGATTGAATCAAAGTGTTTTTACTTTTACGTGATAGGCACCCACCACCGGCACGGAATGTGCTTTTTTAGTTAAAACTTTTATGGATACTAGCCTTTTTGAAAAAAATTTCGGGCTTGCAACTGAAGAATACGAGGCACTGGTAAAGTATTGCGCCGACAATGATTTGCCATTCGAAATTCCCAACCGACATATCGCTCATGCAGCCATTTTGACCAACCATATCCTCCGCCGGACACGAACCTCTGTGGACATATTGACCGGCTCAATGCCAGAACTGTTTTTCCGCGCAATCAAAACCGCACTTGAAGTAGCGCTCAATGCCGGAACGAAGGCGCGTATTATTTTTGTCAATAAAGGTACCGCCTGCCGTGATTTGATTGAACTGGCCAAAAAATATCCAGAACGCCTTCAGATTTTTGAAATTCAAGACGCATTTCGGGAAAACGTAAAAAGGCGCGTTTGCCATTTTTGTGTTTCAGACAATAAGCGATTTCGCATCGAAGAGATTCATCCTGACAAAGATTTTTCATTAGACCCTGGAATTAGAGCTACTGCCAGTTTTAATCATCCGACAGAGGCCAAGTCCCTGAAAGACTCGTTCACTGATTTGGTTAATTTATCGGATTCTATTCCCCTTCCGAGTGCGCCTGTTTTTAGCGCAGCGTAAAAATCATACCGGCGCGAATGACATCGCGCCTTAACACAAGGGTAAAAGTGGCTGATAATAGCGGATCGCAAAGCCGCAGTTTGGCAAATTGCATAATCATATTTTTTACGGCATTCACTTTGTTTGCCGCAGCCTCATTGTATGTCAAAAATTGGGTAGGTTTTGATTTGGGTAATTTTGGGGATGCAAAACTGTATTTCCTTTCAACAGATGAAAAGCAAACCTTTCATGGCGAAGCGTCCTATTATAAAACATTTTCCAATTATCAGTTATTGCACAACGCCGCCGACTCATTATCAGACATTGATTCAAACTGCGTCTCCCAAGTTCATCGGATGGCAGATTGCTATGAAACGATGTATGGCACAATGCCAAATCTTTATGATAAAATCAACACATATAATACATGTCACGCAATATGGTTCACCATAATTCTGGTGCTTTGGGCTTTTTCACTTTGGGCAGTGCGAGAAGTCTTCATCTATCGCTCCCAGCAAACCAAAGTTTCTGAACAAGTGTCTCAAGAGGTTGGGCAGTTGCGGGCCGAAGTTAATGCGTTAAAAACCCAGAAAGAGGAAAAAACAGAAAAGCCCCATAACGACTCCCCGAAGTCAAACTTGAAAAATTCAAATGGCGAAATTTTTTTGCTTTACTCTCCATTTGCAATGAGCGTGCAATTGGTTGGCAACTTCACTAATTGGTTGGAACATCCCATCAATTTGGACAAGGACGAGGACGGAACATGGCGCGTTAAGGTGGACCTCAAAAGCGGCAAATATCATTACCGTTTTCTCGTGAATGGGCAATGGTATAACGATCCTGAATGCGCGTTCCACGAGTCGAATCCTTATGGTGGAGAAAATATGATACGAAATGTAATGTAAATTCCTTGGATTCAATCTCTGGAAATCCAAATTAAGACACTACCGAAACCTACGCCGACTTGCCGCGTGAGGTGAAACCATTTACGCTGGCCTGCCGCGTGAGCAATAGGCTTTTACGCGGGTTTGATGCAGTCTGGCGAATCGTTCCGGGCGTTGTTTACCAGTTTGGAGACGCGATAACAATTCATGTCCTCGGCTGGATAGGGCCGGAGCAACGATTTTACCGACTCCCCGTCGCGCCGCTCGTCAATCCACCACAACCAATAGTCGGGATGCACAATCACCGGCATCCGGTCATGAACAGACGCGACCATTTTATTTGCCGTCGTGGTGATGATGGAAAACGTCTCCACCTCGCGGCTTGGCGGTGTTTCGTCCAGATCATTAAACTCAAATTCGCCGGACTTGGGCGGTCGAATCCATTTCTCGTAAATCCCGGCGAAACAAAAAAAAGAATTGTCCCGCATCGTGAACCGGAATGGCGTCAACTCCCGCTTTTGCCTTTGCCACTCGTAAAATCCATCGGCAGGAATCAAACAGCGTTGCCGTTCCATCGGCTTGCGAAAGCTCGGTTTCTCAGAAATGGTTTCCGCCCGCGCGTTAATCAATTTGTCGCCGATACTTTCGTCCTTGGCCCAGGACGGAATGAGGCCCCAGCGCATGAGTTTCAAAACCGGCCGGAACTGGTCGAGGACGATAACGGGGGCTTGCTGGCGCGGGGCGATGTTGTAACGCGGGGCGAAAAAGGCGACCCGGCAGACGAAATTAAAGAACCTGGCAAATTCGGCCAAATCTTTTGCGACTGTAAAGCGGGCACACATAATAAGTTGGCAGAATCATAGCACAGCGATAGGACAAGTGCAGTCTAACCCGTACACGTTATATCTCCGAAATATCTGTCCAAAGCGGTTCAAGATCGTGGTCATCCAGCGCCATGAGCTTGAGTTTTTTTGAATCGCCAATATCGAACGCTTTTTCAAGCCATTGCCAAGCTTCTTTCAAATTCCCAAGCTGGCAGGCGTAGCAGGCAAGGTTGTAGGGAATGATGGGAACTGTTGGAAATTTCTCTGCTGCGGAAGTTAAAATGTTACGCGCCGCTTCTAAGCCGCCATTTGTTGCCCGGCGTGTAGAATAGGCGAGATGGATCCAACCTGAATCACGTGCGGGGTCTAATTTGGTAATGGCGCGGGCTATGTCCACGCACGCATCCCATTTGAATTCTTTGGCGTAAATCTGCCAGCGGATTTCGAGCACATCAGGATGCGCACGGAGTTTGGGGGTAATGTTTTCCAATTCCTCATTTGCTTCAAGGTGATTGCCAAGTTCAAGCCAGCCGCAAGCGGCTCGCAAATGGAAAATATCTGGTGGCTCAAGTGGCTCCGTCATAAAGTAAATTACGGGGTTAATATAGCCGGACGGACAACGGCAGTCCAAGCTGGTTAATAATTTAGAAGTGCCTTGATTTTCTGCAGGATTGCGTCGCGGATGCTCTTCGTGTAGAAAATCTTCATGCCAACAACGGAACATACAATAAATGATGCGATAGCTGAAATTCTAAAAGAAACGCGCCACGTATGGAAAGATTCCGACGTTGTTAGCTCCGAGAACACAGGGATGCTTAAAGGCAACACCCGTCGTCCTGATATTTTGGTTATAGAGCAGAATGTTTCACCTGTTGTAATCGAAACGGAAATTCTGCCCGCGGTCACAGTTGAGGCCGAAGCAACATCACGCCTTGGCGAACACCTTCGCACTACTGGAAGACAAATTCTATCGTCTATCGCTGTGCGTCTTCCCACAAGGCTGGCTTCAAAAAGTGGTGGCGCACTTAAAACGGAACTTGCAAAAGCCACTGACCTAGAAATTGCAATTTACACTGGTAGCGAACCAACAAACTGTAGCCGGTGGCCGCAATCAGGTTGGATTCATGGGAGCATTTCAGACCTTTCCATATTCACGCAATCGGCTTCCGTCCCGCCTGCCGTAATTGAGAAAGCAGCCGATCAACTTGTCGCTGGCGTGACCGAAGCAGCGGGTCTTTTGGGCGAGTTGGCTAAAGAACATCCAGGAGCAATCCAAAGTATTTGTGAATCATTAAAACAGGAAAATCACGAACAGACTTGGCGCATGGCTGCCACGATTTTAGCAAATGCTTTTATTTTTCAAGAAAGTTTAGCGGGTGGGCCGGGTGATTTGAAAACTGTTCTCTCAATCGAAGAACTCCGCACCGAGGCCGGTAATTTCACCAAGTCCGCCGTGATAGCCGAATGGCGAAAAATACTTAAAGTTAATTACTGGCCAATTTTTGATATTGCGCGTCGCATTCTTGAGGTTGTTCCGGCCAGCCACTCAAAAACGCTCATCGAGTCTCTGGCTTCAACCGCTGAAAAACTTTTGGAAAACCGTTTGATGCGCTCTCACGATTTGACGGGAGCTGTTTTCCAACGCCTCATCGCCGACCGAAAATTTCTCGCTGCCTATTACACGACGCCTGCATCGGCGGCATTGCTTGTCGGCTTGGCAATTACGCCAGAGAAAACACCTGCGAATGGTTCCTGGGGAAAAGCAAAAGATGTAAGCTCGCTCAAAATTGCCGATTTTGCTTGTGGCACGGGAACACTCATCTCGACGGCATATCAGCGTGTCGGGCAGTTACATGAAATGGCAGGTGGCAACGTCGAAAAAATCCATCCTGATATGATGTCGTCCGCGCTGATTGGTTGCGACGTTTTACCTGCGGCGGCGCATCTGACGGCATCCATGCTGTCCGGCGCACATCCGACCGTTAAATACAAGCAAAGCTCGATATTAACCGTTGCATACGGCAAGCAAGCCGGTGGCGGCGTTGCGCTCGGCTCACTCGATTTGCTGAAAGATCAAGGAGAACTCGACATTATTGCAGTTGCTGCCAAAGCCATCGAAGGAATGGGTGAAAAGGAAACAGAAACGTGGCGGTCACTCCCGCACGCTGCTTTTGATGTGGTGGTGATGAATCCGCCTTTCACACGCGCCACGGGCCAAGAAGGAGAGAAAAAAGGCGTTCACAATCCGATGTTTGCCGCTTTCAGTGCCAGCCCGAAAGAGCAGAAGTTAATGGGAGATAAAATCAAGGAATTGACCAAAGGAACGAGTTATCACGGCAATGCGGGAGAGGCGTCAGCCTTCTTGGTGCTCGCGCATCGCAAACTGAAACTAGAAGGTGTTTTAGCTTTAGTTTTGCCATTGAGCCTTATGTCGGGCGACGCTTGGGAAGAGACACGGGAACTCTTGGCCAAGCAATATAGTGATATTGTTTTGGTTTCAATCGCGGGTGAAAATGATGCAGATTTGTCATTCTCCGCTGACACAGACATGGGTGAGTGTCTTGTCGTAGGGCGGAAGAAATTTCAACGAAATGGTCGCGCAACGTTTGTAGTTCTCAAAGCGCGTCCTGCCTATTCAATGCTTGGAGCAAGTGCGGCCAGGCAGATACGTCAGTTGATCTGCGCAAAAAAACTCCACCGGATTGAAGATGGTCCTGTCGGCGGCACTCCACTCCATTTCGGTAATGATATAATCGGTCAGGTGATGGATGCTCCATTGCCTTCTTCGGGAATTTGGAATTTAGCCAGAATTGCAGACCTCTCTCTGGCACAAGCCGCTTATCAACTCACAAAAGAGAAACGTGTTTGGTTGCCGACGATGAAAAAGTCGGAAGCCGTAAAAATTCCAATCACCACAGTTAAGGGAATCAATGCAAAGATCGGCCCGTATCACGCTGATATAAACTTTCGCAATTCAGACGGGAGCATCCGAGGCCCATTTGACATTTCACCGCTGACATCAAACCAAGTGCCGACATATCCGGTTCTTTGGGCTCACGAAGCCGAGAATCAGCGAAATATTTCTTTCAGCGCGGACAGTGAGGGACTTCCACGACAGGATTCAAACGCCGAAATTCAAAAAGTCATTGATAAAAAGGTATGCGATGTTTGGGCTACCGCTTCACATTGCCATTTCAATCGGGATTTTCGTTTCAACAGCCAATCCACTGGTATGCAATTTACGCCAACTCGAACAATCGGTGGGCGGGCATGGATTTCGATTGGCCTAAAGACAGTCGGACAAGAAAAGGCTCTCGCGCTTTGGGCCAACACTTCGCTAGGACTGCTTTTGCATTGGTGGCACGCAAATAAGCAACAATCTGGTCGAGGAAGTATTGGGGTTAATGCGTTGGAAACACTTCCCATCCTTGATGTGACGGCACTCTCCAGGAAACAACTAAATGAAGCCGTCAAGCTGTTCGACGAAGTATGCAACCTTGACCTGCTGCCGCTTCACGAAATAGACAAGGATTCCGTCCGGCAAAACTTGGATGAAAAATTTGCGCGCAAAGTGCTTGGCTTGAAAGCAATCATATTGCAGGCAGGTGGCTCGTTAGAACTGCTCCGAAAGAAATTAGCTCAAGAACCATCCATTCGCGGCGCAAAATAAAAGCGGCCTCCATTTCCAAAGGCGGGCTGATCCCGGTTTAGAATCATACACCCGATTGAGAAATATGAACCCAGATGGCATAATCGAGACTTGTGCGATGAACTTGAAGCCGATCAGCGGCTTCCTCCACAACTTCGCGAATTGCGATATAATTATTGGACCTAAAACCCGCGCGCTGCACGAATGTTCTGATGTGTCTGTCAACCGCGACAGCGGGTATTCCTACCAACATTTTGAGGTAATCCACTGTCTTTGGCCCAATGCCTCTTATGGTTTCTAAATGCGCTGCGTTGTCGGTCGATTGCAGCCATTCGCTTAAACAATTTTCGGTTTCAATGCTTCGAACGTAAAAGAAGTTTGCAATAGCAATCAATCGCGTTGGCTTCTCTGGATGTTTCCAGTTCAAAAGGTGTTCAGCACCAAATTCATCAATCAAGTCTAGGAATTTTGATGTGGTTGTGGCTTGTGGGAAACAATGAAGCAGCCGCGACACTCTCGGCCTGACAACTGCGTTGTAATTCAATCCTGCCTGTAAAACTGCGTCACTCAAAGTCGCCCCCATGTGTTTATAGCCGTGAACGATTGGAGGCGAAGCCACAATCCCATTTGAGCGGATGAAGCGGATTAGTTTCTCAACGTGTTTTGATGAGGCCATAAAAAATCATACTAGCGACTCGATGGCATTCAAACGATCCACGCAATTTGGACAAGCACCACATGGAACACGCGCAGCGGCGAGACAGGAGAAAGTCTGTTCAATCGGCGCTTTAAGCGTCAGGCCTATTTTTGCGACCTGAGCTTTGGAAAATCGTTTGAATGGAAGTTTCAATTTGACGCTTCCTGTCTTCGACAGAAGTTCCATGAGCAATTTGAAAAAGCCGTCGCAGCAATCAGTTCCGGGAGCGCGATGCGTTTCGATGAAAGCCGCGTAAATTTCATTGATGCCCCTAGATTCAGCAAAAGCGACTCCTGTTGCAAGGAGCAAAAGATTGCGGTGAGGAAGATGTAAATCTGCATCCTCGATATGGTCTCGCCAAAGATTCGGCTCTTTAATCAAGCGTGAACCAGAGCCTTCATAAATCTTCGGCAATCGGATCACGTTGACCTTTTTGGAAAATTGTGTGGGCAACACTTTTTTGAGTGTCTCCAATTCTGTTTTGCGGCTGTGCTGGCCATAGTCAACAAACAAGGGAACGAAGTCGATTCGTCTTCGCATTAGCCAAAACGCAAGCACGGTTGAATCCAATCCGCCGGATGCCATCAATACAGCTTTTTTGGAAATTTTACTTGCCATGAATTTTTGCAGCTTGCTTAAAAAGTTCTGAAATCACCTCATCCAAATCAGATGAAACCAGTGTTGGCAGTTCGTAAGTGAGCAAATTGTCGGTAATTCGGTTCGGCGTATAGACAATAACGGGTATGCCCTTTTGAAGCGCAAGACCCATTTCAATGTAAGTGCCGGGGTCATCGAAAATTGGTATCGCTAACAGGATTTGACACTCTTCTAGCAATCGAATGTCAGCCGAAGCAGCGGTGCAACGCTCTTTCGCGCTCGATTGGCTGGTGATCTCGCCATTTTCCACGACTGGTCGGCGTGGAACAAAATTGTGGTATTCAAGGCATGATACCACACGTTCTATTTGCGAGAGGTCGGCTGATTTGAAATCTGGTGCGGCGATGTATATGTGAACTTTTCGGCGCAATTCCCACGGTAGCGATACACCTTGAAGCTTCGTTACTTCGCTCGGCACGATTTTCATCGTGCGCTCAACTGCGTTTTTGAAAAGAGGTTGGCTTAGGACGCTAGCATATTCACCAGCAATTAGTGATGCATAAATCAGAGATGCCCTTTGTGGCATACTGCGAGATAGATACGCGAAGACAGAATTGTAACAATCGCCGACTCCAACAGAGTGAATTATTTTCCGTGGAAATGCAGGAACTAAAATCGGAGTTGCCGAGCCGCGCCGAAAATATCTACTGCCCCCACGGTTTTCTTTCAAAAGGAAAGATTGGGCAATTTTAAGTCCCGCGCGACGAATGCGGGCGCAATCTCCTTTGAAAACCTTTAAGAACGTATCCGAAGATGTTGAGAGTATAAGCGTCTGAAGTGGGCGGCCAAGCGCCTCAAACACCTTGAAATTCTTCGGCTCGAAATTCGCATCAACATGAATGCGCGCGGTGAGATTTTTGAGAGCCAATAGTATTTTCTTTAACGCGAATCCGCCCGGAAAAACAATGACATCCGAAAATGATTTTTCACGAAGACGATTTTCGAACGCCTTCAAATTCAGATAACACCGATGTTGGCGGTCGAGAAGAAATTCGTAGTCTCGAGAGCCAACCTCTGTTGGCTCTCCAACCAAGAGAACATTTGGGCAACCTTCAACGTCACCAATTTTTATTACTTTGGCAGCGCCAAGTTGACCGGCATACGATGCGATTTCATGGTCAAGATATTTCGGGGCAACATAAGCAATTTCGAAATCACATCCGAGTGCGGAAAGAGCTTTGGCGGCGTGGAAGATTCCTCCGAGTCGAGGAACAGGCCCGTCTTTCAAGTGGAGAACATCAGTCACCACTTGTCCAACGAGACAGATTTTCGGCTTCATGCCGGAAATAAATCAACAACAACTCGCGGTGTGGGTGAATCCGCAGATGCGGTGATCTTACCTTTGTATTTATAGCCATCCTTCAAGCAGCCAAGCAGGTAATTGTATTGCGTCGGCAGGAATCCGATGGATTGATTTCCACGCGCCGCTTCAACCGCGATACGACCTCCAACGAGATTTCGCCTGACTTGAACGGGCGTTCCGACCGGCGGCACGGTCTTTTTTGCTGAAAAGTATTCGGAGCGCCCCACTTCTTCCAAACGCACATTTGGCAGCGGCACTTCACACTCATTTACATCTTGGCCACTTCCTCCCCCTTTCGAACCGTCTTCTGCTTGGGCTGGTGGTTTCTGAGGAGGTTCGTAATGGTGAAATCGGCCACTTGTTTTAGATTCCATAGATTTTTCTTTCGTTGTCTTGGTTTTCCAACTTCTCGCTGAATACGCCCCTTTCTAAACAGTGTCGATAGTTTTTTTGATTGGGGTAATGCGATCTTACTCAATCTGACCCGTAGAGCCGTCCTGCGTCGCGGTCATAAGCCAGCCAATGCGTTCCAACCGTCCAGCGCGGAGTGGGGCCAATGCCCATGTCGCGGTATTTTATTACGAACACACGTTCCTCGATTCCGGCCACGATCAAAGCCAACGCGAATCCAACCGGCAGAAGCGAGCCAAGCAAAATCGCCCCGAGTTTCAAACGCCACAGCCGCAGCAGGCACAAGCCGGGAACAATTCCATAAATCCCGAAGTATAACAGCACCATGGTTGTGTTGCCCCTTGTTATGCCCGGCTCGACCGTGCGCCCGAGCAAACAGAGGAAAAAGTTCCAACAGAAAATCTGTGTGGTGATGAAAGTGCGGGCGGGCAGGGAAAGGTGGCGCGTACCGGCTGCAAGGGAAATAATCAGGGCCACACCAAGAAGGACTAAATAGATTAGCTCGCCTTTCGGCAGAAAACCGAAGCTTACGAAACAGCCGATTGAGAAAGCGACCACGAGAATCACCCGCCATTTATTTTGCATAGTCTGACCTCGGCTAGTTGAACTGACGATATTCATCTTAAATGCCAGCGACCAAGTTTATTCACTTAAAGTCCTTTGCGCTCAATTCACCACGATTGCATATCAATCTGGCTCCAATCCAAGAAATAAATGGGGATGGCACATCCGGCTGCTGATAATTGCCTTCACGGTCTGTCGGTTTTACCAGCCACTTGTTCGACAGGATATGACAGCACTTCCGAGTTCGAGTCAGGGCAACGATGAACTGGGAAATTTCAAGGTCTTGAATTTCCGCAGGATTCTTCGGTATTGAACCGGCGTTGGCTCCGACGATGAAAACATGCCCCGCCGACAACCCTTTGCACCCGACGAAAGATGTGAGTTTGATGGTTGGATGGAGTTTGTTTAATTCTTCTGCCTCAATTTCTTCTTTCGGAGTGAAGTGGTCAATGACGTTACCGGTTTCTGAGCCGAGAATTGATTCCAACTCATCTATCTCCGCACCGGCCAATGTATCTCCATCGGCAACTCGATTCAAAATTTCGAGAACACGCAGGTGTCTCTTGACAAGTTTCGCGTCCAACAACTCCACCATTGGCTTCCCGCTCTCTGAAGTTTGAATTGCCTGCTTCAAGATTTTTCCGCTGCAACAGACCTCCAGAATAATTCTCCATCCAAGGTTCGATTTCTCGTCCCGGCGAAGCCACTCGTATGCTTCGCGGATTCCGTACTCATACTCTTGGCTCGGTGTGTATTCCAATTGTGGGAACTGGGGCTTCAGTTGCTTCTCAATCTCAACCAAGTACTGCTTGCTTCCGACAATCAGGACGGTGGGATACCCATCTTTTTCTGCACGTGATTCGGCAATGTCCTCCGGGGGAATCTGTTCAATTTCTCGTTTTATGTACTTCGGAATAACTTTGGCAAGGGTGCAACGGGCCAAAAGGAGTTTAGGGTATCGGAGACTGTCTGCCTCCTTGGATTCCAGATAACATTCGTACGGTTTGGGTATCCGGTCGGTGAACAAGTCCAAGGCTTGCGCTGTTTGAATTATGTTATTTGTAGCATCTACTACGACGCTCGTGCATCGGCTACAGTACGGCAGCGGGAATGTTTCAAACTTGCCTGAGCGGAAGAATTGCCTGAGAAAATTGGGCGAGGCTGAACGCCCGCTGTAAACCGCTTGGTCATCGTCGCCGACGATCAAAAGGTCGCCTTTCTTCGCAATTTCCCTGATAAACGCCACTTCGAGTGGATTGAAGTCTTGGAACTCGTCCACCACTATTTGATCAAAGTTGGGCAGGACATCAGGGTTCTTTTGAACCTGCTTCAACAACCTGTAAACCGCGTCGTCGAAGCCGACCGCCTCGTAGTAGTCACCGCGTCGAAGGTGGAAAGCCAACTCCGGCGACGTTTCCGCTAGCGTTTGAAACTTCGCGGTAAAGCCCGAAAACCCGTTGCCCAATAGCTCAGCGTCCCTTTCGATAATCATAGTCAAATACGGAGCTAGATCAACGCGGCCATTCTGCTCATGCAAGATCTTCTTGCAGTATGCGTGAAACGTTTTGACTTCCGCGTTCTCCCCCAGGGCCGACTTCATCTCATCAGCAAGTTTGTTGATGAAGGTTATGGCCAGATTGTTGCCTCCGGCGCGTTGAGCCAGAATCTCCTTGAAAGTGTAAGTCTTGCCGGTACCCGGCCCGGCAGCGATCAACTTCCACCGCGCTTTGGAAGCTAGGATGTCATCAAGGCATTTTTTGCGTTCCGCTCTCTGCTTCGTTTTTATGTCTGGCGTGGGCATGGCTCAATTTACCTTTGGATCGCTGCCGGTCAACGTGATGTTCAGCGCCGTGTCCTCGGTCACGGAGAGAGTTTGACTGTTGGCCACCGGCGGCTGGTTTGTCGGCAATACCGTCAGTATAATGTTGTTGCTTCCGGTCGCGACGGTGTCATTGGCAGTCAGGCTGATGGTATAAGTCCCGGCGGCATTGAAGCTCACCGTGGTGTTTGTCCCGGCTGGATTGCTGAACGTGGCCGCGCCGGAACCGCCAACTTGATTCCACAAGCAAGTCAATGTTCCATTCGGCAAGCCATCGTCATAAACAATGCCGGTCAAGGTGACGCCGTCAGGCATTTCCACGGTATATTTGTCCGCCGTCACTGATACGCTTGGTACCTGATTGACGATGACAGTCACGTTGCTGCTATTGGTGGAAACACCATCGCTGGCGGCCAGCTTCAATATATAGACCCCGTTCGTGCCGAATGTGGCGGTCGTGTTGATTGAACTTGCATTGGCAAAAGTAACCGTTCCCGGCCCGCTCGCCTTGCTCCAACTGGTGGTCAGGCTGCTGCCGACGGGCAAGCCATCGTCCTTGGCGGTTCCTTGCAAGATAACCTGGCTGGCGGGCCAGGTGATGATTTGGTTCGTTCCCGCATTAACCACCGCCGCGGCGTTGACCCGGATTACCACATCAGCGTTGGTTGTCGCCAAGGTGTCGCTGGCCGTCAGCCGTAGAATATAAGTGCCGGGCTGATCAAAAGTCACCGTGGTGTTGGTCAGGCTGGCGTTGGCAAAGGTGGCATTGCCCGGTCCACTCACTTCAGTCCATGTGCTGGTCAGGATGTTATGCGGCAATTGATCGTCAGTGACCGTCCCACCCAGCATGACGGTTGTGCCGAAATTGACCGTTTGAGTCGGGCCGGCGTT
>Ga0116127_1001492_pt1 | contig 13792 bp, 8 predicted proteins | sample June2015DPH_16_1_FD_89731 | JGI IMG/M metagenome (GOLD analysis project Ga0116127, IMG submission 89731) | Peatland microbial communities from SPRUCE experiment site at the Marcell Experimental Forest, Minnesota, USA - June2015DPH_16_100 | ecosystem: Environmental > Terrestrial > Soil > Wetlands... | reverse complement strand
TTGCGGATGAGGGAAATTTTTTCGGCGTCGGTGGGCCGCGTTTTGACGGTAAGGTTGTGGACTTTGGACGCAACCTGATAACTGTCCGCCTGCGCGAGCAGCACCGGAATCCGCATGGTCTGAATGACCTTGAGCACGCTCGCGCCGGGACGCAGACCACCGGTCAAGACGATGCCCGCCATTTTTTCGCTGTTTTGCCCGTCAATGCCCACGCCCGCAGCGAGCACGATGTCCTCGCGATCACCGGGGGTGATGAGCAGCGTGCCGGGCTTGAAGAATTGAATCGCGTTTTGCGCACCCATCGCGCCGACGACCACGTCGCCCACGAGCGTGTGCAACGTGGGCGGCGCATTGAGCAATTCGGTGCGCAGTTCTTCGCGAATCAAACCCACCGTCGGGTTGCACAGCATTTGTTGATGAGGAATGACGCCGAGCAGTTCCAACCCTTTGCGCTTGAGACCACGGCCAACGAACCGGGCGATTTCGGGAATTTTTTCCTCGAGCACCTTGTTGATGATGACGCCGATGACCTCAACGCCCTCCTTTTCAAACAGCGCCTGGTTGAGGCAGACTTCATCAATCGGTTTGCCGATGCCGCCCTGGGTGACGATGATGACCTTGCAACCGAGCGTTTTCGCGACCTGGGCGTTGGATAAATCGAAAACCGAGCCGACGCCCGCGTGCCCGGAACCTTCGCACAGCACAAAATCCTTTTCCCACGCCACGCGGTCGAAGGCGTTCTGGATGCGTTGGACCAGCGCTTCGTTGTTCGCCGATTCAAGGTATTTGCGGGTAAAGGCCGGCTCGACGGCGATGGGGCTCATGTCCACCAGCGGGCAGTTCAGGCGATACACCGCGTCCATGAGCACGATGTCCTCGTCAATTTTTTGCTCCTCGATTTCGACAAAACGCTGGCCGACGGGCTTGATGTAGCCGATGCGCGGAAAATGTTCCTGCAACGCGGCAATCAGGCCGAGCGACGCGGTGGTCTTGCCTTCGTTCTGGCGCGTGGCAGCAATAAAAACACGCGGCGTGGTGGTGTTCATTTACTCGCCGGGCAAATGTGCGTCAGCGCCCGGATAAAGTTTCTGATAATCAATCGCCTGCACCCCGATGATGGAAGCGACGCCAAGAATGTCGTGCGCGTTTGAACCGCGTGAAACATCCGCGGCCGGCCGGTTCAAGCCCAATAAAATATGTCCGTAAGCATTCGCGTGGCCGACGAGCCGGACGAGCTTGCTGGCAATGTTGCCGGAATTGAGTTCGGGGAAAATCAGCACGTTCGCGCGTCCGGCAACCTGGCTGTCGTGCAATTTGCGTTCGGCGATTTCCGGCACGAGTGCGGCGTCCACCTGCAATTCACCGTCGAAGTCGGCTTCCAAAAGCAACTGTTCCGCCTTGCGTTTGGCCATCGCGGTGGCGGCCTGCACCTTGCCGACGGACGGATGCGACGCGCTGCCCTTGGTCGAAAACGACAGCAACGCCACGCGCGGCCGGACGCCGAGCATGTGGCGCGCCAGCCGCGCGGTCGTCACCGCAATATCGGCGAGTTGATCCACGCTCGGATCGGGAACGACGCCGCAGTCGGCCATGAACAACACGCCGTTTTCGCCGACGCGCGTGTCCTCAACTTCCATGATCATGCAACTCGACACGGTGGCGATGTCCGGCGCGGCTTTCACGATTTGAAACAGCGGACGCAACACGCTGCCGGTGATGTGCGACGCGCCGGAAATCAGGCCGTCCGCCTGGTGCATCGCCACCATCATCGTGCCAAAATAATTCGGCTGCAGCATCGCCTCGCGCGCTTCCGTGGCGCGAATTCCCTTGTTGCGGCGAAGCGAAAGGAAACGCTTGGCGAAATTATCCAGATCTTCGCTTTCAACGGGGTCAATGATGCGGATGCCCTCGATTGAAGTGTTCAAGCCCTCGGCGATTTCCGTCACTTTTGCCTGGTTGCCAAGCACGATGGGCGCACCCAGCCGCAACGCGTAAAACTGCCGGGCCGCCTGCAGGATGCGCGGCTCCGTGCCTTCGGGAAACACAACCCGCTTCGGATGCCGCTGCAATTTTTCGATGATGTTGCCAATGAAACGCATGGCGACAGGTTAGCGGCGAAAGATGAAACTGCAAAATGAATTTGCCGTTGAATGTGACGCGTGGCGCGTGATAAGTGACGAGACTTGTGCCACGCGACACCGGTCACCCGTCACACCTTCAGCCGCGCATGTCAAAACTCTTTAGAAATGTCCCCCTGTTAACTCAGGAGAGAATGCTCCCTTTTTTTGGTTGTTGTTCGTTGATCTATTGCCGATGCTTTTGCCGGCGGCGGCGCACCGGCCACTTCCCGGTGGCCAGCAACCAGCGCCGCAACGTCTCGTGATCCACCACCAGCCCCGCCGGGGCCCGATGTTCGGCCATCAGCGTCGGACCGAAGTCCGCATGGCGTTCGTCCTCATACCCCCCCAACACTTGCGTCCGCAACGCCGGCGGCTGGCGCCGCGGACTGGGCTGACCCCGCAACCGAGGCACCAATCCCGCGTCGCCCTCGGCCTGATAACGTCGCCCGACCCGCTTGGTCTGCCGGGAGCTCAAGCCCAGCATCTCCGCGGCTTGCACCGGGGTCAGTTCCTGGCGGTTTCACGCCACCATAATCGTCAACCGATCCCGTTCTTTCCGACTCATTTTCAATGTCTCCATGTTGTGGCCGGAGTTACTACCGCAACCCCGCCCAAAAGGGGACATTCTCATCGAGTTCCGACACGATTTGAAATTCAGCATTGCCTTTCGCGTCGCGGGCAGGCAACCTGTTTAACTCTGATGTCGGGGCGTAGCGTAGCCTGGCTAGCGCGCTTGTTTCGGGTACAAGAGGTCGTGAGTTCGAATCTCACCGCCCCGACCATCTTCAAATTACCGGTTTTCGATTTCCGATCGCTGATTTGGAATTTCCGGGAGACGAACCGGTTGCTGAAATCAGATGGCGTCTTTTTTGTCAAAAAGCCCTTTGACAGAAATTGGAATTCCCTCTGAATCTTGTTGCCAAATTGCGGCCAGATCGTGAACCGGCCTTCAAGCCAGCATTCAACTTCAAACCCGGCTGAGTTGGTTGGAAAACCCGGACCACACTGAATCGCAGATGAAAGGCATACCGATCCTCCACGTGGAAGGCGACGGCATTGCCCGCGCCTGGGAACTTTCGCTCATCGAACTTCACCAGAAGGGCTGCGCCCTCAAGACCGAATACGACAAACCCGAAAATCCGCCCGGCAAGGATGCCACGATAACCATCACCATCACCGATCCGTCTATTTGCATGCGGTTTGCGGGAAGGAGAGGCCGGTCGTTCCGTGCCCATTTATTCCACATTCTTTGTATTTGTAGCGGCGCTCTATGAGCGTCGGCGGGATCAATGGTGGCGGTCACCCCGATACGGAGTCGGGGCAGCGCAAAAACAAACTGTAAATGGCATCACCCGCAATGAGGTAATGGGGACATCATGAATTGTGACATCCCGGAAAACGAATTTTCCAGACACGTTTTGACTTGTTACCTTGTTTCAATTTTCGCAATTAACTTGCGACATGGATTTGCGTGCAACTGCGCCAGCCAATCTGGTTTACGCTCTGACGAGCATCGTACAACGAATCGATCTGGCTGCGCTTTTCCCCCAAGCCCGGCCGCTCGAAGTGGAACCCGGCTGCGGCGACGCTTCGTTCCTCGCTGAATACGCCCGGCGGCATCCGGAACGGAATTTCATTGGCGTCGAGCGGCTGCTCGGTCGCATCCGCAAGCTGGATCGCAAAGGCCGCCGCGCCGGGCTGACGAATTTACGCGGCGTGCAGATCGAATCGTCTTATTTTTTGCAATATCTTTTGCCGCCTCATTCGGCATCTGCGTTGCACGTTTACTTTCCCGATCCCTGGCCGAAGAAAAGGCACCGTAAAAACCGGTTCATCAACGAATCGTTTCCGCGACTGGCTCATGCTGCGCTCGCTCCGGGGGGCGGGGTTTATTTGCGAACCGACGATGAAGACTACTTTGCGCAAATGACCGGGGTGTTTGGCGCGAGCAAGGAGTTTCAGCGGATTGAAACGCCGCCGGAACTGGCGGAACTACTCACGGATTTCGAGCGGGAATTTCGGGCGCGGGGAATCGAGACGTTGCGCGCAGCGTATCAAACAAAATTGTAGGAGCCGACGTAAGGAGGCTCTGACTTCAAAATCGGGAATCGGAAATAAATGGAGCCTCGTTACCTCGGCTGCCACGACATTTTTTACACATCAATCACCGGCCCGTCGTCATCGGATTTTTTTGGCGGTGGCTGGCGGCGCGAAAAGGTGACGCGCGTGCTGCCTGTGCCGGTCAAAATGTTCAGCATGACCGACACGATGCTGATGATGAAGGCGCCAAAGAACGCCGACCAGAACGTGTCCACCGTGAATTGCAGTCCCCACAGTCCCATCAGCCAACCGATGCCATAAAGCAGCAATGCGTTGATGACGAACGTGAACAGCCCGAGCGTGAAAATCAGCAGCGGCAGCGCAAAGAACATCAGGATGGGCCGGATGAACGCGTTCAAAATCCCCAACAGCGCGGAGGCAATCAACAAATCGCTCAAACGGCCGAAGTGGATGCCCGGCACGATGTAATAAGCCACCAGCACCGCAAGGGTGTTGATGAGCCAAACTTCCAAAAAACGTAGAGTTCGTTTTGTTCCAGACTGCATATTCGCACGATAAAAATCAACGCGCTTCAAATTGCGCCAGCCCGCGTTGAATAACAAGAAACGTTTTTGGTGGATTCGCGGTGACGACCGTTGCAATCTGTCTGCCTCATTATGAATAAGCCCCTGTTTCTGCCCGTCATCTTGTTCGGTCTGGTCATTGCCTTATCGCCTTTCGCGTCCGCGGGCAGCGTCATCACGCCTGGTGCGAAACTCGAAAAGCTGGCCGGAGATTTTCAATTCACCGAAGGTCCGACGTGCGACACCAATGGCAACATCTTTTTTACCGACCAGCCGAATGATCGCATCATGGAATGGAACGTGGATGGCAAGCTCTCCACGTTCCTGCGACCCGCCGGTCGCGCCAACGGCATGTATTTCGATGGGAAGGGCAACTTGATTGCCTGCGCCGACGGGAAAAACGAGCTGTGGTCCATTGCCCCCGATAAAAAAACAACCGTGCTCCTCAAAAACTATCAGGGCAAATATCTCAACGGCCCGAACGACGTGTGGGTAGCGCCGGATGGTGGCATGTATATCACCGATCCGTTTTACAAGCGCCCGTGGTGGGATCACGATACGATGGCGCAGGACGGCGAGCAGGTTTATTATCTTTCGCCCGACGGCAAAAAACTGGCGCGGGTCACAAACGATTTCAAAAAGCCCAATGGCATCACCGGCACGCCGGACGGCAAAAAACTTTTCGTTGCCGACATTGGCGCGGACCGCACTTATGCCTACGACATCCGGCCCGACGGTTCGCTCACGAACAAAACGCTGTTCTGCGCGAAGGGTTCGGACGGCATGACGATTGACGAAAGGGGTGATCTTTACCTCTGCGGTCATGGCGTGACGGTCTTCGACAAAACCGGCCGGCAAGTTGAATACATCGATGTGCCGGAACCCTGGTCGGCGAACGTCAGCTTTGGTGGCAAGGATCATCAAACGCTCTTTATCACCGCGAGCAAATCACTTTATTCCATTCATCTGATCGTCAAGGGCGCAAATCCGGCGAAGTAAGACGAGCGGTTTCAAGTCCCGTGTTTTTCTGCCGGCTCCGGTTCGTCTGATGGTGTTTCCGGCCGGATCATTTTTCCGGAAGCGTTTTGTGAATTTCATGTGAATCGATTGTGAATAACTTTCAGGAACGGCTTCGTTCTGGGGCACAAAGTTTGCAGCTTTTCATGTTAATATGCCCAAAAGCACGTTCGATCCCCTTGAAAGCCGCGATGAGATTGAAGTAATACTCGATGGTCTGCCGGTGGAACTGCCGTCTGGGCACCGCTCCCTTAACGCCATTCGCTGTCATCTCGAAACGCTTGCCTTGGAAAGACATCGCATTCTGTATTCCCTAAGCGTTGATGGGCAGCCGGCAAACCTTGCCCTGCCATTGCTTAATCAAAGAATTTTTTGCCGCGTCGAGGCCGGGACAGTCGCTTTGGAAGAAACTTCTCTCCTGCTGCTCAAGAAGGCGTTTCAGCAAACCGACCTCGCCCGGGAATGCGTTGAAATCGCCCTTACGCTGGTCCTCATCAACAATGGTCGGGTGGCGCACGAAGTCTGGTGGAATCTGGCCTCGGTTCTCAAAGAGCCGGTGATTACCTTGAGTCTGTTGCCGGAAAATACTTGCGAGCCATTTGATAATCGCACGTCGCTTGCCCAACTCCGCAAGTGGCAGCTTGAACAAATCGCCGCCATTATCAGGGACGTGAACGAAGCCTGCCATTCGGAAGACACCATTCCACTCTCCAACGCGCTGGAAAACCGCGTGCTGCCGTGGCTGCAAAGCCTGAGTGAACTCATCAGCCTGTGTCATGAAACGGCCCTGGCCGGTTCACGGCTCGGAATCAGTAGCGCGATTTCTTGATCCAAAACGAACGGTTCCTGCCGCGAAATTCTTCAGCGTGAGCCTTTGGCCTGCCGATAAATCACAGGTCGCCCTTCATGCCGCCGGCAAATCGCGTTGCTGAATTTGCCTGCGTGTCAAAGTGCCGGCGGAAGATTCATTATTGAACGTCTTGGTCTTCAACGGACTCCTGTTCGTTGTGCGGATGTTTCAGATTGGACAAAAGAAAGAACCAGTAAATCGGCGCGAAGATGGGATTGATCCCCAGTGTAATCAGGACGTAACCAATAAAAATAAACGGCCTGTTTCGAAATCGGCCGGTGACACCATTTCTAAACACCTCACCTTCAGAGAAGATGTGAACATAAGGCATCAAATTGTTATAGGGGCCCACCGCACTTCCACAGTGCTTGCAGAACCACGCTCCTGGTTCTTGTGGAGTTGAACAATGACAGCAAACCTCCTGAGTTTCCGGGGCTTCCAACCTTCGTTCGAACTCGGCGTCCCAAGGATCCGGTTTTTGAGGGGCCTCACGAACCCAGCCGACAAACCGCCATAATCCGGCAAGAAGTAAAAATGCCACGCCAAGCCCGGCAACAATTTGATTTGGATCGCCTGTTCCCCACATGAGAAGCTGTTGTAATGTCCCACTCAGTTTATGGCGGGTCAAGCGGCCAGCCGGGATTTTGCCGGATTATTGCACGTTTTATTTTCACACCCGCCGTTGGTTCGCTTTCCGATAGCCAACCGGCTTGGGTTTGTTTTCCGGCTTCGTTCCGTCAATCATGCGCTCCAAATCAGGCCGGGGATGGAGGCTGTTTTTCGGTACGAAGTGGCGGCAGACCGCCGGCTTCCGCCAGTGTTGGATTGCGCGGGAGATACGCTGGTTGCCGCTGGTGTTTGCGGCGCGAGCGCAAGAAAGATTTTTTGCCATGGGCATTTTCGGAGACCGCATTTGGCGCCGGCTTCAGACGATTATGATGCGAATGCCGCCGGCGATGCTGCGTGTGAAAAACCGCCCAGGCGAAAACCGCCAGCGCCACCAGGGAAAGAGCGCCGAAATAAATAAGGACTTGAGAAACGGTGGACCCCGAGGGAATCAATGACCGGAGCGCATTCTCCGCATTTACCATACCTGCACCGGCCAAAAAACTTGGAGTAATCATGATTGAGCAATTTCCTTTCCCGCCGGAACGGCTTTGTCTTCCTCGTCGTCGGTGGCCGCGCCAGTGTTCAAACATTGCATCTGACAGCACAGAACATGCCGGCCAATTTCCATCTGTCCGGCGGTTTTAGGGGTCAGATTGAAATACTGCGCTCAAGCATGGCCTGGCCGTTCTTTCTTCCGGTCACTTGCCGGTTGTGCCTTCACCTCCCTGACCGGCCGGCCGCCGTCAATCATCCGCTGAAGTTCCTTGATCTGGTCCCGCAGCAGCGCGGCCTTCTCGAATTTAAGCTCGTTCGCGGCAGTAAGCATTTCGTCTTCGAGTTCATTGATTGTCTCGGTGAGGTCCACGTCCATGCCGGCGTCGTGGAGGACGGCATCGGCTTCCTTGCGCTTCGATTCGTAGGTGGCGAGGCTTTCCTCGACGGCCCGGCTCACGCTGCGCGGCGTGATGTGGTGCTCGCGGTTATATTCGATCTGACGTTTGCGGCGGTATTCGGTGATGGCCAGAAATTTTTTTATGCTGTTGGTCATCACGTCGGCATAGAGAATGACTTCACCGTTAAGGTGGCGTGCGGCGCGACCGGCGGTCTGAATCAGGCTCGTCTCACTGCGCAGAAAACCTTCCTTGTCCGCGTCGAGAATCGCCACCAACGACACCTCCGGCAGGTCCAGGCCTTCGCGGAGCAGATTGATGCCGACCAGCACGTCGAATTCGCCCTTGCGTAGCGCGCGCAAAATTTCCACGCGTTCGATGGCGTCAATCTCGCTGTGGAGGTAGCGCACGTTGACACCGATGTCGCGCAGGTAATCGGTCAACTCCTCGGCGGTGCGCTTGGTAAGCGTGGTCACGAGCACGCGTTCCTTCGTGTCGGCGCGCTTGCGGCATTCTTCGATGAGGTCATCAATCTGGCCTTTGAGCGGTTTGAGCGTGACCTTCGGGTCAACGAGTCCGGTGGGACGCACGACAAGTTCCGTGACGCCGGGGATTGGAGCGCCGGCCTCCGGCCCGGCACGATGGAATACAACAACGGAACCTGCCGGGTCGGAGACCGGCGCTCCAATCGCACTCTGCCGCGCCCATTCCAGTTCCCGCGGCGCGGGGGTCGCGCTGACGTAAATCGTCTGGTTTTGCATGGACTGGAATTCCAGAAAATTCAGCGGGCGATTGTCCAGCGCGCTTGGCAACCGGAAACCGTGCTCGACCAGAACCGTTTTGCGCGAGCGGTCGCCCTCGAACATCCCGCCGATTTGCGGCACCGTGGCGTGCGATTCGTCAATAACGAGCAGATAATCCTGCGGGAAAAAATCAAACAGCGTGCAGGGCGGCGAACCGGGCGCGCGCCCGGCGATGTGACGCGAGTAGTTCTCTATGCCGGAGCAAACGCCCATTTCCTCCATCATTTCCAGATCATATTCCGTCCGCTGCTTGATGCGCTGGGCTTCGAGCAGCTTGCCGTGTTTCTCGAACCAGGCGATGCGTTCGCCGAGCTCCTCGCGGATGGCGAGGAGGGCGCGTTTCATCTTGTCACCGGTGGTGACAAATTGTTTCGCCGGGAAAATGGTGACGGCGTCGAGCGGCTCGATTTTGTTGCCGGTCAGCGGTTCGAAGCGGGTGAGGCGTTCAATTTCCTCGCCGAAAAATTCCACGCGCAGCCCGTCTTCGCGCCCGGCGGGACGAAGTTCGACCGTGTCGCCGCGCACGCGGAACTGGCCGCGGGTGAACTCAATGTCATTCCGGTCGTACAGCAGATCCACGAGGCGCGTGAGAAACCGTTCGCGCGACAATTCCATCCCCGTGCGAACCGGAATGACCATGGCCGTGTAATCCTCCTTGCTGCCAATGCCGTAAATGCACGACACGCTGGCGACGACAATCACGTCCCGGCGCGAGAACAGCGAACTCATCGCGGAAAGTCGCAGCCGCTCGATTTCCTCGTTCCGGCTTGAGTCCTTTTCAATGAACGTGTCGGTGCGCGGGATGTAGGCTTCCGGTTGGTAGTAATCAAAATAGCTGACGAAATATTCGACGGCGTTGCGGGGGAAAAATCCCTTGAACTCGGCGTAAAGCTGCGCGGCGAGCGTCTTGTTGTGTGAGATGACGAGCGTGGGCTTGTCCACGTTCTTGATGACGTTGGCGACGGTGAACGTCTTGCCCGAGCCGGTGACGCCGAGCAGCACTTGATGCCTCGCGCCCGACAACAGCCCATCGGTCAGCTTCGCAATCGCCTGCGGCTGGTCCCCGGCGGGTTTATATGGCGCGACGAGTTCGAACATACCACGCGAAAGTAGGAGCGGAGTTGCCGGGTGTCAACGCAGGCTTCGGGGTTGAAACGGCCGGGGTTTGCGTAAGCTGCGTGGTCAGCCAGCCACGAGGCCCTGTTGGCAACAGCGAAGCCGGTTTCCGGCCGGCTTTCACCCATCCAGCCCAGCCGTGCTCCGGGTGCCAATTAATGCCGGTTCTCAGTTGCCGGCTTGCACACGGAAGAACCTTGCCGGGTCGCCACCTGTCGGCACGAGCAGTACCACCGGCCCGTTGGTGCCCGGGAAAGCATCGCCATAAGGCAGCCAGTCCACCAGGTTGGTGGAGGAATAAAGCTGGTAGGTCACCCCGGAGATGCCAAACCAGTTCATCATCAGGTTGGTGGTTTGCAGCCCGGTGGACACGGCGGGTGCGATGGTGATGACCGCCACATAGTTCTGGTTCGAGATGGACGTGGTCACGTTGGTATAAACCCGCAAGCCGGGGGCAAACACGAAGCCGCCGCCCGACGGCACGACCGTACCGCCCCAGCCGGGCAGAATTCCCAGCGCGTAGTTGCCGTTGGTGTCGGTGGTGGTGGCGGACAATCCGCCGTCCGGCTGGATCAGGACGCCGGGCACCGATTGTCCGTTGGTGTCGGTGATCGCGCCTTGAATGACCGGCAGCGAAATGGTGAACGTGCCCGTGTAAACCTGCGACATGGGCTGGCCGTACAGGTCGTTGATGTTGGTTCCGACCGTGAAGATGTAATCACCCACGGCAGTCTGCAGCGGGAAACTGACGCGGTAGCCGGAGGAACTCAGCATGGAAACGCTGAGCATGCCCGGGGCCAGCGGCCCGTTGGGAGTCGTGAGCAACACGTCGGTTCCGGAAAATGAAGCCGGATCCGGTGCCGCGTTGAAGACCAGGTCCACAGAGCTAACGCCGTTGCTGACAATACCAACGGGTGTGTGCGAGAGAACCTGCAAGGGGAGATTTGTGGAATAAAAAATCGAGCCGTTGGCACCCAGGAAATCACCTTCGCCGCCGAAGACGGAAACCAGGCCGGCGAAGACATTCGCATGGGAATAAAGGGCAATGCGTCCACCGGCGCCGCCACCGCCGCCATATAATTCGCCCTCACCGCCATTCGCGGTGATTTGACCGTTCCCGACCAGCGTGCCCGCGGTCACCCAGATACTGCCGCCAGAACCGCCGCCGGAATTGTCTTGGAGGCCCCAATCCCCATTGGCGCTGAGCTGGCCGTCCACAGTGAGAACGCCACCCACGTTCAAACGGATTGCGCCGCCGCCTTCCGAACCGCCATAAAGCGGTCCGGATCCAAATCCGCCTCCGCTGCCCTGGTCCACGGGTTGTTGGGCCGAGCCGTAGTTGGTGCCACCGGGTGCAGCGGTTGCGGACGCACCGCCCAGACCGCCATAGCCCGCGCCGCTTCCGGACCCGCCGGCGGATTGCCCGGCGCCCGGCCCGCTGGCTTGAGCAAAGCCATTTGCGTCCACGGCAATGGCCCCGCCGGTTGCGACGTCCACGTTCGCCAAGACCACCAGGTCCAGGTTCGACTGGCCGGACAGGCTGGTAAACTGGCCGCCGGCGGTGATGGTCAGATTGTTCAGCACCGGGAATGACGGTTGCGGGCAGACCACCGCGCCATCACCGACAGTAAGATTAAAAGGTGAAGCAGGCGTGCCATAAACGCTGGACAACGGCGTGTTCGTCCCCGACAGGCCGCCATTGTCCACCAGCAATTGACCCACGGACTGGTTGTTGGCCTTGGTGTAAATTGTTCCGGCGCCACCATTCGCGTAACCGCTACCGCCAGAAGCCGAGACAGGTCCGGTAATAACACTGGCCGTGTATCCGAGGGAAATGCGCCCGCCGCCACCCCCACCGCCGGTCCCGTTGCCGGAGCCGCCGTTTGCGGAAATGGTTCCTGATCCGGCAATGGTGCCGGCGGTAATCCAAAGGCTGCCGCCCGACCCGCCGCCACTGTTGACGTCTCCATTTTTGCCGTTTGCCGACACTCTACCATTGACAGCCAGTGTGCCGGTGACGGTGAGCCGGAGCGCTCCGCCGCCCGCCCCGCCTCGCGGAGCAATACTGCTGCCACTGCCATTGCCGCCACCGCTGCCCGCGATGCCCGGTGATTGAATCGAGTCGTAAGCGCCGCCATATCCGGAAGGATTGGCTGCTCCAAAACCGCCGTGACCGCCTCCACCTTTGTTGCTGCCGGAAGCGGTGGCGCCCGCGCCGATTCCAGATGAGGGTCCACTCCCGGTGCCGTCAACCGAAATGGCACCGCCGGAATTTATGGTGGCGTTGCCGGTCACGCTGACAGTTTGAGCCGAAGTGGAGGCAACGGTCGTCAGCACGCTGTTGGTACTGATTTGAAGGTTTCGCACACTCCAACCGCCGAGTGGGCCTTGTCCGATGGCCCCGCCCGTTACTGACAAGTCGATGGAACTGGCGCTGAACGTGGTGTTGGTTCCCGCGTTCCCGCCGTTGTCCAGGATCAGTTGGCCATAGCTCTGCGAGTTTGCCTTGAGATAGACTGTTCCGGCCCCACCCCAGTTGGCCCCGCCACCGCCGTAAGCGGAAACTGGTCCTGTGAATGAATTGTTGTTATAGGTAATGGCAATGCGTCCGCCGCCGCCGCCGCCGCCGATGGCATCCGCTCCATTACCACCGTTGGCCGTGATGGAGCCGGCACCGGACAGGGTGCCCACGGTCAGCCAGATGCTGCCACCGGAGCCGCCGCCGCCACCCGAGCCGGAACCGTTGCCGCCATTGGCCGAGATGCGTCCGTCCGCCTCCAAAACGCCGCTCACACTCAGTCGAATCCAGCCGCCGCCCGCTCCACCGACGGAAATCGAGGAATAATTTCCGCCGCCGCTGCCAGGGCTGGAGGGTGATGTCGTGGAATCATAGGTACTCCCCCCCAGAGCGTAATTACCGGTGCTGTTTGCGCCGTAGCCTCCGTGACCTGCCCCGCCACATGGGTAGGTGGAATTGTTGTAATAGTATTGTCCCGCGCCGGGTCCCTGGCCCGCCGCGTAACCCGAAGCATTTGCGATAATGCCACCCCCCGCTTGAATGGTCGCACTCGACAAAGTCACAGTGTAATTGGAGTTGGTCATCAGCAGCCAAGCGTTTGAACTCACGAGCAAATTGCCGAAGGTCAGCGGGCTGGCTATCACCCCGATCGCTCCGTTGCGCAGAATCAAATCCGTGGAATTCACGGACTGCAATGGCGTGCTGGTTCCCGGGTGCCCGCCGTTATCCAAAACCAGCTGATAATTCTGTGCTGCGGGCTTGATGACCACGGTTCCCGCCCCGCCCCAATTGGCGCCGCCGCCGCCATACGCCGAAGCATTTCCCGCAAACAAATTGTTATTGCAGGGAATGTAAATGATCCCACCGCCGCCGCCGCCGCCAACGGAATCCGCTCCGCTGCCGCCATTCGCCGTGATGGAGCCGGCGCCGGACAGAGTGCCCACGGTCAGCCAGATGCTCCCGCCTGAGCCGCCGCCGCCGCCGTAGCTCGAACCGTTGCCGCCATTGGCGGAAATGGTTCCGTCCATTTGCAATGTGCCAGTTACCGTGAGCCGAATCACGCCGCCGCCGCCGCCGCCAAAGGAATAAGGGGAATAATTTCCGCCGCCGCTGCCAGGGCTGGAGGGTGATGTCGTGGAATCATAGGTATTCCCCCCCAGAGCGTAATTACCGGTGCTGTTTGCACCATAACCTCCGTGACCCGCCCCGCCGCACACGTAGGTGTAATTGTAGTAATAGTATTTT
>Ga0116127_1001483_pt1 | contig 13887 bp, 8 predicted proteins | sample June2015DPH_16_1_FD_89731 | JGI IMG/M metagenome (GOLD analysis project Ga0116127, IMG submission 89731) | Peatland microbial communities from SPRUCE experiment site at the Marcell Experimental Forest, Minnesota, USA - June2015DPH_16_100 | ecosystem: Environmental > Terrestrial > Soil > Wetlands... | reverse complement strand
GTCGATGGCGGCCAGTCAATGATTGGTCGAAACGATACCCCGGAAGCTGACAGCACATGATTGATTTCAGCCTTGGTTAAGTTTAACCAATCGGGGTCATCAACTTTTCGTAGCATTCTCAGAATTGCTTGTCGTGTGTCTAGTTCTTGTGTGTCAGTCAGGTCTTTTTTCAACTGCGGAATGAAATGGCCAAGACACCGCTTCGGAAGTCGGGGGAGAACTTCCTTAAAGAAACCTTTCGCCCATTCTCTGAACGCAGGGTCGTCAACAACTTCAACTAATGTTTCATCAGCTTCAGCGTTCCATATCAAGTCCAAGCACGCCAATTTCACATTGGGACTGTCATCGGTTCTAATTAACCCGTGCGCAAGATCAATAATTTCTTGATTTGTTTGCCATGACATTTCGCGAATGAATTCCGCTCTTCTTTGTGAATCCCATTTTTCAAACCGCTTTCTCCAGTCGAGTCCAAGGCTGGTTAGCGGAAACGGACGCCATATCCTGTATGTGTCCAACCGGCAAGTCAGGTCATCTGATTCCAACAGCGGCCAAATGATGTCTTGGAAATCAGGTGCGCCGGAAGCAAACATGGCAGCCAGAGCGCAGTAACGATGATGCGCACTATTCTTATTATTATACCACTGGCGGAGTGCTGCGCCCAGTTCATCACGGACATGAAGCCAAACGTGTGTTCCAGAAATGCCAGCCAACTGTGCGGCTAGCATCAAGTCCACAGACATCGCCCAGCGAATCAGTTTTGCGGCCATTCGATGCTGCTCATCTGTGCCTGTTGCGAGTCGTTCCAACAGGAACGCCAACGGCTGTTGCCATCGGGGGTGATTCAGAATATCGCTCTGAAATGCGAAAATATTGTCTTGGGCTTCGTTTTGCGTCAATTCAGTGACTCGCTCGTACAACCATTCAGCGGCGAACCACTCTTGAAACTGGTGGTGAATAAATCGGTAGTCGTCACCGAGGCTGGGCGACAACACCAGTAAATGATGTTTCACGAGAGAATCCACCACAGCAGAAGACTGTGGCACTAATGCCAAATGCCCACCTTTTTTTAGGGCAGTGCTGCATTCTGCAACGGAGGCGAGCAATGCATCCAAGGACAATGTTACCGTTCCTGCGGCTGTCATCATGCAAGCAATGAGGCTCAGGTAGTAGCGATGAAAGCCAGCACATGGCGAATCGTTCAGGGCAGCCGCGTGTTCTGGACTGTGCTCGGTTTGTTCAATGAATTTTTTGAGAATCCCTGAGCGCGTCGCCGGAAGTGGATCACCGGAACGCGCCAAATCAATGACAGCAACAAGAAAAAGCGGCGTATCCGTGACTTCTGCAAGTGCAGCGTTGGATTCCAACTCGCGAACGAGTGCCGTTGGATTTCCAAGCCCAGATTTCCTGATAATGTCCAGCTTTTGGGGCAAAGACAACGGTCTGACGTGTATAGTACTTGCGTATGACAAAGGAACAGGCACCCGGCTCTCACGAGTCGAAATGATTAGCCCTGTTGCCGGACTGTTGAGAATGAAATCCCTCAATTGAAGATTTGCCCTAACAGCAAAACTGTCTGGAATTTCGTTCCACCCGTTGATCAGGAAAGCAACACGCCCCGCAGCGCTCAGTTTGGCTATTACATCGGCGTTAATGCCGTAAGCCGCGAGTCGTTTTGCCAAATAGGGCAAAAAATCGCTGCCGTCAGACGCCCACCCAGGCAGAGAAACAAGGAATGGAATGGGTGCAGCGGCGTCCTGTAAGAGAGAATCTGCCATTTGGATTAGTGTGAAAGTCTTTCCAGCCCCCGGTTGTCCAAGCAGAACAACACGGCTTCCTCGACCTACTAAAGCAGCCACTTCGGCTAGAGATAACTGCTTGGATTGAACTTTTGAAATAGCAGTCTTCCCAGATTCGTGGGAATTCTGCACCAAAGTAAGTTCAACCACTTTGCTTTGGTCGCAATGATATTCCTTCTTCCAGCCTTGCAGTAATTCAGTCCCAGCATGACGCATCAATGCCTCAAATTCGGCAAGCTTCGGCTCGTCGTCAAAATCGAGATGAAGATAGCGACGGCACAGCCAAGCATTTTGCGGTTGTTCCAATAACGTGATCAATTCCGCCTGCGGAATAATGTGGAGTCCATGCCCGAATTCTTTTTTCACCGTTTTGCACCAGCCCGAAACTTCCAAGTTAGTGACTGGCATTGGCGTCACGAAAACTAGAACGTCTAATTGAACATTTCGCTCTCTCAGCCGAGCCGCATCCTTCTTAACTTTATCCAGCGTGCCAGTGAGTGAACAAGCACAGCAGCGCCGCCTGCCATCGCTCCCAACAAAAAAAGATGTGGCATCTTCACCGCCATCTTGCAGTTCTTGGGTTGCTTCAAGTTCGGGCCATTTTGTTTTCGCAAGTTGAATCGCAAGCCACTGAAACTCCTTGTGACGCTGTGCATAGGCCATGCTCTCCAGTGCTTCTTTGATTTGCAACCTGCGATCTTTCATTTCTCTACCAGTTTAGATTCTGAGTTATTGTATCAGAAATTAAGTTTGGCTGCGCAGCAAATTCCGGCGAAACCGTCCGCCTCTGTGCCGCGCCGCCGCTCATGTTCGGTTTATAGCGGTTGCGCACGGTACGGTGACATGCCAAACCGCGCGAAAGTGCCGATCTTCCGCCGGGAAATACCGGAATTTTTCAGTTTTTTCCGCTTACCGCTGGCAGATTTACCGGAACATCACCACAAGTCGCCGCAACTTGCCGGGGAAATAATTTTCGCAGTTGTGTGTAAGCCGCCGGAAACCAGTGACCGGCTTCAACTTTCTGGTCCACATGGAGTGTTAGTCTTGGGACTGGTTTGAGTTTATGTTTTCGTTTGTTCTTTGTCCATGTTCCTTGACGAACTCTGCCAGCTTGTTTTTCGCTATGGCTGCTTTAAGATGCATTGTTCGGTTTTGGAATTTTGCCTACATCAATTATTTGTGCGAATAAGCGTTGAAGTCTTCCAATCGGCCTTTTGTATTTTTCGTCATATCCACCTGACTCAATTAGTTCATTATGGCACAAAACATCCAGAATACATAGCTTTGGCGGTTCTTCTTTTTCGATTTCAATCCTACGATTCGTGAAGGCGATAAACTGATCTTCCGTTGGATTTTCACCGGCAGAGTTCATTTGTTTTTCAAGCTCACCGAAATCCCGCGCCAAGTCGTGATGATCTCGTGCAGCATTTGAACATCCAATAATCAAATCTATGGCTGAAAATATCGCCACTAATGCGCCAAAAATAACCGCAAGATGATTATGTGATTCGTTGCTAACGCCATAGAGCGTTCCGCCGCCGGTGATGATAATCAGAAAATTCGTGATGTATCCAAGCCTATCAAAAAACTGGCGGCGGCGAGTGTGATAACGAATGGATTTCCTTACCCCAAATAGAAGGGCGTGAAATTTTTCCTTTAATTTTTCCTCACTCATAAATCACTTTACTCCTTTGGCGGCGGTGGCGCAACAGTATCGCTCACCTGGGTTTTCGGTGTGGGCGGTTTTCCCGTAGTATTGGAAAAGTTTTCCAATTTCCCCCTGTTTGCCAGTTTCTCCCTGACACTTGCTAGGGTTTTCTTGTATTTGTCCACACCCGATTTTCCACTTCCGGATTTTTTGTCCTCGCTCACAGGCGGCTATTCTTTCGGGGGTGGAGGGGGAACCGTATCGGCAGTTTTCAGAGCCACTATTGGTTTTTGAGATTCGTTGGCCGCTTCGTTGATAAACTGCCTGTCGTTGGGTAGGGCAACATCGGAACCGTGCAAGGCTTGACCTTGCCTGTTCATCACCCGCCCCGGTTTGTCCTGCCCGGCAGGTTTTGGAGGCTGTTCTTTGCTCATACTGATGCCGATAGAAGGTTATTATTTCGGGGGCGGCGGCTTTACCGTATCGCTTGTTCTTACTTCCGACTTCGGCACTGATCCACGTATAATCTGTTCGCCGAGAGGCGCTGGCCTCGGCGGCTGCGGCGCGGGTGGAGGCGTTACAGGTGGGGTGGGAGGCGGTGTTGGTTTTGATGGTTGATTTTTGCTCATAGTCCACTAAAATTATGCCTGCCCGAATTGGTTGTAAATGATTTTTAATATACTTATGCGAAGGGGATAATTCCGTTCTTTTATGTCAAAACTCGAAAAAGCAAAGGCAGACCCAAGAATTGTTCCGTTACTTACAGAAGTCAAATCTCATTGCACAATTCTTTTCAAGAAATCGGATGGAGACGCTTGGGGAAGCAGTCTCACCGGAGAAGTTGCTCAAATCTACCATGCTAAAACAGCACACCCTGCTGCCAGTCTTGCCCACGAACTTCTGCATATCATCGTTCAATTGAAAGGAATCAAGCAAATCCGAATAGGTATTTGGACCTTGGACCGGACGGAGCTGTTCAACCGTTTCATGGAAGCGATAAATAATGAACTGCAACACCATAAAATGTTTCCGACTTTCATTTCTGCCGGTTTCACACCAAGCGAATTTTACTGTGACAGCGATACACAAATCGAGTCTCACCTTCGCAGCAACCTTGCCAATGGCTTCAAGTCACTTATTGAACTGGTGCCAGATTTTTTGGCGTTGCTCGCGCCGGGAGGCTCGATTAGCCAAAGTACCAAAGATGAGCTTCTTGAAGCATTCCTTAATGTTAACGACCGAATCTACCGTGATCAATTAGTTGGAATTCGCAACGAAATCTCAACATGGGCCTCCTCTAACTCTTTTGACAATATTCCGACGATGAAACAAATATGTCTCCATATGCAGAACCCCTGCGTCGCTTGGTTTGGTTTTAGCGACACAGACAAGCCACCGAACGCGGGGTTTTTTGTAGGTGAGCAATTCGAGGTTGAAGAGTCTTAACAGATTTATACAGGACAAACGAATCGGATAAACGATAGGACACCACCAAATTTCCCGATTGTTTCCGCTCACTGGATGAATTTTAGTTCAACCCTTCCAAGTAATTATTCCATCCGGCGCGCATTGCAGCCAAGGGGCAAAACGCCCGTCCGGTGACAGTGCGTCATAAGCCGCCGTCTTGCCGAAACCGAGACTTTTCAAAGCCGCAACTGCCGCTGGCCGGGTTAGTGGGCGTGCGCCGTGATAGAAGACGGTTGCAATGTCTTCCCGTGTAACAAATTTCTTTTTGATCGGCGGCAGTGGCGGAGCTTGTGCCACAATTTTTGGGATAGCAATGGCGGCAGGCACGGGCGCGGGAGCAACGGAAAGCGGCGGAATAAAAGGTTTTGGAGCGGAAGGAATGGGAACGACGGCAAACTTGACCGGAATTTCCGCTGGAATTGAGTGGAAAGCAGGGATTTTGTGTGTGGTTTCCGCCTCTTTCCGGTGGCTTTCCGTTTCGGTATTCGTTGGCGCGGTTTCCGGTTTCTTTTCCGTGTCTTCGTCGAAAAATAGCTTTTTTACCGCCCAGACAACCACGACGCCTAGCAGCAAAGGCGGCGCAAACCGTGGGTCGCCGGTTCAATCCTGACAACTGGCTCCATTTCCAAACTGCGGGCGCAGCAATGGACGTTGCGTGGCAACAAATGCAACTGGCGGTCAAAACTGCCAAATCGGAGGGCGGAGTTCCGCAACGCCACTGAAAGTGGGGACTCGCAGAGTTCGCCCCTCCGAAAATTTGATGACGCGACCAACGACACGGTGCGAGTTGAAGGCACCAATTTTGCCGCGATCTTCAGCCGGTCGGGGGGGACGCTGACGTTATTGGTTTGACGGGCGAGAGATGCTGGCTTCCGATAAAAAGGTGGCGCAGGCATCCTGCCCGCCCAACGCAAGTGGTCAGACGGCCAATTCGATTATCCAGCGGCAGGCGGGACGCCGGCGCTGCTTTCGGGCCGTGGGTGTTGGAATATTACGCGGTTTTACCGGCACAAACGCATCATTTGCACCTGCTTTTCCGCCCGTATCCGGCGTTTGGATGCCATGACCCATGAATTAAGCCGGCTCGCATAAAAAATCGGCCATTCTGCCGCTGGATGCTTGACAGAAAAAATTTATTGTCTAAGTTCAAACGCAGTGGTGAGTAAACTGTCAAACTTGAAACTGAACAGTCTATGGACATACATCATCCCTTCCTGAGTGAATTCCCCGAACATCGCGAAACCGTCCGGCACCTGCGCCTGAGCAACAACAGATTCCGCGAGATGTTTGAGGAATATCACCATTTGGATGACGCCGTCTGCCGGATTGAGGAGGAAATTGAGTTCGCCACCGATCAGGAGATTGACGAACTGAAGTTCAAACGCGCCAAACTCAAGGACGCCCTCTATTCCGCAGTCAGCCACGCCACGGTCGTGGCGCAATAAGCGTCTGGTTTTGCCGGCTTTGGCCGGCGCCGCCGGTTGGTCGCTTTAATGCGATTCGGCGGCGGCTTTCCGTTTCTTCGCCTCTTCAATCACCTTTTCCGCCGCGTCGTGCGGCATTTCCTCGTAGTGGCTGAAATCTTCCGTGTGCACGCCGCGGCCGCCGGTCAGCGAACGGAGATTGCTGGAATAGTGATAAAGGTCCTTCACCGGAACCTGCGCCTTGATCACCTGGAAACCGCCGTCGGTTTCAATGCCCTGGATCCGGCCGCGCCGGCTCGACAAATCGCCCATCACCTTGCCCATGCAATCGTCCGGAATGTGAATCTCAATGTTGTTGATCGGCTCCAGCAGACATGGCCGCGCGGCGGTAAACGCCTCCTTGAACGCGAAGTAACCGGCGATTTGAAACGCGATGTCCTTTGAGTCCACCGGGTGCATCTTGCCGTCGTAAAAATCAATCTTCACGTCCACCACGCGGCAACCGGCGAGGATGCCCTCGGTGCAGGCCTGGTTGACACCCTTCTCGACGGATGGCACGTACACGCGGTCCACGTTCTGGCCGACCAGCGAGTTGGTGAACTCCAGACCCGTGTCGCGCGGCTTCGGTTCGATGCGCATCCAGACCTCGGCGAACTGTCCCGCGCCGCCGGTCTGCTTTTTGTGCCGATATTTTGAATCGCCCTTGCCCTTGATGGTTTCGCGATAACGCACGCGCGGCTCGCCCAGTTCCACATGGACGTTGTGCCGCCGGCGGAGGCGGTCGGCCACGACTTCCAGGTGCAGTTCGCCCTGGGCGGAAATGATGGTCTGGTGCAGTTCCGCGTCCACGACGTAAATGAACGTGGGGTCTTCATTGTGCAACGCGGCGAGGCCGGAGGCGATTTTGTCCTCCTCGCCCTTCACCTTGGCGACCAGCGACGCGTGGATGTTGGGCTTGGGATAAACGACCTTCGACAATCTCACGGCCTTCTTGGCGTGGCACAGTGTGTTGCCGGTGTGCGTGTCCTTGAGTTTGACGGCCGCCGCGATGTCACCGGGGCCGAGGGTGTGAACCGCCTCGCGGTTCTGGCCGTTGAGCAGATAAATCTGTCCGATGCGCTCATTGACTTTGCGGTCGCTGTTGAACAAATCCATGCCGGTGGAAACCGACCCCGAGTAAACGCGGAAGAATGACAGTTCGCCGAAATGCGCCTCGGACATCGTCTTGAAAATATAAAGCACCGGTTCGGGATCGTCCAAGCCGATCTCCACCTCCGCGTCGCTGGCATTGACCGCCTTGACCTTCTTGCGGTCCACGGGCGACGAGCCATACTTGCCGATGAAATCCATCAGGCGCGCGACGCCGATGTTATTTTCCGCCGAAGTGCAAAACAGCGGGATGAACAATTCCTTTTGCACCGCCGTGTGGATGCCGGCGCGAAATTCCTCCTCCGACAACCCGCCCTGCTCGAAAAACTTGTTCATCAACTCGTCGTCGGACTCGGCGATGTGTTCGATCAATTGGCGGTGCAATTCCTTGACCTTTGCCTCCCATTCGCCGGTGGCCGGCTCTTCCTTGTATTTGCCGCTGGAATCGGTCGCGTAGGTCACAATTTCATTGCGCAACACGTCCAGCGCCCGGTTGAAGCCGGGGCCGGGATTCACCGGCACGCTCAACGGAAAAACGTGCCGGCCAAACCGTTCCTGCACCTGGCGCACCACCGCGTCGAAATCCACGTGCTCCTTGTCCACCGCGTTCACCACGATCATTTTCGGGATGCCGTAACGCGTCGCGTAATCCCACACCCGGTCGGTGCCGACGCCGACACCGTGTTGCGCATGAATCACCACCAGCGCGAAATCGCCGACGCGCAATGCGCCCAGTCCTTCACTGATGAAGTCGAGATAACCCGGGGTGTCAATGATGTTGAACTTTTTCCCCATCCACTCCGTGTGCAGCAGCGACGCCGAGATCGAAATCTGCCGGTTCTTTTCGCTGACGTGATAGTCCGACGCCGTCGAACCGTCCGCGATGCGGCCCATGCGCGAGATGACACCGCCGCACGCGAGCATCGCCTCGCAGAGCATCGTCTTGCCCGACGAAGCGTGACCGACGACGGCGAAGTTACGGATGTCTGCCGGAGCATAATTTTTCATAGTGGAATCTCTTTCGCTTTAAAAAACAACGGCGGCGGCACAAAGGAGTGCAGCCCGTTTGAAGACGGATGCAAGTTGGCGGAAGCCTGTCGGGGACAGGCAGCGATGGTTTGCATGGGTAGCTTTATAACCGACCCACCGCCCGGCTGAAAAGCAAAGTTTGGCTTTATTGCATCAAATTTTGCCACCCCACGGACCGCCCGGTTCTTCGATTTGGTGGCCTGATTCCCCCCGGGGCGATTTGGCAACCTCCCTTCACCCATTTTTGGCAAAGACAGTGTATTAATTGGCCTGGGTTCAAATATGTCTTGAATTAGTGCCGCCTTCGCAACACGTTGTGTGAGCCGGTTAATAATTTTTCAGGGAAATAATATGAGTGAACAACGAGTTCGAATAGCCTGGATCCAGGGCGGCGCGGCCAAGTGTGAAATTCTCCCGCCGCTGCCACCGCGTCTTTTTCGTCTGGTGCTCCTCGGGGCGCCGGGCGTGGGCAAGGGAACCCAGGCCGAATTGCTCTGCGAACGGCTGGGCACCTGCCACCTTTCCACCGGCGACATTTTCCGCGCCGCCAAATCCCTCGCCGAGGGCGAGCGCAGCCCGGCGTTGGAAGCCGCGCTCGGCTACATGCGGCGCGGCGACCTGGTCCCCGACCAGACCGTGCTCGACCTCGTCCGTGAGCGCATCACCTGCCTCCGCTGCCGCAGCGGGTTTCTACTCGACGGATTTCCGCGCACGGTCGCGCAGGCGGAGGCCTTTGCCAAAATCATGGAACAGGAACAGATTCAGCTCGACGCGGTGTTGAATTACGATTTGCCCATTGAAAAAGTTGTCGCGCGCCTGAGCGGCCGGCGCACTTGTCCGGGTTGCAAGGCGGTTTTCCATGTGACCGGGCGTCCGCCGCGCGTGGAAGGCGTTTGTGACAATTGCGGGACAAAACTCCAGCAGCGCGAGGACGACCGGCCCGAAGCCGTCCGCGTGCGCATGGCGGTTTACGAAAAGAGCACCCGGCCGCTGACCGATTTTTACGAGCAACGCGGCCTGCTGGTGACCATCGAGGCCGAGGGCACGCCGGAGGAAATTTACCAGCGCACCCTCGCCGCGCTGGGTTCCGCCCCGGGCGGCAAGCAGCGCCGCCCATCGCGGACCAACGCGGATTGACTTGAAACTTTTTGCCTGCGGCCGGTGATTCTTCACCCGGCGCGTCTCCCGGACGTGTTGCTCAAACCGAACGGCTCGCGGGCGTCCCGCCCACAGCAGGCCCGGCAGCTAAAAGGCCGCCATTATCAGGGGGCTTTCATGCCGACGAATGCGCTGCGGCCAGGATGGCCGCGCTCCGGGATTTCGGCAACACGCCCTCCCCCCTTCAACGCCGGGCAAGGAATGTGGGCATTTTGCCAAGAGTCGTGTAGTGACGGTTCCGCCGCCGGTTTAACGTGCGGTAAGAATTGTGGAAGCAGCCAGTCAAAAACACTTGAACGCGACCGCCACCAGATCATTCAACGGGAACGGGAAAGAACGCCTTGCGATTCCGGAGACGGCCTTCGGCTGCCCGCGCGATTTTCTCAACAACCGCTTTGTCTATGCGGTGATTTCGGCCCGCGCCCACGGTTTGTCGCTGGGCGTGAACATGAGCCCGGACAAGCTGTGCAATTTTAACTGCCTCTATTGCGAGGTGGACCGCCGGAATCCGCCGCGCGAGGCGAAGCTGGACGTGGACGCGATGGCCGCCGAGCTTCACAAAACGCTCGCATTCGTGCTGGCAGGAAAACTGCACGAACGTCCGTGGTGTTCCGCGCTGCCGGAGGAATTGTTCACGCTGCGCCACGTGGCCTTGAGCGGCGACGGCGAACCGACCCTCGCGCCGAATTTTGCCGAGGCCGTCGAATCCATCGTGCACATCCGGGCGCTGGGCGAATTTCCGTTCTTCAAAATCGTGCTGATTACGAATGCCACCGGGCTTGACCGGCCCCAGGTGCAGCAGGGATTGAAACATTTCACGAAGTCCGATGAAATCTGGGCGAAGCTGGACGGCGGCACGCAGGCATTTTTCAACCAGGTGGACCGGTCGGACGTGCCGCTGGAGAAAGTGCTGTCCAACATCCTGCTGGTGGCCCGCCAGCGCCCGGTGATCATCCAAAGCCTGTTCCCGGCCATCAACGGCGAAGAACCGGCGTCCGACGAAATCGAGGAATACGCGCATCGGCTCAAGGAATTGAAGGCGGCGGGTGCGGACATTCCCCTCGTGCAGATTTACTCCGCCACGCGGCCGATGTTTCACGCGGAGTGCGGACATCTGCCGTTGAAAACGCTTTCCCACATCGCGCAGACCGTGCGCCACGTGTCCGGCCTGAAGGCGGAAGTGTTTTAAAAAACCCGCTGTCCTCCTCCTCGTCCTCGCTGCCCGGAAATTTCGAGGACCGGCATAATCAGTTTCTGGCTGAATTTACGATATCCGATTTACGAGTCCCACCGCCATTCCCGCCCGTCGCGTAAATCGCATATCGAGACCTCTGCAAAACCGGCGTAGCGGCTTCTCGGCAGAGAGCCGCACACTTCAATTTGCTGGAAAAATGCGGCGGTCGGCAGACCGCCGCTACGATGAAAGGGAGTTTTTCAGCGGTCTCATGTCGTAAATCGTAAATAACAAGCTTCCGCACGTCGGGCGGGCTGCCGAATTTCGAGTGCGAGGACGAATCAGCCGGCAAATCCAGTCAAGACACGGAATAGCTTGAGATGGCCCGCATGTATTGCGCACGCTCGAAGGCGCTGGGTGCCGGGCAATTTTTCTGGCTCAGGCTGCCCTTGAGCTGCGTGACGGATTCATATTCATGCTCTTCCATCCACGCGACGAGTTCGCGTTCGATGACGCTGATTTGCCCGACTCCGTGCCGGATGAGCGTGGAGCAGAGCATCGTCACATCCGCGCCGGCCATGAGCATTTTCAAAACGTCGGACGCGCGATGGATGCCGCTGGTGGCCGCCAGACTGCATTTGAGACGACCGTAAAGGATGGCAATCCAGCGCAACGGAACGCGCATGGCCATGGGCGTGCTCAACAAAATGTTGGGTTTCACTTCCAGCGTGTCCAAATCAATGTCCGGCTGGTAAAACCGGTTGAACAGCACCAGCCCATCCGCCCCGGTCTCGTTCAGCCGCTTGGCCATGTTGGCAAAGTTCGTGAAGAACGGGCTGAGCTTCACCGCCACCGGAATCGTGACCTCCGATTTCACGGCTTTAAGGATGTCAAAATAGGTCTGCTCGATCTCCCCGGCGGGCAGGTTCATGTTGGTGGGGATGTAATAGATGTTCAACTCCAGCGCATCGGCGCCCGCCTGTTGAACCAGCCTGGCGTATTGCGTCCAGCCGCCGGGAGACGAACCGTTCAAGCTCGCGATGACGGGAATTTTCACGGACTTTTTCGCGGTGGCGATATGCTTGAGATATTCCTCGGGGCCAAGGTGATATTCCTCCGGCTCCGGGAAATACGTCAGCGCCTCCGCAAAACTGAACGTGCCGCTTTCCATATGTTGGTGCAGTTCCAGCCGGTCCTGGCGCAGTTGCTCCTCGAACAGGGAATACAGCACCACCGCCGACGCCCCGGCGTCTTCCATGCGTTTGATGCCGTCAATTTCATCCGATAGCGGCGAGGCCGACGGCACCAGCGGCGTGCGCAGTTTCAAACCGAGATAAGTCGTTGTCAGGTCCATAATACGTCTTTCATTCCAGTTTTCGCGGTCGCCAAGGCAACCGCGGCTTTGTCTTCAATTCCGCATTCTACATTCTGCATTCCGCATTTCTCAGGGTTGTTGGTCCGCCGTGGCTGCGGCCTGGGGCGACGCGGGCTGGCCATTGCCGGCCTTGGTGTCGCGTTCCGCCAGAAAATGATAGAATTTCCAACGGTGGTCGGCATCCACCTGGGCCTGGGCGAAGAGCTTTTTCGCCTCGTCGGGTTTGCTCTTCGTGAGCATCTTGAAACGGTTTTCCGAGAGCAAATAATCCTGCAGTTTGGTTTTCGCCGCCTGGGAATCCAACTGCAGCGGATTCTCGCCCGCGGCGGCCCGCCGCGGGTCAAAGCGATACAACAGCCACTGGCCGGTTTCCACCGCGAGTTTCTGCTGGCGCGCACCCACGCCCATGTCCACCGCGATGCCGTGCGCGATGCAATGGCTGTAGGCGATGATGAGCGACGGGCCGGGATACGATTCCGCCTCCACGAACGCGCGCAGCGTCTGCTCGTCCTTCGCGCCCATCGCGACGCTGGCCACGTAAATGTTGCCGTAGGTCATCGCGATCAGGCCGAGGTCTTTCTTGCACATCGGTTTGCCGCCGGCGGCAAACTTGGCCACCGCGCCGCGCGGCGTGCTCTTGGACATCTGTCCGCCGGTGTTGGAATAAACCTCCGTGTCGAGCACGAGCACGTTCACGTCGCGCCCGCTCGCCAGCACGTGGTCCAGGCCGCCGTAGCCGATGTCGTAGGCCCAGCCGTCGCCGCCCAGAATCCACACGCTCTTTTTGACGAGCGTGTCCGCGAGCGGCATGAGCAGTTTCACCTCGGGAGAGTCCAGCTTCGCCAGCTTCTGCTTCAAGGCGGCCACGCGCTCGCGCTGTTCGTAAATCCCGGCTTCATCGGTCTGATCCGCATTGACGATGCCGCTTACGAAGTCGTCGCCCAGTTGTGGCGCGAGTTTTTTCACCAGTTCCACGGCGAATTCCTTTTGCTTGTCCAGCGAGACGCGGAAACCGAGGCCGAACTCGGCGGCGTCCTCGAAGAGCGAATTGTTCCACGCCGGGCCGCGGCCGTTTTTGTCCATGGCATAAGGCGTGGTGGGCAGGTTGCCGCCGTAAATCGAGGAGCAGCCGGTGGCGTTGCCGATGACGGCGCGGTCGCCGAAAAGCTGCGTGAGCATCTTGATGTAGGGCGTCTCGCCGCAGCCCGCGCACGCGCCGCTGAATTCAAACAGCGGCCGCATGAACTGTTGCTGGCGGAGTTGCGTCGTCTTGACCTTGCGCCGGTCCAGCTCGGGCAAGGCGATGAAGAAATTCCAGTTGTCCCGCTCCGGCGCGCGCAACGGCGCCTGGGGACGCATGTTGATGGCCTTGAGCTTGGCTTCGGTCTTGTTCTTCGCCGGGCAAACGTCCACGCACAACGAGCAGCCGGTGCAATCCTCGGCGGCGATTTGCAGCGTGAACTTCAACCCTTTGAAATCCGGGACCCGGGAGTCAACGCTCTTGAACGTTGCGGGCGCGCCCTGAAGCGCCGCCGGTTCATAAACCTTCGCCCGGATCGTCGCATGCGGGCAGATGGCCACGCACTTCAGGCATTGGATGCAAACCTTCTCGTCCCAAACCGGAATGTCCAGCGCGAGGTTGCGCTTCTCGTATTGCGCCGTGCCGG
>Ga0116127_1001479_pt1 | contig 13908 bp, 13 predicted proteins | sample June2015DPH_16_1_FD_89731 | JGI IMG/M metagenome (GOLD analysis project Ga0116127, IMG submission 89731) | Peatland microbial communities from SPRUCE experiment site at the Marcell Experimental Forest, Minnesota, USA - June2015DPH_16_100 | ecosystem: Environmental > Terrestrial > Soil > Wetlands... | reverse complement strand
CATGACAATGCCAGCGTTACCCGGTGCGCACCACATCTGCGTGACATGCGGCGACTGCGCCAGTTTCCAGACGAGCGCGTGTTCGCGTCCGCCCGAACCGATAACGAGAATTTTCATTGCCGGGTAAATTGAATCAGGAAATCAGGAAATCAGGAAAATGTTTTTTTGATTTCGTCTTTTTGCTCCCTTGACCGTTTGGCGTTATGGCCGCAACCTCAGCGCGTTATGGATGTCCTGACATTATCCCGCATCCAGTTCGGAGCGACCATTGCGTTTCACTACATTTACCCGCCATTGAGCATCGGTCTCGGCGTCCTGCTCGTCTGCATGGAGGGATTGTGGCTTAAAACCAAAAACCCGGTTTACCATCAGATGGCGCGCTTCTGGACAAAAGTGTTCGCGCTTACGTTCGCCATCGGCGTGGCCACGGGCATCGTGATGGAGTTTGAATTCGGCACAAATTGGGCGACGTATTCGCGTTATGTCGGCGACGTGTTTGGCAGCGCGCTGGCGGCGGAAGGCATCTTCGCGTTTTTCCTGGAATCCGGCTTTCTCGCCGTGCTGTTGTTTGGCTGGAACAAGGTGAGTCGTAAAATGCACTTTTTTTCGACGTGCATGGTTTGCCTGGGCGCACATTTCAGCGCCATCTGGATCGTCGTCGCCAATTCCTGGATGCAGACGCCCGCAGGCTATCACATTGTCGGCGAAGGCATGAAGGCGCGGGCAGAAATCACCGATTTCTGGCAACTGGTCTTTAATCCGTCCTCGATGGATCGTTTGTTCCACACGTTGTGCGGCGCGTGGCAGGCGGGCGCGTTTCTCGTGGTGAGCGTGAGCGCGTGGTATCTGCTGAAGAAACGGCATCTGGATTTTGCGCGCGCATCGTTGCGGGTTGGTTTGACCGTCGCGCTGGCGGCTTCGCTGCTGCAACTGGTCAGCGGCGACTTCAGCGCGCGCGGCGTGGCAAAAAATCAGCCGGAGAAGCTTGCCGCGTTTGAGGGACTTTACAACACAACCTCGAACGCGCCGCTGACGCTCATCGGCTGGGTGGATGAACAAAACGAAAAAATCACCGGCATCCAGGTGCCGGGAATGCTGAGTTATCTGGCGTTCAGCGACACGCACGCGACCGTGAAAGGCCTGAACAATTTTGCACCGGAAGACCGCCCGCCCGTCCAAGCCTCGTTCTTGTTTTTCCATGGCATGGTGGGCATTGGTTTTGCGATGATTGCCATTGCCGCGCTGGGATTTCTTTATTTCCGCCACGGCTCGCTGCACGAACGGCGCTGGCTGCTGTGGATTCTCGTGTTTTCCGTGCTCGGTCCGCAAATCGCCAACCAACTCGGCTGGTTCGCCGCCGAAGTCGGCCGGCAACCGTGGATTGTCTATCATCTGATGCGCACGCCGGCGGGGTTGTCGGAGGTTGTGAAAGCCAATGTGGTGCTGACGTCGCTGATTCTGTTCACGTTCATTTATTTTCTGCTGTTCGCAGTGTTTATCTACCTGCTCAACGACAAAATCCAGCACGGCCCGGATGACGCCGACCTCATCCCGTCCGGCAAACTGGCCCTGCCCACGCGAAATTAACCAGGAATGGAAACGAATAAACACGAATGCGGAAACGGAGTGTTGGAGTGTTGGAGTGTTGATTTAACTACTTCGGCATCCCACCTCTCCATTACTCCATCACTCCATTTTTTCAGCCATGAACTTTGATCTCAACACCATCTGGTTCATCCTCGTCGGTGTGCTGTTCACCGGCTACGCGATGCTCGACGGCTTCGACCTCGGCATCGGCGCGCTGCATTTGTTCACCAAAGACGACGCGGAGCGCCGCACACTGCTCAACGCCATCGGCCCGGTCTGGGACGGCAACGAAGTCTGGCTCGTCACCGGCGGCGGCGCGCTGTTCGCGGCGTTTCCGAATGTGTATGCGACGGTGTTTTCCGGTTTTTATCTTGCGTTCATACTGTTGCTCGTCGCGCTGATTTTCCGCGCGGTGGCCATTGAATTCCGCAGCAAACAGCCGATGCACTGGTGGCGGCAAATGTGGGATGTGGGTTTTTCTGCCGGCAGCATCCTTTCGAGCCTGCTCATCGGCGTGGCGCTGGGCAACATCGCCTGGGGCGTCCCCATTGATGACCGCGGTGAATTCGCCGGGACATTCCTCAGCCTGCTGAAACCGTATCCGGTGCTGGTCGGCGTCACGACGGTGGCGTTGTTCATGATGCACGGCGCGATTTACGGCGTGATGAAAACCGAGGGCGCGCTGCACGACAAACTCCGCGTCTGGGCCATGCGCAGCATCATCTTTTTCGTGATTTGCGCCGTGACGCTCACGATGGCCACGCTGCTTTACGTGCCGCACCTGTCCGCGCGCGTGCGCGAAAATCCGTGGCTCTTCAGCATCGCGCTGGCGAACATGCTGTCCATCGCCAACATCCCGCGCGAATTCCATCACGGCCGCGACTGGCGCGCGTTTTTGTCGTCGTGCGCGGCGATCATCACGCTGATGACCCTGTTCGCCGTGGACATTTTCCCGAACCTGGTTTACAGCCTGCCCAATCCCGGCAACAGCCTGACGATTTACAACGCCTCCTCCTCGCCCAAGACGCTGGGCATCATGCTCGTCATTGCGGGCATCGGCGTGCCGGTGGTGATTGCCTACACCGTCTGCATCTACTGGATCTTCCGCGGCAAGGTGAAGCTGGACCGGATGAGCTACTGAGGATTTACGATTTGCGATTGACGATTTACGCGTCCGCTTCAAACCTTGCATGGCGTAAATCGTATATCGTAAATAACGAGCCTCCTCACGTCGGCTGCTACAACTTCGGAGAACGATCAAACGACCTTCGCTTCGCCGTTCCCTTTTACGACTTCACCAATCAGCCACGCCTTGTGCTTTTGCGCACGGATGAATTTCAAGACCGCGTCCGCATTGTCCGCCGCGACTATACTCACCATGCCGATGCCCATGTTGAAGACCTGGTAAAGCTCCGCATCCGGCACACCGCTTTTGGCCTCGATCATCTTGAATATCGGCAGCATGTCCCACGAACCTTTGTGGATGACCACGTCGCAATTCTTCGGCAGCACGCGCGGGATGTTGTCCACAAACCCGCCGCCCGTGATGTGAGCGAAAGCCCTGACGGGCGGTGACGAGTGACGAGTGACAAGTGACGGGATGTTGAAGCGTTTGATCAGCTTCTGCACCAGCGGTCCGTAGCTGACGTGGACTTTCAACAACTCGTCGCCGACGGTGTTTTTCAACTCCGGCACGCGGCTCTTCGGTTTGAGCTTCAGTTGCTCGAAGAAAATTTTGCGCGCGAGCGAATAGCCGTTCGTGTGCAGGCCGCTCGATGCGATGCCGATGACGGCGTCCCCTGGCCTGACGGTTTTCTGGCCGTTGAGCATTTTGGATTTTTCGACCACGCCGACGATCGTGCCGCTCACGTCGTATTCACCGGGCTTGTAAAAGCCAGGCATTTGCGCCGTCTCGCCGCCGATGAGCGCGCAATGATTTTCCGCGCAGGCGTGCGCGAAGCCCTTGACGATGTCGGTGAAAACGTGCGGTTCCAGTTTGCCGGTGCCGAGGTAATCGAGGAAGAACAGCGGTTCGGCGCCCAGCACGGCGATGTCGTTGACGCAATGGTTCACGAGGTCGGCGCCGATGGTGTCGTGCCGGTCCATCGCGAAGGCGATCTTGAGCTTGGTGCCGACGCCGTCCACGGACGACACGAGCACCGGCTCGCGATATTTTTTCAGGTCGAGGGCGAACAGGCCGCCGAAGCCGCCGACCTTGCCGAGCACCTCGTGGCGATGGGTGGACGCGAGCAGTTGCGGCAGGGTGGATTTGACCTGGTTGCCCAGATCAATGTCAACGCCGGCGGCAGCGTAGGCTTTTTGTTTCATGCACGGAAATTAAACCGGCAAAATGATTTGCGGGCGAGAAAATTTCGCGTGTTGACGGTGATTTTTGAAAGCTTCTAAAATATAACCATTAAGAAAATTCCTGCTTCAAAATTATTCTTTTTCAGATTGAACACCCGTTGCTCCACGGTCAGCCATCGCATCTATTATGTCACTAGACTTGAGCTCAACTTTTTTTACATTTAACAAAATTGTTAATTTGCGTGTAACCGGTTCGGGTAAGCTATCTGCAAAAATTCGCGCTGTAATTGTAATTTTCGTCGTGGCTGCAGCCCCAACCACCAAATCAGCTTCAGGAATTATTTCTCGTTTCGGCTGAAGTGCCGGAGCTTCTATTTGCGTTTGCCAAGTATCTGTAAAACCTGCGAGAAGGTCTGACGGTTTTTGAGGCGACGGTTTTAGTGACGTATAATAAGACCGGAATTTAGGCGGATCTCCAGTTGGAAGCGATGCAATTGAAAGAACGCATATCTTGCCATTTTCGGCAGTTGCGGTCATATCTGCATAAATGTCACGTGCACCGATAGCGCCTTCATTTTTAAGCCAAAATCTAATTGGCTGAAAAAGTCGCCGTTGTACAATATAACTTATCAACTCACGATAGTAATCACGATTTACAGTTTCCCCCATAAGTCCTAATCCTGAGAGAGGCGATTTGTTTTCAGTTTTTTCCTCATAATCTGGAATGGAATCGAAATCTGGGATCACAATCAAAGTTGAATTTATTGTAATTTCCTTACCAAGCCGTGCTCCTGATTCTGGATCAGCAAATTCCAAATGAATATCCGTTTCAGCTTTGGCCTGGCTAGCCGCATCGTCTGGCAAGTTTTGAGAAGCTAAGAGTGCCCGTATTTGAATTTCGATGTGCTTTGCAAACTTGTCACGAAATTCGATTTGGCTTGAATAAGATTCGACAAGGGCGTTTTTGAAAGTTTTTTGTTTGAATTCGCGAAGCCGTTTCAATTGTTCAAGGTCAATTTCATCTGGACTTTTCTTGTTTGTTGAAAAATATAACATCACGGGTTTGCCTTGCGTAGCAACCCGTTCAATTTCTTCAATTGTTCCACTTTCGGCGACTCCAGTCGGGCTACCAACCCTTGTCCAAAAAATGCCTAGGAGTAAATCACAGTTATCAACCACCTGCTTGTTAATCACCTCTTGAGGGCGTTTGCCATATTCGGGTGCGGAATGAGTTTCCCATCGAAGCGGCAATAAAACAATTTGTCTTTCAACGGAATTCAAATCATTCCATTGCTGAATTACGCTGACCGCGATTTCGCGTTCTTCGACAACGTCGCTTGGCGACGCTATCAAAATACGAAATGCTCTCGCAGAATACGACATGTAAACAGGCTATCAAATTTAATCGTGTTCGCAATATCATATTCCGCGCAAATTTCCCGACGATGCCGCTCCTGACGGAGCTTTTCTCAATTGGAATTGCTGGGCTACAAAGATGTCAGCCCTGACGGGCTTTCAATAATTATTTCGGCAATTCCGCGGCAAGCGTGGTTGTCATTTGTTGCCACGCCTGCAACACGGCGCGGGCGTCATTGGGATGCAAGCGTCCGATTTTGTGATGCACCAGCCGGCGGTCAATCGCGGCGAGTTTCGTCAGGCGGACGGTGGACGCGCGCGGCAAACCGATTTCAGACCAGCGTTCCAGCGCAACGTCGGAAGGTTCGCGCGGCGGATGCGTGGTAAGGCGCGCCACCAGCAAATCGGCCTCGCCGCCGACGAGCACCAGGCCGGGACGCCGTTTGAAATTTTGAAAATCGGAAAATGGAAATTCGACTGATACAACGTCGCCAGCCTTAAAGGTTGTCATAAACGCTGTCTTCCGGCGAATCGTCGTGGAAAAAATTCTCCAGCCCCAACCGTTGCCAGTCGAGGTCTTCGGCACTGCGGCCGATCAATTGCGGCATGTCCTTGTAGAGCCGAAGCCGCTCCGGCAGGGGCAATGTCTCAATCGCCTCTTCGATTTCATGCAGCGTCTTGCTCATGGTTTTATTATCCGGCAAAATTTGTTTTTGGCAAGTCGCTTTGCCCACATCGCCCGTTCAAAATCATTTCACAAGCTGTCCGCGCTCCGATACAAAACGGAATCGAATTGCGCTTCGGCGCGCTTGTTGCAGAATGGACGGATGAATTTGGACGCGTTTTATTCCGAACTGACACTCAAAACCAACACCAAGCTTGCCCTCGTCGTGCTCGACGGCCTCGGCGACATCGCCACGAAGGAACAAAATTACCTGACGCCGCTGGAGGCGGCTACGACGCCGAACCTGGACAAGATTGCCAAGGACTCCGCCCAGGGCCGCATGATTCCGGTTGCGCCCGGCATCACGCCCGGGAGCGGGCCCGGTCATCTCGGCTTGTTCGGCTATGACCCGCTGGAATTCCAGGTCGGCCGCGGTGTCATTGAAGCGCTTGGCCTGGGCATGGAACTCAAGCCCGGCGACGTTTGCGCCCGCGCCAATTTCGCCACGGTTGACGGCAAGGGCATTGTCACCGACCGCCGCGCCGGACGCATTCCGACGGAAACTTGCGAGAAACTGTGCGCCATGCTCGCCGCCAAAATCAAAAAAATCGGCGACACGGAAATCATCATCAAGGCGGGCAAGGAACATCGTTTTGTCGTCGTGTTTCGCGGCAAGGGGCTGGAAGGTCCGCTCACGGACGCCGACCCGAACCGCGAAGGTTTTGCCATTCCCATCGTGAAGCCACGCGATGAAAAAAACGCCGGCCAGAAAAAGATGGCGGCGCTCATCGCCGATTTTTACAAGGCCGCGCTGCCGATCATCGCGAAGGAAAAGCCCGCGAACGGTTTTCTCATGCGCGGCATCGCGCACCAGCCGCACATTCCGCTGTTCGAGGAGCGTTACAAATTGAAACCCGCGTGCCTGGCGGTTTATCCCATGTACAAGGGCCTGGCGCAACTTGTCGGCATGAAAAAAATTGAAGGTCCGGCGACCATCGCCGAACAATTCGAGCGCTATCTCAAGGAATACGACAATTTCGACTTTTTCTTCATCCATTATAAATACACCGACAAGGCGGGTGAGGACGGCAACTTTATGGCGAAGATGAAGGCGATCGAGGATTTTGACGCCGCGCTGCCGATTTTGTTGAGGAAAAAGCCCGACGTGCTCGCCATCACCGGCGACCATTCGACACCCGTGGCGGTCAAGGGCCATTCGTGGCACCCGCAACCGGTGCTGCTGACCTCGGCGTTGAGCGGTTCGGACAAACTGGAACGTTTCACGGAAACCGGCGCCAACAGCGGCTCGCTCGGCGTGTTTGCGGCGAAATATCTCATCCGCCTGATGCAGGCGAATGCGAAGATGTTCGACAAGTTCGGGGCGTGAACCTGATCTTGCAGGAGCCGGGGTGACGAAGCTCAAATATTTTTTAAGTGAGACACCTCACGTCGTCTCCTACAATCTCAAGAAATGAATTTGCCGAACAAGCTGACGGTTTCGCGTTTTGCGCTGACGGTGGTTTTTCTTTGGGCGCTGTTTTGGCCCTGGTCAATTCCATTCCGGAACACGCTGGCATTGATTTTTTTCGGCGCGGCGGGTATCACGGATTTTCTCGACGGCCGCATCGCTCGCAGCCGCGGTCTCATCACCAATTTCGGCATTTTGATGGATCCGCTGGCGGACAAAATCATGACCTGCTCGGCGTTCATTGCGTTTGTCGAGAGCACGCGCCTGAAACCGGACGCACCGGTCAAGGTCGCCGCCTGGATGGTCGTCATCATCGTCGCGCGCGAACTGGCCATTACCGGCTTGCGGCTGCTGGCGGCGTCAAAAAACATCGTGCTGGCCGCCGAAAAATTCGGAAAACACAAGACCGTTTCGCAAATCGTGGCCATCAATGCGTTGCTGGTCGTGGAAGCTTGTCACGAATGGCCGCTGTGGCTGCAGGGCATTTTTACGCCGTGGGTGGTTGGGTTTGCGGAAATCATGCTTTGGGTGACAGTCGCGCTGACCGCAGCGTCCGGCCTGATTTATCTGTGGCGCAACCGCGCGATTTATTTGAATGATGCTTGAAGGCGACAAAATCGGAGGGACGAGTTTGGTTTCCCAAGCCCGCCACAAATCAGTTTCCCCAGGAAATAACGTCCGCTGCACGGATTGTGGTCACGAGTCCCTGATTCCTTCAGTGATAAAGTTTGGGACTCGCAGAGCCCGTCCCTCCGAAAAATTTTCAGCGATGGGATGTTAGAGGCAGCGTCTGGCCGGAATTCGCCGATTGATAAACCGCGGGTTGCAAACCCGCCAGCGGGTCACTCCGTTTATGGTGCCGCCAGGCAAAACCGACGAAGAAAACAACCAAAGCAATTCCCAAAACGGTGGTGCCGGCCACCCCGACCTTCCAATTCAATTTCGAGAGCAGAAACATCAGCCGGTCGAGCGGCGTGTTCGACACTTCAGTCAACGGCGGCGGCTCGCTGAATTTTTCCGTCCGACCCAGCTCGTCGGTGAGCACGGCCATGATTTGCGGCACATCGAGTTTGAGCAGCGTGGCGTAATTTTTCACCGAGCCGCGAATGTAAATCGGCGCGGAAAACAAATTGAAATTCCCCTCTTCCAGCGCGCGGATGTGGTCGGTGCGGATTTTCGTGACGTCCGCAACCTGTTGGATCGTGAGTTTCCGGGCTTCGCGTGCAACCCGGAGTTGTTCGGCGACCGTTGACATGGCCATATTATTCAAAGGTTTTAAGCAATTTAGCAATCCAAATAGCACGAAAGAGGCCAATTTTTGCCATTTTTCAGTCCTTTTGAGCCGGTTGAACCTTTTCTCGCTTTGCGCATTCCACTCTGTGTAAATGCTGGTAGTGGCTGAACGCGAACAACTGCCCGTGCTACAGGCCAAAGCCGGAGAACCGGAGGCTTGGGACGCTCTCTTTCGACGCTACCAACTGCCCTTGTATGTCTATGTTTTTGAACTGGTGCATGACGAACAGACGAGTCTCGACCTCGTGCAGGAAACGTTCATCGCCGCCGTCCGGCACATCGGCGGCCTGCGCGACGACGCAAAATTCGGAAGCTGGCTCTTCGGCATCGCCCATCAGAAATGCGTCCAGCGCTGGCGGAAACAAAATAACGAAGAAATGTTGCTCGATGAAATTTCCGGTGTGCCGGACGAATTTGAAAACAGCCCGGACGACTTGCTCATCCGGCGGGAACAGGAAGCCGCGTTTATGCAATTGCTGAACCAACTGCCGCTGCCGCAACGCTCGATGTTGCTGCTGCATTTTGTCGAGGATTTTTCGCTCGAAGAAATCGCCGGCATCACCGGCGCGCAAATCGGCACGGTGAAGTCCAGGTTGCACTACGCCAAGAAAGCACTCCGAAAATTGCTGAAAGAACCAGGCACATGAAACTCCAGCTACGTTCAATTTTAACGCAGAGGCGCGGAGAGCGCGGAGATGCGCGGAGCAGAAAAGGGCATTTGCTGAATCCAATGTTTCAACCTCTGCGATTCTCTGCGTTCTTTGTGTTCTCTGCGTTGAAAAGAAACCTGACCAATCATGAAAACGCCGCGTGAAATTTTGTTGGCACGACATCGCACCGTTGAACCCAAACTCGACGCCATCCGGCAAGAGGCCGTGAAAGCAGCCGCCGATGTCAATCGGCGGAAACAACCTGTCCGCGAATTGACATTCGCGGCTGCACTGGCAAGTGTCATCCGGCTTTCGTTTCGGGAACTGGTCTGGCCTTGCCGCCGGACCTGGGCGGCCCTGGCCGCGGTGTGGATTGCGCTTTTCATCTTCAATGCTTCGCAGCGGGACAAATCGGAACTGGCCGCGCGAAAATTGCCGCCGCCCTCGCCGGAAATGATTCTGACATTCCGGCAGCAGGAAAAATTGCTGGCCGAGCTGATTGGTCCGAACGAACCGCAAGCCGTCGAACCGCCGAAACCATTTTTGCCGCAACCCAGAAGCGAAGGACGAATCGAGATTTTGATCACGTGAAAGCCGTAGGAGACGACGTAAGGAGTCTCTGATTAAAAAAGAAAAGTCAGAGTCTCGTCACCTCGACTCCTACGAAATGAAAACGATATGAACGAAACACCAAAATACAAATCGGGCTGGCGGATTCTGCGCCGGATTTTGATTGGCCTGGCCGTTTTCGCCACGCTGATCGCCATTTTCTACGCCGAGGAGGACTGGCGGGGCAAACACGCGTGGGAAAACTGCAAGCACGAATTCGAAGCCAAAGGCACGGTGCTGGAATGGGACAAATTCATTCCACCACTGGTGCCGGATGACCAGAATTTTTTCAAGGCGCCGAAAATGCAGGAATGGTTCGTCAAAAACCTGCACGCCACCACAAATGAACTGATGATTCTCATGACGAACGTGGAGAAAACCGTCGTCATTACGAATAAAGCCGCCGCCGCAAACTTTCTGGCCTGGAGCGACCAGTTTCAGCCGGACTTTGATTTGATGCGCAACGCGCTCACGCGGCCGTATGCGCGAATGGATGGCAATTATTCGCAGCCGCTTGACATGCCAATTCCTCATTTTGTCAACATGAGGTCCGTCGCGCAGGTGCTCGCACAACGGACAAAATGTTATTTGTTGCTCGGCCAGCCGGAAAAGGCGCTGCATGAAATCACTTTGCTCAATGATTCCCGCCGCGTGCTTGAAGCCGCGCCAGCCGGCAAGCCGATGACGTTGGTTGCCGCGATGATCAACGTGGCCATCACCGGACTTTATGTTGAAACGACGGCGGATGGCTTGCGGAAAAACGCCTGGCAAGAGCCGCAACTGGCCGCATTGCAGAAACAATTCAAGGAAATCAACCTGCTTCCAGTTGTTCTGGAAGCCTTCGAGGATGAGATAGCAGCGGATTCTTTTACGATGCTCAACACGCCACCACGGGAACTTGCCGATCAAAAACTTCTTTGGACTGGCGGTTCTACCAATCTTTTCCAAAGGTTAAAAGACCCCGAATTTGTGTTTCTTTCTTTTGCTCCGCGAGGCTGGGTTTACCAGAACATGGTTGTCCATGCGACAACGATGCAAAGAGACATTCAAAGCTATGATCCGGCGGGTCAACTTATTTTCCCAAGCGCAACCATTGAACGGGAAAAACGCATTCATTCTCTCAACAAATGGAATCCATATTCCTTTCTCAATGTGACATTTCTGCCCAACCTGACTAAAGCCACACAAGTGCTCGCTCACAACCAAACGCTCGCGAATGAAGCGCAGATTGTCTGCGCGCTGGAACGCTATCGGCTCGCGCATGGCGAATATCCCGAAACGCTTGACGCGCTCGTATCGCAATTCATCGAAAAACTGCCGCACGACATCATCGGCGGCCAGCCGTTGCATTATCACCGCACCGCTGGTGGCAAATTTCTGCTCTATTCGGTCGGCTGGAATGAAACGGACGATGGCGGGCAGATCGTGTCAAAGCCGGACGACTCGGAAGACCGGGGAAAAGGCGACTGGGTCTGGCAGTATCCGTTGAAATAAATCTGGGAGGGACGGCGTGTCGCCGTCCCCAAAATTCAGGGCCGCCGACACGGCAGCCCTCCCGGTTTTAATCAAACGGCTTCTCGTCTGAACCAAAACTTTTCCCGACCACCGCTCCGATGACCGAGCCAATGATCGCTCCGGCCGCGAAATCCGAGAACCAATGGATGGTCAGGGAGACACCAATGCCGACATAGAAAGCGTAGAGGATCGCCACCAAACCCAGCCAACGTTGTTTCGGACAGAGCGTGAACACCGTCACGGCCATGGCGAAAGCGATGGTGGCATGCGACGACGGCCAGCCCCAGAAGACCCCGCCGCGCAGAAAGCCGAAGTGGAAGACATGACTTATGTCCGCGCCGACGCCGTGCGAAGGATGGACGCGACCCGTAACCGCCTTGTAGGCGGCGGCGACAAACGCGCCGAGGAGTTCAGCCTGACTGATGGCCCAACCGGTCAAAATGGCCCTGCCATTTCTGGCAATGATGCCGAGTGTAAAAAGTATCAGCGGCAAGGCGAGGGGCAGCAGTCCGCCAATCACGACGGCGGGAAACATCCATGAACGAATCATCGGATTGCGGGTGGCGAGGAAATAGCGCCAGTCGAAGCCGGACGAGACGAGGATGAAAGTGAGCAGGATGGCAATGATATGCCAGACGATCCTCCGGCCCTTGAAGCAGCCAATGAGGTTGCGGGGCACCGTCACCAGAAATTGTTTCATGCGGAGCTGGCTGGGCGGGCGGGAAAATCCGTTTTCATCCGTGGCCAAATGAATTTACACCGCCTGTTGCCCGCCGCCATCGGCGCCGCCGCCATCGAGATCAATCAGGATGTCGCGCGGCTCGGCGCCTTTGCTGGGACCGACGATGCCCCGGCTTTCCAGTTCGTCCATGATGCGCGCGGCGCGCGTGTAACCGAGACGCAGGCGCCGTTGCATCAACGAAACGCTCGCCTTTTGCTCGCTGCGAATGACTTCGATGCACTGCTGAATCAATTCCTCGTCCTCGTCTATGCCGGTTTCGTTCCCGAAACTGGCGGCGGGCTGGGAGAGTTGCCGGTGAATTTCCACGTCGTAGTTCGGTTTGCCCTGCTTGGCGATGAACCCGACGATGCTGTTGATTTCCTGGTCGGTGATCAATGCGCCCTGCGCGCGAATCAATTTCGCCGAGCCGGGCGGCAGATAAAGCATGTCGCCTTTGCCGAGCAATTTGTCCGCGCCCATCGCGTCGAGAATCGTGCGCGAGTCCACCCGCGACGCGCATTGGAACGCGATACGCGCGGTGATGTTCGCCTTGATGACGCCGGTGATGACGTCCACGCTCGGCCGCTGCGTGGCAACAATGCAATGAATGCCCGCCGCGCGCGCCATTTGCGTGATGCGCGCGATGGCCATTTCCACGTCGGCGGGCGCCACGAGCATCAGGTCCGCCAGCTCGTCAATGATGACGACGATGTAGCTCAGCCTTTCGGGAATGACGATGTCTTCTTCACGCGGCACGACAATTTCCTCGTCCACTTCGACGGCGAATCCTTCCGCGCCCGGCTCGACTTTTTCCCGTTTGGCGGTAAGCGGCAATTCGGGTTCGGTCTCCGGCAACGGCTTGTTTTTCGGGCGCGAATTGAACGAGTTGATGTTGCGCACGCCGACGCGCGCGAAAATCTGGTAGCGCTTTTCCATTTCATTCACGACCCAGCGCAACGCGAGGATGACTTTCTTGGGGTCGGTCACGACGGGCACGACGAGGTGCGGCAGCGTGTTGTAATGCTGAAGCTCGACGACCTTGGGATCAATCATCACGAACCGGAGCTGGTCCGGCGAGAAACGATAAAGCAGCGACGTGATGATGGCGTTGATGCAAACGGATTTGCCGGAACCCGTGCTGCCGGCGATGAGCAGATGCGGCATCTCGTCGAGGTCGGCCACGATGGGATGGCCATAAACGTCCTTGCCCAGCGCAATGGGAATCTTGGCCTTGCTGTTGCGCCATTCCTCGGATTCAAACATGTCGCGCACGATGACCTTGGACTTGACCGGGTTGGGCACTTCGACACCGACGGAGCTTTTGCCGGGGACGGGCGCGAGGATGTGAATGCGCTCGGCTTTGACAGCGGCCGCGATGTTGTTTGAGAGGGCGGTGATTTTTTCGAGTTTCACGCCCGGCGCCGGATGAAATTCGTAACGCGTGATGGTCGGGCCTTTGGTGATGTCGCCGAGCGAAACTTCAATCTCGAACTGTGCGAGCGTCTGCTGCATGAGCCGCGCGTTGGCCATCAATTCCTCCTTGGACTCCGTGGGCTTTACGGTCAGGTCCGGGTGCTGGAGAAAATCCAGCGGCGGCAACTGATAATTGCCAATGATGGGTGTCGCAGCAACGGTGAGCGGCTTCCGTTTTTTCGGCGCGGCCTTTGGTTTGGCGGCGGGCGGCGGCACGGAACCGTCGGCAATGTGAACCACCGGTTCGGCTGGTTCGCCATCGGGT
>Ga0116127_1001468_pt1 | contig 13986 bp, 10 predicted proteins | sample June2015DPH_16_1_FD_89731 | JGI IMG/M metagenome (GOLD analysis project Ga0116127, IMG submission 89731) | Peatland microbial communities from SPRUCE experiment site at the Marcell Experimental Forest, Minnesota, USA - June2015DPH_16_100 | ecosystem: Environmental > Terrestrial > Soil > Wetlands... | reverse complement strand
GCCCGCCTCGCCCTCAGCGAAAAACTGGCCAGGGCCATTTTGGTGGAGCCTGTCCCTGCCAAGGCATGAACCATTTATGTCCGACGTTCCCCAGCCGCTGAGTTCGGTTGCCGTGGGCACGACGGCAACGGTGGCTGAAATCAAACTGCCGCCCGAAAGCCGTCCGCGCCTCATGGAAATGGGGTTGCTGGTCGGCAGCGCCGTTCAACTCGTTCGCTTTGCGCCGCTCGGCGACCCGGTTGAAATCAAAGTCCGCGGCTACAACCTCACTTTGCGCAAGCATGAGGCTGAACAGATTTTCGTGCGCCCAAATTCCTGAACGCGCCCGCGCTGAATGCTGATGAGCGACGGAATTTCCGCCAACCCAACGCCGCCTTACGTCATTCTGACGGGCAATCCGAATAGCGGCAAGACGACCTTGTTCAATGCGCTTACCGGTCTGCGCGCCAAGGTCGGCAATTATGCCGGTGTCACCGTCGAGCGCAAGGAGGGTAAATTACTCGGCGCTCCCGCGAAAGCGGACATCCGCGTTCTCGATTTGCCCGGGACGTACAGCCTCAGCCCAAATTCGCTGGACGAGCAGATTTCGCGCGATGTGCTGCTCAACCGCCTCCCCGAATTGCCGCCGCCGGATTTGATTGTGGTCGTCGTGGACGCCTCAAACCTTCAGCGGAATCTTTATTACGCCACGCAAGTCGTTGAGCTGGGCCATCCCACGCTCATCGCACTGAACATGGTGGACGTGGCCGAAGTCAACGGCCAGCGCATTGATGAAGCCCAACTTGCCGGGGCGCTCGGCGTGCCCGTTTTCCCAATCGTCGCCAGCACCAGCGCGGGCGTGCCGGAACTGCGCGCAAAGATCATCGCAACCGTTCAGAGCGCGCCCGAAATGAAGCCGGAGTTGTTTTGCCAGTTGCCAGGATTGTTTCGGATTGAAGCCACCGGGCTGGCGAGCCTGCTGGCCGAAACGTTTCAGGAACGGCGATTGCAGGCCACGGCGGAGGCGCTGCTGCTGCTCAGCAATGAAAAAGCGCTGGCCTCGAGCAAGGAGCATTATCCGCAAAAAATTCAGGATGCCGTGGCCGCTGCCCGAAAGCGGCTCGAAACGCACGGAATAGACTGGCGCGGGGCCCCCATTGTATGGCGATACGCGCGCATCGCGGAAATCCAGCAAGCCGTTACTGCCGAACTCGCGCCGCCGGGGGAGACGTTCAGCGACAAACTGGATTGCGTTCTCACGCACAAAGTTTGGGGCACGTTGATTTTCATCGGCATCATGACGCTGATGTTCCAGAGCATTTTCACCTTTGCGCACATTCCAATGGACGCATTGCAGGCGGCAGTGGATTGGCTGGGCGGCGCGGTCGGCAAACTGATTCCACCCGGCGATTTGAATTCATTGCTGGTGAACGGTATGATTGCGGGTGTTGGCGCGGTGATTGTTTTTCTGCCGCAAATCCTGCTGCTGTTTTTGTTCATCGGTTTTCTGGAAGACACGGGTTACATGGCGCGCGCGGCGTTTTTGATGGATCGGCTGATGAGCAAGGTCGGGTTGCACGGCAAAAGTTTCATCCCGATGCTGAGTTCGTACGCGTGCGCCATTCCCGGCATCATGGCCACGCGCACGATTGAAACACCGAAGGACCGGCTGGTGACGATTCTGGTCGCGCCCTTGATGAGTTGTTCGGCACGATTGCCGGTTTACACACTGCTGATTGCGGCGTGCATTCCCGACATAAAAATTCTTGGCTGGTTGAAGCTGCAAGGTCTGACAATGCTGGCGATGTATCTGCTCGGCACGGTGGTGGCGCTGCTGATGGCCTGGCTGTTCAAAAAAACCCTGCTCAAAGGTGAAACGCCGATGCTCATCATGGAATTGCCGCCTTACAAACGCCCGCTGTTGCGGGTGGTGGCGCGGCACATGTGGGACCGCTCGCGGCTGTTCCTGCGGCGCGCCGGCACGGTGATTCTGGGAGTCAACATTCTGCTCTGGTTCCTGGCGACGTATCCGAGAACCGAAAACGGGGTGATGGGGAAAGGGAGTGATGGAGTGATGGAAAAACAAATTGCGCGCGACGCCAACACTCCGTCTTCGGCTGAACTCGCGGGCGAAAAACTCCGCCACAGTTTCGCCGGACGGATGGGGCATTTCATCGAACCGGCCATCGCCCCGCTGGGTTTTGATTGGAAGATGGGCATCGGCATCATTTCGTCGTTCGCCGCGCGCGAAGTGTTCGTGAGCACCATGTCCACGGTCTATAACGTCGGCAGCGCCGACGAATCCGAGTCCGGCAAGCAGGCACTGGCCCAGACATTGCGGATGCAAACGCGGCCGGACGGGTCGCCGCTTTACACCCCGCTGCTGGCCGTCACGTTGATGGTGTTTTACGTCTTTGCGCTGCAATGCGCGAGCACGGTGGCGGTGGTGCGGCGGGAGACCAATTCCTGGAAATGGCCGGTGTTCCAGTGGCTTTACATGGGCGCTCTGGCATGGATTCTGGCATTCATCACCTGGCACGGCGGGCGTTGGCTGGGCTGGGGCTGAGGCAAGGCATAAACATCGAACATTCAACCCCAACATCGAACATCGAATGTCATTGCGCACCCGATTATTGGGTGTTCGGCGTTCGATGTTGGATGTTCAATGCTTCCCTGTTTGAATTTTTTTATACAAATTCCCCGCTGGCGGTGTCTATGTAATGAAATCGTGAGCGATTGGCGCGAAAATCTGTACACGAAGAAAGCGGCGGAGTTGATTCTCTATGGCCGTGCGCTGGGCCTTAGCCACGGCGAAGCGGAGGATGTTTTGCAGGAAACCTTCCTCGCGCTTCTGCAAAAACCAGAACCTCCCGTCATGCTTGAACATTACTGCGTGCGCAGCTTCAGAAATCGCGCGCGGAATCACCGGCGCTCTTTGTGGAGGCGGTTAACGCGCGAACTGGAGGCGCGCCGGTGGTTTGAGAAAGGCCCGGCGGAAAGTCCGGCGGAGCGCGCCGCGATGCATTGCCTCGCCAAACTGCCAATGGAACAGCGCGAAGTGATTGTGTTGAAAATCTGGCATCGTTGCACGTTCGACGAAATTGGCGAGGTACTGGACATTTCGCCAAACACTGCCGCCGGCCGATACCGCTACGGTTTGCAAAAGATCAAACTCTGTTTGGAAAGGACAACGTATGAAAGAGATGAACTGGCTGGAGACTCAATTAAATTCCTGGGAACCGCGCCGTCCCTCGGCGAGAATTAAACGGCGGCTTTTCCCAACACCGGCCACCAGGCTCGAGGTGGCCATGGCCTTCAACTGGCTTGCCCCCGCAACCGTTTGCATGCTGCTGGTCCTGGCGGTCTTCAAGCAGGAAAACAACATTTCTGCCGCCTCACCCCGGCATGATCCTGTGGTCGCCATGATGATGAGCAATTCAAGTTCTGTCCCTTACCTGACCGGGGGCTCGTCGCAAATCGAGCACAATATTTTACCCGCCACTTTTGAATCGACAAACCGCAGTGATTCCACTTCTACTATTGGTTTTACGCCATTCACGAAACCGAACGACTGACGTCAAAAATGGAAAAGCAAAAACCGAAGAACGCCAGGGGCCAGGCTGTGAAGCCGTCGCCTGCTGCCAAGATGCCTCCACCAGCACCCGTGCGAGTGCCTCCGCTCTTCCGTAAAATAGACTGGTTGGCATTGGTCATCACCTTTGCGGTGATTTGGATCGTTTATTTTCTGACGCTGGCGCCGGAGCAAACTCTGGAGGACTCCGGTGAATTGTGCACCGGCTCTTTCTACGCGGGCATTCCCCATCCGCCGGGGTATCCTTTTTGGGCGATATATTCCTGGCTTTGGACGAAACTGTTGGTGGTTGGGAACGTCGCGTGGCGCGTGGAAGTGGGCGAAGCCACCGCCGCCGCCCTGGCTTGCGGCCTGGTGGCCTTCATGGTTTCACGGGGCAGCAGCATGCTCATGGAAGGAATCGAAGAACTGCGGAACATTACCGGCCAATGGGAAAACATCATCTGCGTGGTTTCAGGCACTGTCGCCGGCCTGCTGCTGGGCCTCGGAGGCGTCATGTGGAGCGAGTCGGTCGTCATCAATCGAATTTCTCCCTTCGGCGTGCCTTGGATGATGATCGTTCTACTTTGTCTCCTGAGGTGGATTTACGCTCCGCACCAGCGACGCTACCTCTATTGCGGCATGTTCTTTTTTGGAATCTGCCTGACCATTCACCAGACCCTGCTGGTCGCGGCGATGGGCATTGAGGTCGCTGTCGCTGCCACCCAACCTCGACTTGGCCGAGACCTCTTTCTTGGCAACAGTATAGTTTATGTGCTGGGGTTGATTGCAAATAGTACACACTTCACCAACATGCTCGACACTGCCCTGATGGTGCTGGTCATTTACCACACTGTTGGGCTTGCCTCGATCGCTGCCTGGATTTGGCTGGGTTTCAAGACCAAGGGTCTCGGCGGCGAATGGAAAGCTATTCTTTTGATGGGGCTGTTGTGGCTGGCGGGCGCATCATTCTTCTTCTATGAGCCGATTGCGGGTATGACCGATCCGCCGATGCAATGGGGTTATCCGCGCACAGTCGAGGGATTTTTCCACGCGTTAAGCCGCGGCCAGTATGAAAAAGCCAGCCCGTCGGACATTATCCATGATCCAGGTCGTTTCATCATGCAGCTCGGCATCCTGGTCGGAGACGTCGCCGGGGAGTTCAATTGGGTTTTGGTGTTCGTTGCGCTGGTACCGCTGTTGTTTTTCTTCAAAATGCAAAAGCGCGAACGCTCCTGGATCACCGGTCTGGTCGCGATCTATCTTTGCATCGGCGTGCTGCTGATGGTTCTCATGAACACGTCGCCCGACCGCCAGTCGGCAGAGTTGAACAAGGTGTTCTTTATTAGCTCCCACAGTGTAATCGCAATCATGATCGGCTACGGCTTGGCGCTTACCGCCGCTTACATGGCAACTCATTTCGTGCGGTTCCGCGTCGTCGGGATCCTGCTGGGAGTGGTGACCATCGTGCCTGCGCTTATTACACTTTACGATGGCGTGTGCCACACGTTCTACGGCGACGCCGGCTTGTTGTCATACATCTTCATCCTGCTCCTGTATTTCTGCCTGGCCACTGCCTTCGTTCTTGCCGCCCTGGCGGGACAACGCCTGGTCAGAATACGTGACACTTCCATTCTCCCTCAGGAAAGCGACCGGTCGTATTTTCTGGTATTTATCATCGCGGCGGCGGGTTTCCTTGGCATGGCCATCATTATGGTTTTCTTCCGAAACGACAGCTTGAGTTTCGCGCAATTTTGTGCGGCCTTGGGCCGGGTCTTTGCTCCGAATCAATACAGCCTCCCGGTCATGGCGGGATTGTTGATCGTGGGCGTCTCCGTGATCTTCCTTGGCAGCCTGTTGGTTTACCGTCAACGTGCCCCGCTGGCGATCACCTTGGGACTTTTCGCCCTCCTACCGCTGGCCTCCGGTTTGTCCCACTGGGCGCACAGCGAACAACGGAACCACTGGTTCGGTTACTGGTTTGGACATGACATGTTCACCCCACCGTTCGTCGCACCGGATGGCAAGCTCAGCTACGACGCCAAATTGCGCGAACAGGCGATGAAAGGTACCAACGGTGATCTGGTTTATCCTGAGATGACCAAGGACACGATCCTTTTTGGCGGCACCGACCCCGGCCGTTTTTGTCCCACTTACGCGATCTTTTGTGATAGTTTCATTCCGCACGATTGCCAGCCCGCCCAGGATCAGAACTTTGACCGCCGGGACGTTTATCTTATCACGCAAAATGCCCTGGCCGACGGCACCTATCTCGATTACCTCCGCGCACAATACTTCCGCAGCCAGCAGATAGACCCGCCGTTCTTTAGCGAACTCGCTCGCACGCTGCTCAAGGACCAGCCATATGAAACAAATCTTTTGGCCCGCATCGTGTCCCCGCTGGATTGGATTTTTGAAGCTCGCGGTGCCCGCATAGAAAAACGCTGGCGCGTCTCCACATCGTGGTTCACTGGCAAGGATTTTACCAACCTGCCCGCCTTCGTGGCTAAATTGCGCCCCAGTGACAAACAAGACCCGCTTTCCAAATGGCTCTTTCAGAACCTCGGCAAGCCGACTCAAGACTTGATCACCGGCAAGGACAACGAAAACCGGCTGCGCACGGCGCTGGCTGCTGACTTGAACCATCTGCTTGAAACTGGCACGATTTATGACACCAGCCGGTTCACCCAGGTGAAGCTTTCGGATTACCTTCAACAATTCCTCGCGCAAAATCCCCAGAGCGACACTCGCATTCGCTTGAACCGGCTGCTGCTCGAATCCGCCTATCCGGACGAAATTGCCAAAAGCCCCGGAGGGGTTTATCCGGACCGTGAGATTTACATTCCGAGTCCTGAGGATTCGCAACGATGCTTCCAGGATTATATGGAAGATGTGCAACACCGCATGCTTAACAACCAGCTAACGCCTGGTGAAACCGTGAACGTTGATGCCAACGGGAAAATGCAGGTCAGCGGCCAGGTCGCTGTGATGATGATCAACGGATACTTGTGCAAAGTCATTTTCGATCACAATCCGAACAATGAATTTTTCATCGAGGAAAGTTTTCCGTTGCCGTGGATGTATCCCTATGAAACGCCCTTCGGTATCATCATGAAAATCAACCGCAACCCTCTGCCGGAACTTCCGGACGAGGTCTTTAAGCGGGATCACGCATTTTGGAGCAAATATTCCGATCGGCTCATCGGCAACTGGATCACTTATGACACCTCGGTCAAGGAAATCGTAGATTTTATTGAAAAGGTCTATCTGCGCCACAATTACAGCGGCTTCAAAGGCGACCTCAAATTTGTGCGCGACGACCAGGCGCAAAAGGCGTTTTCCAAGCTCCGCAGTTCCATCACCGGCGTTTACGCCTGGCGTTTGGGTCCGCAATGCCCGGACGAGTTCCGCCAAAAAACCGCCGCCGGAACCGAGGCGCTGAGGCGTGAGGCTGATTTCGCATTCAAACAAGCGTTCGCCTTTTGTCCCTACAGCCCGGAAGCCGTCTTTCGTTACATCAATTTTTTGCTTCAGTATGGTCGCATAGACGATGCGCTCCTCGTCGCCCAAACCTGTCAAAAACTTGACCCGTACAATGATCAGGTGAAGGGACTCGTGAAACAGTTGGAGGATATCAAAAACCAATCCGCAAACCGCGCCCAGGTCGAAACCCAGGTGCAGCGCATGGAAAATGAAGCGCGGACGAACCCAGGCAATCTTCAAAACCTCCTGTCCCTTGCCGGCATCTACATTCAAATGCAACAAACCAACCGGGCCATTGAACTTTTTGATCGTGCGTTGGCCAACCCGCATATTACTTCCAACGAAGCCGGTTTCATTGCCCAAGAATATGCCAAAATGGGCAACCTGACCAAACTCGAAGAAGCCATCCAAAAAATCGTCGCCCTCGTTCCCGACCAGCCCGAACCCTGGTATGATCTCGCCGCGCTCAATGTCGTGATGGGCAAGCCAGACCAAGGCCTTCAGAACCTGCGCAAAGCGCTTGACCTCAGCGCCCAGCGGATCAAGGGCAACCCCACCGCGCGCGACCTGCTGGCCGAGGCGCGGAAAGACCCACGCTTTAATTCGGTGCGGAACACACCCGAGTTTCAAAAAATAGTTCCGCCCTATTGACCAATTTCAAATCTCAAATTTGAAATTCCCAATTCCGGTCCGCCGGCTACGTCTCAGTTGCCGAAGGACAGCCAATCCGCTAATTTGACAACCCGGCAGCATTTATGTCGGGATCATTGCATGAAGAAATCAGAGTCAGACAAAAAAAACTCGGAGGCCAGGGCCGCCGCGACTCAGCCGTCGCCGGCCAATGTTCCCGTTGTGGCCGAACTCACGCCGGAGCAACTCGAAGAACTAAAAACTCGCGCCGCCAAGGCGGACGAGCATTGGGACCGCCTCCTGCGCACCGCCGCCGATCTTGAAAATTTCAAAAAACGCGCCGCGCGCGAGCGCATCGAGGCCGCTCAATATGCCAATGTCGCGCTTCTGCTAAAACTGCTGCCCGTGCTCGACCATTTTGAAATGGCGCAGGCCACCACGCAAACCGTGGAAGTCCCGCAAAGCGGGATCGCATCCTTGCAGGCCGGCATCGCCATGATTCAGCAGCAACTCAAAGGCGTTCTCGCCGAGACTGGTCTTGAAGAAATTGACGCCAGCGGCAAACCGTTCGATCCGACGCTGCACGAGGCCGTTTCGCAATTGGAAACCGACGACGCGCCCGAAGGGCAGGTCATCCAACAAATTCGCAAAGGTTACAAATTGCGCGACCGCTTGCTGCGGCCGGCGGCGGTCGTTGTCGCCAAAAAACCTTCTGCGCCTCCCGCAGCCTGAGCCATGCCCAAGCGCGATTATTACGAAGTGCTCGGCGTCAATCGCAACGCCGGCGATGAAGAAATCAAAAAGGCTTATCGCCGGCTGGCCGTCAAATTTCATCCGGACAAAAATCCGGGCGACAAAACCGCCGAGGAAAAATTCAAGGAAATCGGCGAGGCCTACGAGGCGTTGAGTGATCCGCAAAGACGCGCCGCCTACGATCAATACGGCCACGCGGCATTCGATCCGCGGGCGCGGGCTGGCCGCGGGTTCGGCGGCGCCGGCGGCTTTCATGATCCGTTCGAAATCTTCCGCGAAGTTTTCGGCGGCGGAAGCATCTTCGAAAGTTTCTTCGGCGGCGGCTCGGACCCGTCGCAGCCCCGGCGCGGCGATGATTTGCTTTACGATCTGCAAATCACGCTGGAAGAGGCGGCCCTCGGCTGCGAGAAGGAAATTTCCGTGTCGAAACTCGACCGTTGTGATGCGTGCAACGGCTCCGGCATGGAGCACGGCTCAAAAATCCGGACGTGCTCAGCCTGCGGCGGGCGCGGGCAGGTGCTCACGTCGCGCGGCATCTTTAGCATCGCGCAAACGTGCCCGCACTGCAGAGGCGCAGGACGCATTTTGGAAAAACCGTGCAAATCATGCCACGGCGAGGGAAAGCGCGAACACAGTTCCAAAATCAAACTTCGCATTCCGCCGGGGGTGGACGCGGGTTCGCGCCTGCGTTCCTCCGGCAACGGCGAAGCCGGCTTTCGCGGCGGGCCACCGGGCGATCTCTATGTCGTGTTGCATGTCAAGGCGCATGAAATTTTCCAGCGCGACGGCGACGACCTGCTCTACGAAGTGCCGGTCAGTTTTGTCCAGGCGACTCTCGGCGCGGAAATTGAAGTGCCCACGCTCGATGGCCGGGCCACCATTAAGATTCCTGCCGGCACGCAACCGGGCACGACCTTTCGCGTCAAGGGCAAGGGCGTGAAAAATCTGCAGGGCTATGGCCACGGCGATTTGCACGTCCGCGTCCAGGTTGAAGTCCCGACGCGCTTGAACCACGAACAAAAAACCAAATTGCAGGAATTCGCCGGGCTTTGCGACGAGAACGTGAATCCCCTGTCAAAGAGTTTCTTTGAAAAGGCCAAAAATCTGTTCCGATGAGGCAGATTTTGGATTTACGATTTACGATGGACGCGATTTGTTGCAGCCTGACGCGTAAATCGAAAGTCGAAAATAGTAAATTTCCGCATGCACCGCTTTTATCTGCCGCCTGGACACTGTGCGGGTGACGCGCTTCGGCTCGACGGACGCGAGGCGCATCACGCGCTGCATGTTTTGCGTTTGAAGCGCGGCGAACTCATCACCGTTTTGGACGGCGTCGGAAATGAATTCCTTTGTGCGGTCGAAAACAGTTCGCGCGATTCCGTCATGCTTTCCGTGTCGCTGAAAAATTTCACGCCGCCCCCGCCCTGCTCCATCACGCTGCTGCAAGCCGTGCCCAGGGGAAAAATTATCGAGTCCATCATTCGGAAGGCCGTTGAACTTGGCGCGCGACGAATTGTGCCGCTGCTGACCGAACATGTCGTGACCCGGCTCGACGATCGGGACGCCGCCGATAAACGCACGAAATGGCAGCAGGTCGCCATTGAAGCCATCAAACAATGCGGCGCGGCGTGGCTGCCGGAAATCGAGGCACCGACGACCATTGAAAAATTTCTGGCACCCCATCGTAGCGGCGGTCGGCAGACCGCCGGATTTGTCCGGGAAAACAAAAAGTGCGGCTCTCTTCCGAAAGCCGCTACGCCGACGCATTTTGAACTGGCACTGGTAGGTTCCCTCCAAAAGGATCGCCGTCATCCGCGTGAATGTTTGAGCGGGTTTCAGGCGAAGCACGGACGTTTGCCGCAAAGCGTCGGCGTTTGGATCGGGCCGGAAGGTGATTTTACGCCTGAGGAACTGGAAGCGATCCAGGCATCGGGCGCGTTGCCGGTTTCGTTGGGACGGCTCGTGCTGCGCGTCGAGACCGCGGCGGTTTATTGTCTTTCCATTTTGAATTACGAATTGAATTCCGTGGTGGAGTCCAAGCTTTAGCTTGCCATCACAAGCAAGCTGAAGCACGAACTTCAACTCTCACGCATTAAACCAAGGCCAGCGCCCCACCAATAGCGCGCCTTACCTTGATTGCACCAGCACCCGGAAGGCGCGGCCCAAATGTTCCGGATGTGTGAGGGTTTGAAACTGGCGCGCTTGGGCGGAAGTCCATTCGCCAAGAAAATTGTCCTTCGATGCCTTTTCCAAAATTCCTGTCAGGAATTGTGATTGCGTCGAAAACATTTCCGTTCTCAATCCCACGGATTCGCCGGCGGCCTGGATGGCGGAAAAATTGACGTGCGCGGTGAGGTCTTGCTCGCCGATGTTGGCCAGAATGTCGTCGCCGGCATGATGACGAAAATAAGCGCGGAGTGTGCCGCGCGTGCGGCTGGGCGAAAATAGTTCGTCGGCGGTCAGGCCGTAATCAATCGTCATCAGTTTTCCGCGCTCCAAAATGCCGGCAGCCTCGCGCCACCAACTTTCGGCGGCGGGACAGGTTTCGATGGTGTAACCGTCGGGAAGCACTGACTCCAAGGCTGAAGGCTGAAGGCTCCCGCCGTCGCCAAGGCTATGGCGGGCAGGAAAGGCTGAAGGCTGAATCTTCGCCCAGGCGAATTTTTCGCCGTCAACCGCCACGCCCCATTCGAACCACTTTTTGTTTTGAGCGTCCCAGCCGAATCGGTGGACGGGCATGGCGTCGAGGAGTTCGTTGGAGAAAATGACGCCGCGCAGCGGCGGGTGACGGGTGGCAGGTGACGAGTGACACGTTCGCTCCTGAAGCAGCGATTGAAAGCCGGCAAACCAGCGGACACGCGGTGCGAACTCACGCAAAGTTTCACCCTGCCATTCCTGCCGGCGGGCCGAAGACTCGATGATCCAGTACTCGATCTGGTCAAGCAGTTCCAGTCGGTTGGATTGCAACCAAGCCAGGATGTCTTTGGCCAGCCTGCCATTGTGGGCGCCTGCCTCGACAATCCGCACTTCGCACTTCGCACTTTGCACTTCCTCCAGCCATTCGGCGAATTGAAACGCGAGAAGCTGGCCGAACAATTCCCCGACGCCGACGCTGGTGTAAAAATCACCGTGCCGGCCGGGATTGTCTTTTTTCGTTTCATAATATCCATGAACAGGACAGTAGAGGGCGAGTTCCATGAAACGCGCAAATGACAAAACTCCGCGTTGAGCGGCTTCACGGCGGATGATTTCAGACAGATTGTTCATGGCTTGCGTTTGGCGCGGCGATAGCTAACATTTTTGCAAAGAAAAGGATTTATGGCCAAAATAGATGCGTTTTTCAACCTGATGTTTGAACAAAAGGCGTCCGACCTGCACATGACCTCCGGCAACCCGCCCATGTTGCGCATCAACGGCGAGCTTCAACGCGTGGATTATCCGCCGCTTGAAAATGACTCGCTCAAGACCATGCTCTACGAAACCGCGCCGGATTACAAAATCAAACAATTTGAAGAGACGGGTGACGTGGATTTTGGCTACGAAATTCCCAACATCTCGCGTTTCCGCGTCAATTTTTACAATCACAGAAACGGAATTGCCGCGGCGTTCCGGCAGATTCCCAGCCGCGTGCTTACGTTTGAAGATTTTGAAAAGCTGGAAGCGCCGCTGCCGCCGGTGCTCAAAAAATTTACCATGATCCACCAGGGCCTAATCCTGGTCACCGGGCCGACCGGCTCCGGCAAATCCACGACGCTGGCGGCGATGATAGATTACGCGAACAGAAATCGCAAAGACCACATCATCACCCTGGAAGATCCGATTGAATTCGTCCATGAAAGCAAAAGTTGCCTGGTGAACCATCGGGAAGTCGGAGTCCACACCAAATCATTTTCCGCGGGACTTCGCGGCGCGTTGCGCGAAGACCCGGACATCGTCCTCGTCGGTGAAATGCGTGACCTGGAGACCATCGAACTGGCCATCACCGCCGCCGCCACCGGCCACCTGGTCTTCGGCACACTGCACACGCAAAGCGCCTCCAAAACGGTTGACCGCATCATTGACGTCTTTCCGGCGGACCAGCAAAACAAAATCCGCCAGACGCTTTCCGAAGCGTTGAAAGGCATTGTGGCGCAAACCTTGTTCAAGCGCACGGACAAGAAGGGGCGCATCGCGGCGTTTGAAATTTTGGTTTTCAACACCGCTGTCTCCAATCTCGTGCGGGAGGGCAAAACGCACCAGCTTCCCGGCATGATTCAAGTCGGCAAGAAAATCGGCAATCAACCAATGGATGATCATATCATGGAGCACGTGCGCATGAAACGCATTTCGCCGGAAGACGCTTACGAGAAGGCGTTGGACCGGAAAAAATTCCGCTCCTTGCTCACCCATCCGCCGGAAGACGACGACGCCTCTTGATTTATGCGGCGCCCTGAATTGGATCAAGTTCTGACGACGATGCTGGCTTCACAGCCTGAGATTTCCGATCTTTTGTTCACCGTGGACCGCCCGCCGCAAGTCGAGGCTTACGGTGAACTCAAACCGGTGACTCTCGACCCGCCCATCGAAAAGCTTACTCCGTTTCAAACCGAAATCATCGCGCTGAACATCATTGGCGACAATCTTTGGCAGATTGAAGACCTGTTGCGCCACGGGTCGTGCGACGCTTCCTACGCGCTTTCAGACAAGGCCCGCTTCCGTGTCAACGTATTCGCGCAACGCGGAAATTATTCCATCGTCTGCCGCCAGCTGAATGCGACCATCCCAACTTTGGATCAATTGAAGTTTCCGGAGATTTTCAAGGAAATCCCAAAGGAAAAAACCGGCTTGGTGCTGGTCACCGGCGCCACCGGTTCCGGCAAATCCACCACGCTGGCCGCCATTCTAAACGAAATCAACGGATACAAACCCGTCCACATCGTCACTTTGGAAGACCCGGTTGAATATGTCCATACGCACAACCAGGCGACTTTCAACCAGCGTGAATTGGGCATTGATTTTGATTCTTACGTCAACGGTTTGCGCGCAGCGCTGCGCCAGGCGCCGAAGGTCATTCTCGTCGGCGAAATGCGCGATCAGGAAACGGTGAAGATCGCCTTGAGCGCGGCGGAAACCGGCCACCTGGTCCTCAGCACCCTGCACACGATCAATGCGGGCGAAACGATCAACCGCATTCTGGGCATGTTTGAACCGGATGAGCAGGAACAAATCCGCGTGCGCCTGGCTGACTCGTTGCGCTGGGTGGTCAGCCAGCGGCTGGTGACCAAGGTCGGCGGCGCGGCGCGATTTGCGCTGCTCGAAATCATGGGCTCGAATCTCCGCACCCAGGAGGCCATCCGGCTGGGTGAAAGCGAAGGCAAAACATTTTATGAAATTATTGAGGCCAGTTATCCCTTCGGCTGGCGGACGTTCGACCATGCCTGCATGGAAGCTTTCGAACAAGGCATCATCACGGAGGAAACCGCCCTGCTCTACTGCACCAAACGCAGCGTCATTTCCCGCGCCATTGACAACATCAAAAAATCGCGCGGCGAAATGACCTCCACCAGCGGCTCGTTGCGCATGAAAACGTC
>Ga0116127_1001467_pt1 | contig 13988 bp, 19 predicted proteins | sample June2015DPH_16_1_FD_89731 | JGI IMG/M metagenome (GOLD analysis project Ga0116127, IMG submission 89731) | Peatland microbial communities from SPRUCE experiment site at the Marcell Experimental Forest, Minnesota, USA - June2015DPH_16_100 | ecosystem: Environmental > Terrestrial > Soil > Wetlands... | reverse complement strand
TAACCGGGCGAGGTCTGAGTGGGAGTCCACTCCGAGCTTCCAGGTTACAGTCCCTACCTGGTCGATGATGCAACTAAATGCCTTGCACATAGTGCGTCTCCTTCTTACAACCTTGTTTTGAACCCTGGCTGGGTTCACTCATAACTGCGACTCCGCTCTATTACACACGTGCACGTATGCGCGTGGGCGCATGTATGCGTGCCTACGTGCGTAGCGTGCGGATGTATGTACGTGCTTGCATACATGGGCGTATGCGCGCGTGAGCGTACGCGGATTAGACTAGCATGGTTGGCGCATAGACGTGAGGCGCGTATAAGTACATTCGCGATACGCGCAAGGGCGTTACCTAAGAGGCGTAGAATGTAAAAGCGAATTGGGAGTGTCTCTGCCATGTTTCCTCGTTTGCAGGTAAATCGCTTTACCTTCCTCGCTGTCAATTCTGCCATGCTGGGATACACTGGCAGCGTTAACAGTTGCGCCTCGAAGCAGATAAACTGTTTTACCTTGCGAGCTGTGTTTGCTGTCTTTCTACCATTGGACAAAAAAAATACCGCATCCCGTAGGATGCGGCAAAGAGTCTCAAACTAAAACGAAAGGCGCACCTTGTAGGATGCGCCTTAAGTGAGGCCGATGGATGGTTACTTGTGCGAGACGTTACGCTCTGCGAGCCGTTCGGCCAACGTCAAGGCACGCATGATCTTCACGGGTGCGGCAGGACGTTCTGCTTTCCCGGTAGGATCAGGTATGGCCGCTCGAAAGTTGAGCGCCCAGTCGTACGTTTGGGACTCCCCAAGGCCTGCGTCAAACGTAAGAGCCGGCATGTTGATTGTGCCTTGAATGGCGTACGGCACTACCGTTTTACCTGCCTTTGTGTTGTACGGCTCGCCTTCGACGAGCGTTGCGCCAATTTCAGTGAGATTAGCCTGAATTAGAGCGGCGATTCGCGCGCCCAAAGTGAGGCCATGCTGTTTCTGTGCCGCGGTACGTTCAATCTTGCCCGCTTCGCTCTTGACTATGCAAGGGATTGTGTGCATAATGCTCCTTCTAGCAGTCCGTTTGCCTGCCTGTTGATGGGTTATCGTTGCGACTCTGCACGTACTAGGTCAAGTAAATCGGCTGTTAGTGCGGAGAGACTGTAATCACCGTAGCGAAGGAACAGACCTATCGCATAGTGATAATCGTGAATTGCTTGACGTGTAGAAGCGTAGTCGATAACGTTGACCACGTTTCCGGTAGAATCCCGAACGAACCTATCGGGAAAGTTCGTAGGGTCCATGAGCGCAGAGTCTGAGCGTTGCGCCAATGGTACGGATTGTGAGCCCTTAGCGTTTACGCTCATATTGCCTCATTTCAGCCTTGCCGCCGCTTTCGGTGGTAAAATCCCGGCAAAATCCGGCGGCGGCGGCTAAATCCTTTGTTTTCTTCGACTTGCGGCAAAATCGGCAAAGTCTTGTCGCATACATAACGTGCGATCGTCTGTAAGTTATTGATTCTAAAGGACTTACGGGCGTTGCTGTAAGCTATTGATTCCAAAGGGATTGTCTAGTATAATACAATCACGCTAAACGCAATTCGGGAGATTTTCTATAGCAGCGTACAATCAACGCTGATTACGCTAAATCGCTGATTCTATTACACTTAGGATCAGGTTTTCGTGCGTCATACCGCGCATACGCGCGCGAGTAAAGGCTTCCGACCGCGCGAATCCAGAGTATCTAGGGTCCCTTCTGCCGAAATTGATTTTCAGAATTTGATTTTTACCCCGTCTGTAACCCATTGATTCTAAACAACTTACCAAGGCGACTTTGGGGCCTGCTTTTAGGCCCCTAAGTGCCTTAGAATCAGTAACATGCAGAGGGGTGGGGGTCTTTGGGAGGGGTTTATGGCCTGGTGATGGGACCCAAACAAGGTTTTGTATTTTATTTTTATAGTTTTTGCATACAGTGAGTCAAAAATCAAATTACAGCGTCTAATATAGCAGAAGGAGTCACATTGACTACCGTAAACCTAGAAAAAACCTTCCGTATCGAGGACCTACCCTGCATCTGGGACCTCGACATGGATCAAGAATACCTTATTGAGGGCCTTCTACCTGAAGAATCTCTCATTCTCCTAACCGGCGAGAGCGGTTGTGGTAAAAGCACCGTTGTCTTAGCCTTAGCCAATGCCGTAGCGAACGGCACAACCTTCCTTGGACGCAAGTGCGAACAACGAAAAGTCCTCTTCGTCGATGGGGAAAACGGTCTGCAAGTCTATCACGAGCGTTTTCGGCGCTTGAACATTATTGAGAATCCCAACATGTTCTTCTGGGGTCTCTGGGTTCGTCCCGAGCCTACAGGTCCAACACACAAGGCACTTCTTCAATTTGCATTAGAGCACCGACCTCTCATTATCTTCGACTCTTTAATCGCTTTTCACCCAGGCAGCGAGCAAGATTCATCAGAGACGCGTACCTACATGGATCATTTTCGTCGCCTCGCCAATGCAGGCGCAACTGTTCTAGTCATTCATCATATAGGCAAGGGCGAAAGTACTCGCGAATATCGTGGATCGTCCGATATCAAAGCTAGTGTCGATGTAGCCTACCTTCTCACGGCACGTAAACCGCTTCTAAAAGAGATGGAGCTAAAACCCTACAAGTCACGCGAGGGTGCCCTTGAGACCGTTGACTTCGGCCTTGAAGGCGACCACTTCTCGCTCTGCAATCCGCGTCACAAGGCGTGGCAATACGTCGTTGACAACATTAAGAAGTGTCCAGGCCTGATTCAGCAGGACCTAATCAAGCTTACACCGAACGTTGGAACCTACGTTGTACGCAATATTCTTGAAGAAGGCGTCAACGATGGCACCCTCAAAATAGTCACAGGGGCCAAAAATGCGCATCACTACTACCTAAATGACCAAAAAACAGAACCTCAAACAAAAGGCATTTAAGTGCTTTATAATGAGGCAGTTGTCCCGTACCCTGTTTGTTAGTCTTTCCCCCTCTCTTAAGAGGGGAAAACACAAACAAGGGGCCAAAACAGAACGAGGATGGTATGAGTAACCTAACAAAAGCAGAACAAGAAATGCGTCAACTCGAAAGAGCCCTTTCTAGGCTATCAGGTGTATCAAAGGTTTTAATCTTCTATGATGAAGTTGAAGATGAAAAGGTGGCGATCTGGTTCGCGTCAGCTTGCGACAGCACCACAGCAAAGCTTGCGCGAATAATGCGTAAGTTTCCAGAATGGGCCTTTGAAATTGACGAATTAGATGGCCGAGATGGTGATGAACTAAGCATCTCAGGAAAGTGGGCAGATGCACGTAAGTTAGCAATAGCACTACTCTAACCCAGGCCATAAACCCCTCCCACACCCTGCAAAAATAAATATTTCAAAAGTGAGTCAAAACCCGAATTCCAGCGTCTAATATAATGAAGAAAGAAATATTTTCGGAGGTAGTATGAAATACGCGACAAACCAAGTGTCTGCAGCGCCATGGTATGAACGCGCGGCCTCTGCTATGGTCCGAAACGATTACAACCTGTTCAGGTTTGTAAACGAAAACAATCTTAATCTGACCTCCACAGAGTGCCAGAACATACTACGCACTAAGGCGTTTCAGGATGTGCTTCGTGTTGAACGTAACAGGTTTTATAAAGAACTGTCTACGGACCCATCGAGGAGTAGAAATACGGCCATCGGTCAATTACTCTTTGCTATAACCAAGCTTCTCGACGGGGAACAGTACGATAAGGCCGTTACGGCCATCGCGCAACTGTTCAAGGCAGAAGGCTGGACCTCCGATCAAGCACAGTTTAACATCTTCAACGACTTGAACGCGAAGGACATTGAAGGTTTGAAGAAGCACCTGGCAGATAAGTTGGAAAAGAAGTAGATGACTCCCAAAACCGAACGAAATTATATTGAGTTCAAGCCTGAGTTTGAGCTTTCTCCCGAACCAGTTAGGCCTGAACCTTGTCCTTACTGTAATCCTCGGCGCTGTCCTGGTTGTGGGCAACCTGTCTATCCCTACTTTGATGAACCTCACGTAGTTTGGGGTAACTGGATAAATGGCTGATATTGACGCGATCCTCGAAAAGTTAGAGAATTATTCCACCGAGGATGCACTTGTTGTTCTTGACGCCATCTCTGAAGACCGTAAAGAAAAGCACTTTGCGAAATACTGGAGTTGTGACCCAAACCCTGAGTACCAACAGTTCTTTGATTCAATAGCCGACAGCTTTGCGAAGTTTACATCGGACATCAAAATTTACGCAATGCTCGGGGGAAACCGCTCCAGTAAAACCGAACGTGGCGCTTTTCTCTCAGTTGCGTGGTTGTTCGGTAAGGAATACTTCAGAGACGAGCCTGCTTGGCGCTATGTTAAAGACCTTCCCATTCCCGAACATGGTGTAAATGTCTGGGCCGTTGGCTTGGACTTCTCAGTTATTCAAGATGTGATCTGGCGCGAAAAGTTGCGCTCAGGTCACAGGCATCCCGGCCTCCTGCCAAGAACCCCGTGCCCCCTTATCACAAGGATTTCAGATTCTTCTTTCCAGGTTGAAGTTGATGTCAACGGTCGAAAGTCGATTCTCACGTGCAAGAGCGCGGATTCGGGTCGGGAGAAGTTCCAATCAGCGTCAATCGATCTGGCCTGGATTGACGAAGAAATCGATGTAGAAGTCTACAACGAAATTTATCAGCGTACTTCCGACTGCGCTGGTAAAATCCTTCTAACACTGACACCCTTAAACGACATCGGCAGTGCTGCTAAGTCCCCTTGGGTCTATGACTTAAACAAGGCGTGGCGCGCGGGACAAAAAGATGTCATTTTCATCAGTCTCAACACTCTTGATAACCCTTTTATCCCGGAAGACGAAAAGCAGAAATTAAAGGAAAAGTGGGCAGGTCACCCCGAGGAACGGGCAAGACTCTACGGCGACTTTATTCAACGTGCGGGTCTGGTTTATCCCCAGTTCAATTGGGATAAACATGGAATTAAACCGTTCTCCATTCCTGCTGACTGGCGAAGAATCGTCAGTATTGACCCAGCTGCTACAGGAACCAATGCAGCAGTTTGGGCAGCCATCAATCCTAACGGCAACGTAATCATCTATCGTTGCTACTACGAGGCCAACAAGATTGTTTCCGACCACGCAAAGAATATTCTAGTTCGCAACGGCGGCGACAAGATTGATATTTGGTTAATTGACCCGTTTTGGGGCGCTGCGCGAATGGCAGATTCCCACAAACAAGGATGGCTTCTCTGGAAAGAAGCAGGCATCCCGGTCAGACTAGCACCCCGCGCCGATGATTTCGGTAGAGATACCCTCGCTGAGTATTTAAGCGCGTCTCTGGATCAAGCCAACAGGCACCCAAAAATCTTCTTCTTTAATACCCTTACAGATGTCCGCGACGAGTTTGAAACCTATGTATGGGATTACATCTCCAAGGGGCCTCAAAAAGGCATGAGCAAGGACAAACCCAGGAAGCGCAACGATCACGCGATCAACGCAATTCAATATCTGGTCAGCCTGCGCCCTAGAGCAAAGATGTCTGTTGCTGCTGCATACAACCCGAATCAAAGTTATACTTAATGACAAAGGTCGTGAGGGCGACCTAAAGAGGAATAGCCACCAGGCTATAAACCCCTCCCTTCCATGACATAGATGGAAAATCTATGACAGGCTCTAGGCTCAACCTATCCTGACATGAGGAAATTAAATGTCTGTTACTGCAGAAAATGCAACGTATCTTACTGGCGGACCGACGGCTTCCGGGCAGGTTCTAGCTCCCAACGAGCTTTCTAATTTGGAAGTCGCTCTGATCGGCACCGTGACCTTTACTTCTGGCGCGGGTAGTGAGACTACTGGCGTTATTAACTTTATTGATGGAACCAAGACTCTCTCGTTTACTCCAACCGGCGTGCTTGCGCAGGTCATTGGTGGAACGAATACTGGCGTTGGTGTCCTGAGTGTTGCGGTTGCTAATGCCGCAACGGCGACTGTGACCTTTACCACAGGTCTCACTAACGGCGATACTGTGAAGATTCTGTTCATGATCGTGAAGTAAGGAGCCAATATGAGCCTATTTCGCGGTGAACACCTTGTAGATTGTGTGCTTGACGGAAATACCGTCTTTATCACCAATCCTACTTTTGACGCTGGTACTACTATTGCGCTTGCAAACCCTGCGACCAGTCTTTCGGTTACAGGTGCTTTGAGTGTTGGGGGCGCTACGACTCTAAACAGTGCTTCTCAGACGGGGGCTGCAACTTTTGCGACCGGAACGGGCGCTGTTACTCTCAATGGCAACACTACTGTTGCTACCGGCAAGACGCTTGCGGTAACTAGCAACGAAACTGTTGGTGGAACGCTTGTTGTAACAGGTGCTACTACTTTGACTGGTGGGGAAGTTGGCTACACCGGCGGTTCTGCCGCCTCTGCTGGCTATGTGGGCGAAGTAATTTCAAGCGCTGTTGCTGTAGGAAGTCCTGTTTCATTAACTACAGGAACACCTGCAAATGTTACATCAATTTCTCTGACCGCAGGTGATTGGCTAGTTTCGGGTAATGTTAACTTTACAGCGAGTTCTGCAACTACTACAAACGCTTCTTTGTGGGCTGCTGGTATAAATACAGTGACTGCTACTATTCCTACGGATGGGACAGAGTGCTCTGCGGTTTACGCCACAACGACTGCTTCTTTTAAGGGAAGCATTGCTCTTTCCCAGAAACAAATCAATGTTTCTTCTACAACGACAGTCTATCTAGTCGGAGAAGCAACTTTTTCGGCGGGTGCTGTTGGTGCTTATGGTTCGATTGCGGCACGCAGGGTTCGTTAATGCAACTACTTAAAGAGACACTATTTCTGCTTCTTGCCTTCTTGGATGCAGAATTTACCAAAAGGCGATTGTCTGAACTTGGACTTGATGCGGAATTGAATCCGTTTATTAGGTGGCTTGGCAGCAGAATTGGAGTCGAAACAGGTGTTGATTTAGGTATAATCCTTCCAACCGGGGGTCTAGCGATCCTCGGTTGGTTCTTCCCCGAACTGCTGACCTTTATGATCGGTGTTCGGTTCTGTTTGTTTTTGTTCCAGCAAAGGTCAAGGTATGGAAACTAAGCTAATGGATTTAGATGCTCCCGTAGCTCCAGAGGGAGAGCAAGTAGAGGCAAAAGATGTTTCGCGCCTTGGCGACGGAGTAAGTGATATGCTCGGTCCTGTTGTTGTAGGCGGACGAGGGGGCGCAGATTGTTTTTGGTCCGAACGTACGGTGCAGGCTGGTGTTAAGGACCCTCAGGTGGAATGGCCTTCGCTTGATGCTGGATTTGTTCCGCAGAAGAGGCCTTGGTAAATGGCACTAACAGATACACAAAAAACAGAGATGCTCTCGGAGCTTTTTAACTCTGAAAAGGTGAATGTAACTTGCTCTAAACACGTTTATTTTGGTCCGGTGAAGGGTAAGCCAGAGATTCAACCTGCTCTGGGATGTCCTAATTGCTGGAAGGTGTTCTTCATATGTGAGATGGCGAGTACGCCCCCAGATGAAAGACGCCAGAAACTCGACGAAATCGAGGAAGTTCTACACAAGATGGTTGAAATGGTAATTGCCGGTACGTGGGATTTGGAGCTTTACCCACATGCCAAAATCGAAATTGGTGAGGAGTAAGATGGCTGTTTTTACATTTGTTCCAGTAGCGCCCGCTGGTAATGGAACCAACACAAACAACATTTATAACGCCACGCTGGGCGCTGGAGCTAATTCAGCAAATCTTACCCCAGGCGTTGACGCAATTGTTCGGATTGCTTGTAGCGCCGCAATTGCGATCAGATTTGGCCAGTCAGCAGCGTTGACCAATGCGGTCGCAACTGACATGTATTTTCCAGCAGGCGTGTATATCTATGATATGGGACATCTCAATGACGCGCTGAATATCTACGCGTTTGGTGCGGGTACGATTATCACGTTGAGTTATGTACCAAGGAACTAAGGGATAAAGAATGGACTTCGGGCCTGTACAATTCTCTGGAGATCGTGTAGCGCAAGCGCGTCGAACACTCGATCGTATGTGGACGTATCGCCGACAGTTTGATCAAAGGCGGGCTATTTTCTATAGACAGTACGTTTCCCAGCGCGATGCACAGAAGTTTCCAGACAATACAACTAATAGAGCCAATACATTTATTCCGTACCCTTTCTCCAACGTCGAAACTGTTGTTTCGCGTGTAGATGATGGGTTTTTCTCATTTTATCCGTGGTTTGAAGTTGCTGGTGTTACTGAACAAGATGACCATTCTGCAGAGGCAATGCAGCTTGTCCTAGACAAGAAACTAACGCAAGCAGGTTTTAAGAGTGCCTTCGAGGCGCTTGTTCGTAACGTTGCTATTTATGGCTTTGGTGGCCTTAAAGTTGATTGGAACTGGGATTTCAGGACGCTTACAAAGCCGGTTCCAACGTTTGCAATGCAAAATGGACAGCCTGTTCCCGATCCTAATACAGGTCAGCCCATCGTCATTGGGTATCACCCACAGACCTTTCAGGTTCCTGCAGCCTGCCCGCGCATCACCGCAATCGACATCTACGATCTACTTGTAGACCCTGATGGTGGAATTGCAGCATGTTTGACTGAAAAGACCCTTGGTGAGCTTCAACGTTACTGTCAAGCATATAAAGCCTCAACCGGCCAGGACTATTTCTACCCAGAAGCTGTTGCAGAACTAACTCGTCTAATTACTGAAGCTTATCCAGAGGCCCCCGAGTCCGTTCTAGTTCGTTACGCTGAAATGTGGGATGAAGCGGCAGGCACTTGCACAACCCTCACTTTTGGCGAAGACAAAGACGCAATCGCGTGGAAGGACCTCCGGGCCAGTTATCGCGCGACAGCTTATTCTCCTTATAAGCGCAAGCTTTACGATGGACCTCCTTTGATGCTGTGGGACGGTCCCAACACCTTCGATCACAAGCGTAACCCTATTCTTTACACCAGTTACGTCAAGCTGCCTAATGAACTCTACGGCATAGGCGCAATCGAGGTTATCACAGACCTCACTGAATCCATGAACAAGCAAATCAACATGCTCATGGACAACTGGAACATGGCAATCAACCGCCGTTACGCCTATGACTCGAATGCAGATATTGACCACGAACAGCTTAATCAAGCGAACGTTCCGGGTGGTAAAGTTGCAGTAAACGGTGACCCCTCCAAAGTTATCATGCCTCTTCCATTCTTTACCCCGGCGCAGGGAGACTATGCGGTTCTCGATCTCTACAAAGGTATGATAGAGATGGGTTCTGGTATCTCGGACTTCTATGGTAAGGCTGTTGGAAGCCCAACAGGTAATCGAACTGCTACAGGCATCAATTCTGTCATTAACGAATCAAACTATCGCTTCAAGCTGTTCATTCGGAACCTTGAACTGGACATTCTTCAGCCTATGCTCGCCATGTGCGCGAGTATGATTCAGCAATACATGACCGATCGGGAAGAAGTTCTTATTACGAAGGCTCAAGGCCCGCAAGTCCCGAAGTGGCAAGTCATTGATCCTGAAGCAATTATAGGCAACTATGAATTCAATCTAACGGCAGCTAATTACGCAACCAACAAAACTGTCCGGCAACGTAATCTGATGACATTCGCGCAAATCGCCCAACAAACCCCCTACTGGCGTGCGGGAGAAGGTCTTCGTGAAATCGGAAAGGTCCTCGAAGTTCGTAACATTAACGATCTCATTAAATCGGATCAAGAAGTGCAGATGGAGCAGCAGCAGGCACAGCAGCAACAGATGCAAATGGCTTTCGCAGAAAAGGTCCTTGATACTGAAAGTGCTATCGCTATTGCTGAAAAGTCTGGACAGATTAAAGCTGCACAGGCAGCGCACAAAGCCGGAGGCAAAGGAGGGGGAAGTTCCCCTCCTAAGCCGGCCCTCCACCGTCCCGAAGGCCGACCGGCAGGTGTAAATCACAAAATCCAAATGCGGGGCATCAACGATACCGAAAGTGATACACGCCGTTTTGCACAAGAAATGGGTGGCAACGGTATAGGCTAGGAGCAAAGGCTTGAAAAGACTTACCCAAAGATTTACAAGAATAGTTATGACATTTCTTCTGGGTACTGTTCTTACGGGCCTTGGAAGCTACGCCAATACATTCGTTATGAAACACAATCACGGTGCAATGCCTGTGTGGTGTTTTGATGACACTTGTATTGAAGAAGTAGCTGCTGACCCTCAACATACGCTTCTTACCAAGGACTCCAAATACCCGATACTAGCGGATATTTTTCCAACGTACATAACTATTCCACAAGGTGTTATACTTTCTGGTATAATGAGTATTGGTGATGTCGCAATCTTCGCAGGCCAAGTAATTGTTTGGTATACGGAAATATTTCTACTTTTACTTCCCCTCACACTTCTGTGGGACCTTTTTAGAGTAATTCGGAGAATTTGAATGGATAAAAGTGGGAGGGGGTTTATAGCCTGGTTGGTTGCACTGTTCCCCAGGCCAAAAACCCCTCAGTGGATCGTAGTTGAAGTTGAAAAGCCGGTTCCGGTTCTTGAGCATTCAGATGCAGCAGCTATTGCAAGTTTGAAGGGGCATCCAGGCATCGAGGCACTTCTTAATAGACTTCGATTACAGCAAGTTGCCATAGAGCAACAGATATTGTCTAATCGACATGAGGACCTTGATGATGTCAATTTTTTACTCTCTTGTGTTTTTGGGCTTAGGGCTGCTCAATCTGAAATCCGTAGCGCCACGAAAAATCAAGACAACCGGCGCACAAGGCCCGCTTCCCCAGACGAAATAGAACAGTTTGAAAAGATCAAAAGTGCTATTGAAAGTGTAAGACCTGCACAACAGTAGTACTTGAAATATAGCAAATCCTACAAGGAAAATAATGAATACATTGAATTTTGATGATGCTCCCGGTGGCGATCTTAATTTAGACGACATCTTCGGAGATAGTCAGCCATCGACAACGATGGAACCGCAGCAAAAAGAGCCGCCAGCGCCTGCACTGGAGACAACTCCGCAAAGTACAGAGCCCGTAATCAAGACGAAGACGGGTACTGTGTATAAGACGATGGACGACGCCGTACAGGGCATAGAGCATAAAGATACTCTGATTGCCCAGCTTCGTGAACAGGTAAGACAGCAAACCGGGACAGACCCGCTCGCTGCACGAAAACCTGCACCAACAACTCAGCCGACTGGCCCGAAGAGTTATATTGAGGATCAGGAACAGTACTTTGAGGACATCGCAGATGCGGTTTCCAAGAAAGATACTAAGGCGTATATGGCTACTCAGCAGAAGCTGATTTGGGATAGTCTTGGGCCACTCGCTCCGACTATTACATCGCTCGCTAAGGCCAATGCAGAACGGGTTGTTGTACAAGAGGTTCCCGACTTTAAGGACTTTCTGAATTCTGAGCAGTTTAGTCAGCTTGGTCAGACGAGTCCGCTTCTCGCAGAGGCGATCCGAACTGCGGAGATGAATCCGCAGGCAGCTAATCAGCTGCCGGAGCTTTATAAAGTCGCTTACTATTCTTCGCAGGGTCGTCGGGTTCCTGAGCTTTTACAATCGGCTAGGGCTGAAGCGCCTCCGATTCCACCCCGACCCACGGTTCATTCAACCTCGTTAACCCCTCCGCCTAATAGTGGCGCACCGCAAGTGCAGCCCGGCATGGATACCAAAGATGGTCGCCAGGCGTTGATTAAGCAGATGGAAGATCGAGGCATTGGGAACCAACGATGGTAACATAAAAAGGTATAACAATGTTTAAGAACATTTTCAATAGCCTCTTTGCCCTCTTGGGCATGGGCGCAGATGTAGTCACGGTGACTACAGGTACTGCGGGCAATGCCGGAAACGTGGCCGCTGATCTGCAGACCTACTTTAGCGCAAAACTACTGGAAGTCGCCGAGCTAAACACCATCCTGGATTAACATACTGGTCCAGACTAAATCTCTTCTAAATACCTTGGAACCCTAAAGCGCAAGCTATGGGAATCAGAGGCAAGTTACGAATGACTGACATACAATTGGCAACCCTTGCGGGGTTTTTCGCCGGAGAAGGTTCAATAAGTATCTCTGGTGGGAAATGGCCTACACTTTATGCGCAACTCGGAAACAGTGAGTTGCTATGGTCCAAGATGCTTTACGAAAACTTTGGCGGTTGTTTAACCGTTGAAGGTCCAACAAAGAAGTTTCCTAACGCGAAGTATATCTTTCGCTGGCGGACTTCCGGACGTAAAGCGGTGGCTTTTCTAAAAGCAATCAAGCCTTATCTTATAGGTGAGAAAGCGGAACAGCTTAGACTTGGACTGGAGTTTCAACAGTTAAAGGAATCGGAGCATAGCACTTTCAAGTACAGTAATTTACTGCTTGATAAGATGCAAGTTCTACAGAAACTGAAGAAAGACCTTCGTAGTATAGCCGCAGAGACTAACCGAAGAGACGCCGAAACTTGGCGATGTGATAGTCCAATCCTTAGAGAAATCTAAGACACCAAAGCAGTTTGGTGAAAAAGCTCCGATTCCTTCCAACTCGTCTAAGACGATTCAGTTCGTCCGTGAAGAGAAATTCTCCACTTCCACCACCCCCACTCAGCTTACCGAGGGTCTTCCCCCGGATGCTGTTGGCCTTACCCTCAACCAGTTCGACGCGATCGTGGAACAATACGGATTTTTGACGCGTATTTCGGATTTGGCTGAGCTGACCGCGAAGCACCCGATTGTACAGAGGACAATGCACCTGCTCTCTTTGCAAGCGGCTGAAACCTACGATTTGTTTTGCTGGTCGTAGTAAAATCTAGCTATATCGGGGGAACTCTCTAAGAGACAATCCCGAGGAAAGATTCCATGAAGGAAAGAAATTGGTCGTATCTGGCCGGATTATTTGATGGTGAAGGTTGTATCCATATCGCGAAAGTAGATTATCACGGAAAGGGAACCGCGCATTCTCCCTTTGGTTATCGAGTTGATATTCACATCACTATGACAGATCGAGAGATCGTCGAATGGCTTGTAAAGTATTTTGGTGGTGTCTACTATACAAACGACTGGAACCCGGAACACAATAAAAAGTGGAAACGCGCCTATCGCTGGGTCCCGAAAGGGAAGGCTAATAAGAAAGAATTGATTTTAGGAATGCTTCCATATCTTATTGTAAAAAGAAAAATTGCACTTGTTGCTCTAACCTTCTTTTCTTTAGAAGGTGTATGTCCTGAAAAACGAGAAGCACTTTTTCAAGAGGGTAAACTTTTAACACAACGTGGAATATCCGTAGAGGCTAATACGCTAGACTCGGAGGAATCCGAGAAGATAGAGTCCGATCTTACAGGCGACTGTAAGAGTGAACTGCTGGTGACAGCAGATTCCTAAACACCAATACAGTTGATTTTCAACGTTCTCAACGCAGGTACGCAGACTTACTTCCCCAATAGCCGTTTGACTATTGCGACTGTAACGCCCACCGACCTGCCCTCCTACAACGACCTTACCGCTATCGAAGCGTCTCTTCAGACTCTCGGTGCGCGTGGTCTTGAAGGTGGCGACTATGTGGCCGTGATGGCCCCCAACGCGTACAACGCTCTGTTGCGCGATCCCGACTGGAAGGCTTCGCATCAGCTTAGCTCTCCCGACAAGATTTGGCGTGGCGAAGTTGATGCGCTGGCTGGCATCCGCTGCGTGCGGTCGAACGCACCTGGCTTCCTGCCCTACACCGGCAACGTCAACACGGGCACGTCCACCAAGGTGTACTCCAGCTTTGTGATCGGGCGTTATGCCTATCAGATCAGCGACTTGCAGAACCTCCGGGTTTATGTGGTTGCTCCTGGTGGTCAGACCGATCCCCTGCAGCAGTCCCGCAAGTTGGGTTGGAAGTTCGCTTTCAAGGCGATCATTACCAACAACAACTGGATTTACACTTACTACACGTCTGGCCTGGATTCCACGGCTCACGCCTAGTTTAACAAGTGAGGGAGGGGTTCGCCCCTCCCTT